>Ga0210036_1001985_pt1 | contig 22317 bp, 19 predicted proteins | sample CryGeymeta201515_FD_185469 | JGI IMG/M metagenome (GOLD analysis project Ga0210036, IMG submission 185469) | Groundwater microbial communities from Crystal Geyser aquifers in Utah, USA - Crystal Geyser metaG 2015-15 (SPAdes) (version 2) | ecosystem: Environmental > Aquatic > Deep subsurface >...
ATTTACGGCTTGTAGGTCGTAAGCTACAGCGTAGACGTACCTTCATCAGCTGTAATACAACCATCAAAATCAATTACGGCTAACGCCCCCTTTAGACGAAGCAGTCATGAGTTCTTCCGTGAATTAGACCTTAAGTGTCGTTGCATCGTTTTGCGGTGAATTTTTTGGTTTTGATTGCAAAGTATGGGAGGCACAGGTTCTATTATTATTACGGGTTTATGAGTTTAGTACGCTTCAGTGTGAACAGATTTACTAGCTAGCTAGACTAGACTAGTAGACTAGTAGACTACTAGCTAGCTACCCGGGTAGTAGACTACACTAGTAGTATCGGTAGTTTTAGGTTTTAGTCATCACTTTCACATACAAACATTCTCAAAAGAAGTACTGTACCAGGTAAGACGGATGGATTCCTTCAAACGATGCTTTGCTCTTGCTTCTTCACTGGTACTTAGTACTGGTATTTGGATAAACTAATTCAGCACTACAACTAGTAGTAGAAGTAGCAGTGACGGAATGAAAAGGGTCGACTTTGTTCTACATGATACATAATAATATGTGTTCAATTTTGCAATGAATGTCATTACTTTTTTACTGGTAGTATTCACAATCACTTGGTATTCGTCAACGAATGTCGCCTCTTGTGACTAAGATGACGACTATTCGTAATGGTAATGGTGTCAATGGGTGCCAGCATCTGTATTCTATTGTCCACGACTGGAGAAGGACTTTCGCTGGATACCGTACTGATGGAGGCACTGCTGGCAGTCGAGGATACCGTCTGTGGTTCATCCTTCATAGTACTAGTACTAGTGCTAGTGCTTGTGCTAGTACTGGAGCTGGTGCTGGTGCTATTACAAGCAGTCCATTCTTCCTCTTGTTCCTGTTGGTACGCGAGAGCATCTTTCGCGTCCTGTGCCGCCAGTTGAAACGCCAGATCGCGAGACCACTGAGATGCTCGTTGTGCCTTGGAGGCCAATAGATCCACGTCCGGTATTTCCATGAGCGACCTTTGTCGTTTCTGTTCTGTCAGGACGGCTGCAAAGACGGCTAGGCGTTTGTGTTTGTAATCACGATTGATTGCAACGGTAAAGTAGGCTTCGTAACCACGTGGACAGTGCGATTTCTTTTGCAAAACAAAATTGGAGGTAGGATGCGTCCTGATGTACTGATCTTGTAACTCCAACAGCTTGTCAACATTGTAATGCACGCGCTTCAAGGCCTTGACGAAACACCTGCGATCATTTTTAAAGACTAATAGTTCATCTTGATTGTACCAGGAAAGAAAGTAGTGGTCATCAGTTTCATCAACGTCATTACTAGTGTGAGAAAGGGGATGAGGATGAACATCGTAGGGTTGAACAGGCAAGAATCGAACTTGCTTCATCTTGTAGTGCTGTTGCTGTTGCTGCTGGTAATTAGATGGACGGTCACATCTTGGAGAGGATTGAGCAGTAATGTGCAAAGCACCCTTTTGACGCTTGTTGGATCGCTGTAACTTCTGCTGCTGATTAAAGTACTGAATCTGATCCAGTTGAATCTGAAGCTGGCCAAGATGATTCATGTTATTCATGTTGCTATTGCTAGCCGTGGTCGTAGCTGTAGCTGTAGCTGTAGCCGCAGCCGCAGCTGTAGCCGTGCTAGCTGCAGCTGTTTTGGGGAATGCGTTGGGAATAGATGCCAATTGCAGCTGCGATGACAGAGCACCCACGAGGGCACACTCGTGACTATCATGGATATTTGGTTGTGTATTGGCTTGCTGCGGTTGATGACATAGAGGAATCATGTTGTGTTGGATTTGTCAAAAAATTGTTGGTCTTGGTTGGCTGGAACGAAATTAATGATGCCGAATGGATTCAAGGCTTTATTTACTACCAGGTGATACTATTACTACTAGTTTAATATACTTACTGATAGTACTGTAGTAGAGCTGAATAGCCACTACAATGGCAAAAAATTCAGAAACTACGATGACTTCACGTTTAGGGATATCACTTTGTTGCGTGAGGTCTACGAGTGGTACCACATAGAATACATGTACACAAACACGTACAGTCTGGATAATTCTGTTTAATGGCATGAATAGATAAAACCAACCTTTAATAATTTTTGGTCGGATATTGTGTTTTACAAGAAGTCGAATTGTCCAAAATGTCAATTGGGGGTTAAATAAACAATGAACCGTCAAGATATCTTTGGAAAGGTCACCACAATACATTAAAGCATTTGATCTAGTTAATGAATCGGTAATATGTTTTTTGATCGTGGGCTTGTGCCACTCTTGTTCTCTCTATATTATTATTACCTGGTACCTGATACCTGGTAACGTACGGTACTCAAAAGGAAAGCTAGTCCTACTACGTAGAGTAGACTACTCTAAAACCGTACGTAGCTAGTAGTAGTAGTTGTAGTAGTAGTAGTAGCAGTAGCAGTAGCAGTAGCAGTAGTAGCAGTAGTAGTAGTAGTAGTAGTAGTAGTAGTAGTAGTAGTAGTAGTAGTAGTAGTAGTAGTAGTAGTAGTAGTAGTAGTAGTAGTAGTAGTAGTAGTAGTAGTAGTAGTAGCAGTAGTAGTAGTAGTACCAGGTCGTAGTACCAGGTAGTAGTACGAGGTAGTAGATACCTGTTACCACCGTAGTAGGATTACTTGCTACTCTACTAGAGTTAAGGTGAGAGTAAAAATTAATAATAATACGCATACTATGCACGCATGCACATCAATTTAGTTGGTACTCCGAGTACCTGGTACCACTATCTACATAATCTAAAACCTGGAGACTTGAAATAATACTAGCTACTCTACGGTAGTAGTACAGTAGTAGTAGTAAGCTTAAATAGATAGTACTGATCACCGATGGTGTATTCCAATGTTACTACTATCTGGCAACCATAGATTCGATGAAAAACAGGACACAGAATAACATCACTGGAAACCATTTTGAAATATTACCTAGTAGTAGTATTGTTCTTTTCCAGCCTTTCCTGCATAAAATCTGGGACCCGAAATTAGTTTGTATCGCGCAGTGTTTTCAAAAGCTGTTGATGCATTTTCATGGTACCGTAGACTAGTACCTGGTACTGTAGTAGTAGGCGCCATAGTTGTGATCCACGTAAATTACCTGGTAGACATTCCAGTTTTTTTTTACTGGTATGGTACTGTACCTTGTATGGTACTGGCCAACCTTCGCATTTCGATGTTCGCATTTCGATGTGGACTTTATTATTTCGATTTAATTTGTTTGGGTACACAGTACTGGTAGCCAGCTAGCTACTATCGTACATCTACTACTGTAACCACAAGTCAAAAAAATAAACTCAAGGAAACATTGCTAGTACAGCATCTACCTTTAGATATTTTTCTATCATGACAAAACTATTAACACACCGTTCCGCTTTATAAGATGCTGTGTTGTATTCGTTGGTTTGTTTTTGTGGTCAATTGCAGGGGCGCCAGCTGCCAAGCCAGACGGTTTTATTTGTCAAACAGTTGCGTCCTTTGAGTCAGCGTTGCTGCACAAGCGCGCGCAGAATCAATCATTACAAGCATCATTAGCAAGCATCAATAGCAGCAGCAGCAGCAGCAGCAAATTATCAAAAGATAATCCATTGTGTGCATCAGCAGCTTACCATACAATACATGTGGTTGTTCCCTACTATAATTTGACAGAAAAAACCCTTCAAAATGCCTTACGGTCTGTCCAAATGCAACACTATCCAAACGATAGGATTCAAATATGGTTGTACGAAGATGGCATTCTGGATGAAAGAGAAGTAGAAACGCGAAAAGCCAACAACGATTACTACTCTTATTGTCGGAACCAGAAGCCACATCTTTTTGCACCCATATCTCTAAATCAAACAAAGAACAGGACAGATGTCAGTCGTCATGTGAAAGCATGGATGGCAGCTGACGACAACACAGATCATACTGTACAACAGCAGCAAGAAGCGGTGATGCACAACAGAATGCCTCGGACACATTGTATTCAATCTACAGAACACCTGGGTCCAGCTGGATCTAAATTTTGGATCTTTCAAATTGTAAAGTATTCTATTTTGGCGGGACCTAATGATATTGTCATGGTATTGGATGGTGACGATGAACTGCTTCATCCACAAGGGTTGACAATCATTAATCAAAAGTATTTGGATACCAACGCTTGGTTCACTTACGGGTCCATGGAAGGAAGATGGTCGGAACAAATAGTGGATTTGCCAGACAAGATTCGTTCAGGAGAACAGTCCTTTCGACCCAGACAACAACCCTGGTTGTACGGACATCCTCGGACGCTCAAGCTGCACCTTTTAGATCATGTTCCCAGCACTGACTTTCAGTATAGCAGTGGTAATGATGGCCATGGTCAGTGGTTACAGAAGGGTACGGAACGTGGATTTATGTTTCGGTGTTTGGAATTGGCTGGTGTTAATAGGATTGGATACATTGCGGAAAAAATATACAAGTACAACTTTTCACCCGTGTCATCAACGATCGCAATGGTGCCAGTGCAGCTTCAGAAAGAGCACATTGAACACTCTTCAAAGGGAATGAATGCGACGGACCATCTGCTACAGCTACCCATTCACGTTGTCTTGACCGTTTGGAAACAAATGGTCATGTTGCATGATCAACTTACATTTTTACAAAAACAGATCCATTTAAAAGGCAGAGTCATTCACGTTCACGTGCTTAATAACAATCAAGAAAAACGGTCTACGGTTGACACTATTGTGCAAGATTTTTCTCGATGGCAACAACAGCAACAAGCCAGTGCTATGTCAAAAATGGAACAACCGCCCATTGCAGTAACCTTAGTGCACATGCTTGATATCGACGAAGAGCACCAGTTGCATCATAACTTTGCTAGATTTGTCTATATTGACCAATTGCGTCGGACTACACCCATTGATGAAGTCATTTTCTTGGATGACGATCAGTACTGGGAGCCAACATTTGTAGCATCATTACTTAAGTCACACAAACCCAAAGGAATGACTACATGGTACGGCAAGAAGTGGATCAAGCAAAATGAACTAAAGAAGACAAACAAGCAAACTCCTAAGAACAATGATTTGGCCAAATACTGGTATCCCAGTGTGGAAAACGTAGAGCTTCTGAAAAAAGAACGTTGGCCCGAGATTAACACCTTTAAATATGGCGGTGCAGGTGGGAGTATTTATGACACCAATTTGTGGCTCCTTGATGCACAGCTCCAGCGTCCTGCAAGAGATTTGAAAAAGTGGGCCAAAATTGATGATTTATGGGCGAGTTATGTATTGGATGCATTGTTGGGGTGGGAGATACGAAGACTTGGTCCTCCTGCTCCCGTGCCCATGGATGTTGGTGATTTTCAAAAGAAAGGCGCTCATTTTCAATTTGTCTATCGTACTTTTGACAAGCAGATTCGTGAGATGCTGCATAGTAAGTACATGATGCCAAAGGCAGGACCACTCATAGCGGATGTTGCTACATGGAATGACCCCACTGTCAACAAACAAGAAATGTTCTCTGAGCTACAAACATCATATATGTGGGAGGTTTTTGATTTTGTTGATTTGAAGCCAAGTCCAGCAACACAGTTGAGAAAAACGACCAAGATGGAAAAAGAGGAGAAGCAAAACGACACGAAGACAGGACACATGGATACAGAGCTGATGGTCAATGAATTTCTTGCTAGCTATCCTCCTCCTTCCCCAATACAGCAAACCAACTTCAAATGGTTCGAAAGGAACCTCATTTTCATATTGTTTATCTCAATTTTGATGAAGAGATTTGGGAAAAGCTGCATTGTAAGATGTCAAAGAACACGATACATGAAATAATGACCCCACTGTCAACAAACAAGAAATGTTTTTCGAACTATAAACATTAAGTCCAACACTGTGGTTAATCGATTTTAGATGGGCAGCGTGCATTCTTCATTTTGAAGCATGCTACTCGCGACTTTGACGTGCCATTTAGGCTAGGACAGCAGGGATTGAAGGACACGGACGAGAAGAGGTAGTCGAGGTAGTCGTGAACGTCATGGTAATGACGTTGTAGATTGTAGATTGCTGTACTGAAGCAGTGTGGCGATAAGACAACAAAGGTATCTTTTGCACATCTCTGTGTCTCACTCATTCTTGGTAAAAGCAGTTGTGGTTGTAATGCGGACACTACATTTTTCGAACAAACGATACCTTTTTGGTCAAAACCAAAAAAAAATCATGGTTTTTCCATGCACTTTATCAGCGGCCTCCCTCTTCACCATGTAGCTCTTGCTATCGCCGAGCACCTTTTGCCGCGCCTTCACATCCCTCATTGGAGTTCTCTATCAGCTACTCGTATGTATCAATTCCAACAATATTTGAATTGTTATTCCATTGCATTTACTATGAACGATAATTCTCCCAATGATCCTGCAATGTGGAGATATTCTGTAAATCATTGTGACGATTTTTGGGTACAACTTTTAAACTTTTCGGAACTCGAGAACGAGGGTACTGTGTCTCCCCCGTCAAACATGGAACCATAATGCCCGATGTGACCTACTTTCCAAATGTACAACTAAATTTTGCGGAAAACTTGTTACGGTATGCTTCTGATCCAACCATGAAAGATTCCGAAGCCATTGTGAGTGTTTCGGAAGCCAGAAATACTACTTAACGACGGACCTTTCAAACCTTACAAGCCCATACTGCCCGTATAGCATTTGCGTTGCGTAAGTAATTGGGTCTATCAAAGGACATTGCTTGTGGTGCCTATTTGCCAAATGTGGGAGAAAGTATTGTTGCCATGCTAGTAGGTACCACAGCTACCGGAGCGATATGGACGTCGTGTTCACCTGATTTTGGACCGCAAGCTGTGGCTGATCGGTTTCAACGGGTATCATTTAAAGTACTTTTTGTTGTGAACGGATACGTGAGCAAGGGCGTTCCTGTAAGTATGGCAGAAAAGGTGGAAGAGTTGGTAGAATCTCTACCGTCGTTAGAAAAGATTGTCAATTTAGAACTGTTGCAGGATAGCAACAAACCCGTGTTGCGATCTCCAAAAGTGTCGGAAATTATGGTAACGTACGAAGAATTTCTTCAGTCCGCCAACACCGACGATGGAAATGCCCTGTCACCCGAGTATATTCCTATTCCCTTTGCTAATCCACAATTTGTGTTGTATTCCAGTGGAACGACTGGCCTTCCCAAATCAATTGCCCATGGTGCCGGTAATACACTATTTGAGCATGCCAAAAGAATTGGTGTCACATTCTGATCTGATGCCTTTGACGAGTACCGGAAAATGGCCCTGGAAGATTCGTTGTAGAAACAGGACGTTGTTCCAAGAAGGAAAGATGCTTTACCTCAAATAGATAATACAGCGCAACTAGCGCTTTCTCACATAGTTGGTTAGGTCAAGACACCGATTTTTTTTGCTTTGCTTGGGTGTTCCGGTGGCTGTGAACGCAAATACAATTTCTTTCAATTTTTGCTACGACAAAACCTACGTTCAAAGTTGGAAAACATTGCCTTTCTACTCACGAAAAACTATTTTTCCATTTAAAAAACCATCACAACCCACCATCCCATCCCATCTCTCCGCTCCGCTCCTCTGCTCTTTTATTTATTTATGACACCTGTCGTTTTTCACGAATGGCTTGATCAATTTTGTAATAATATTGTAATTGAATCGTCAAATCCAGGGCATGATCTAATTCTTCATTCTCATATTGTTCTTCTTGTCGTTTTTGTCCATCAAAAATGGTTCCCAATTGTTGACATACCTTTTGCATTTGTTGTGCATTTTCTTCTCTCAATGATTGTAATTGTTCTTCTGTCGTAGCGTCTTCAATGGCCTCACGAAATTCCATAATTTCCATTAACAAGGTCGGTTTCGCAGTACGACCCTCCTCTAAAACTATTGATTCACCATCAGTGTCCGAAACTTTCCCCATCAAATGTAACAAGTGCGTTGCTCGAGAATGTGGTGATTTTAAAATATCGTACGCTTGTGTAACTTGTGATGCCAACATTCTCATTTCTTCTTCATCTTCTTCGATTTCACTGCTATTATTACTATTACTATTACTATTACTATTACTATTAGTAGTAGTAGTAGTAGTAGTAGTAGTAGCATGATGATGATGATGTCGATCTGGATGATATGCTTCCATAAGTCGTATATAGGACATTTTAAGTGCTGCTGGTGAAATTTCAAATTGTCGATTCATTTGTAATACAGCAAAGGCATCTAATTTTGATCGCAAATAAAATTGTGCATGTTTCGGACAAGCTGTGACACCACATAAATTACAGTCACTGTGGGGCTTTAATAGTTCTGGTACGTCTTCTGGTTGTAGTTGTGGTTGTAGTTGTGGTTGTGATTGTTCTGATGAGTGGTGGTCGTGGGATAATTTATGATCATGCGTTTGTTTGGGATCGTGTGTACTACGTACAGCAGCAGCAGCAGCAGCAGCAGCAGCAGTGGCAGCAGTAGCAGCAGAGATCGAGGCAGTGGACGATGATGAATTCCAGCGATAAGACGACAAAGAAAAGGGTTGCATCAGATACTGCTGTTGGTTTAATCTTGTACCCCTATCGCGAATAAAGCTGATCCTTTTCGCTACTAGAGCCCGCTTTGCAGTTTGGGCTTCCTTTCTCTCGAAAGCTGCAGCAGAAGCAGAAACAGCAGCACTCCTTGTTAGTCTACGAATATCCTGTCTCAAAAGAGAGGAACATCTTGTTGCTGCAGCTCTTCGATTCATCTTGAAGCACTTATAGTGAGAATAACTAATATTTAATGTGGGGTTGTGTTCGGTGTAGGTTTGTTGTCAGTTGTCAGTTGTCAGTTGTCAGTTGTCAGTTGTCAGGATGTGGGTTCTTCTCTATTACTACGGTAGCTAGTACGACTTATTATTATTATTTGTGCGGCTGCTACCAGATACCTGGTACTCGAGTACAAGTTTTGTTATTCTCCTGCTGCACATCCATCCATACTTATTATTTTTTCATCACAGAAGAAAGAAGAATCCAATCGAATCCTTATCCGTAATACGTACGTAGAAAGTACTACTACTAGTAGGGATCAAGCAGTAGACTAGTCTACCTGCTTGGTTAGTAGTCTAGTCAGAGTAATAGAATGCTCTGCTCCGCAGTATTTAAATTTCTTGTCCAATAGGGTTAAAGTACGTGCACAAAGTTTTGGTTTATTATTACGCCGGACGGGTTCAAAAAGACCAATGCACGATTGAGATAAGTAAAACTGAAACCAACCAGGTTTGTCTCGCACGATTGTTTCTACTTTCTGCAGCCAATCTACTGAGTACTGAGTACTACCAGGGGTACTAGAGTACAACAACAAATAAACAACAAACGATAACAGATTAACAAACACTGGTATATATGTATGCATGGAGAATGCATAAATGTCGCTTCCATCATCACGTTCAAAGCTGAGGAGTTCGTACTGCCAAGCCGAACCAGAAAGTCCCGATATCCAACAACCGCGCGCTCTGGCATCACAACCACCACCGCCACCACCACCATTACTGCCATCTCAAGCAGCAACAACCAATACATCGACTCCCTTAAGTTATCGTGATGACCATGGTGATGATCATGATTATGGTGATGATGTGTCCTTTTCTGATGCTTCAACGGTACCAGCCGCTACCTCGGGGAGCAGTTCATCGTCCAATAATAATAATAATAATAATAATAATAATAATAATAATAATAATAATAATAATAATAATAATAATAATAATATTAATAATAATGAGACTCGTTCTCATTATTATTCGTTGACTTCTACTACGGTGGCTACCACTACAGTCCCAACACCATCGGAAGCATTGTGGTTTTCGTTGGCACCAGACAATGATACCATTGATACCATTGACACGGAATCTCTGTACACTACAACTGCTACTGCTACCACTACCACCGCTGCCATGCCACCCTTTTCACAATCTATGATCTTGCCGTTGCCAACAACCATGAACCACACGAGGAGCAGCAGCAGTCGCAGCAGCTGCAGTGCTACTTCAACATTACACGAGAATAATTTTGAACATTCCTTTTTCCACCGCCACCTAAACCAAGGCGAAGAAAATGGTTATGATGATGATGATGATAGTGTACTGGTTGCACTTGTTCGTGAGGAAGGGTGGAGCGAGAAGACGAAGGAAATGTATGGAACGGGAGAACAAGACGACGAACAGCTGCAACAGCAGCAATCGGAAATTACTGACACACGATCATGGAAACATCGTGCCGTGATTATGATCATAGTAGTAGTGATCGTATTGGCTGTAATGATTGTTGTATTGGCAGTGACGTTGTCAAGATCTTCCAAGGAGGACGAGGAAAATCGCGATACAAACCCCTTCACCTTCTCGCCAACGTCAACACAATCGACACCTACGCTTACACCAATAACAGTATTCGAACCATTCGTGATGGAATGGGCCAAATCGTCATTGCCCGATTTCACACTGCAAACCATTCTTTCCAACCAAGACAATAGTAACGACAGTATACTCGACAACGACTCCAGTTCACCACAAGCCAAAGCCCTGTTATGGGCTCAAACAGATCCTTACTTTACATCTCTTCTTCCTCTTTCTATAGCAACATCAAACAACGGTACTGGCACTACTACTGCATACAGCAGTAACAACAATACCGATGATAACGACAATCCTACCATTATGATTTCCCGAGGTGGTATAATGGATGAAAATATGAAAACGATCGAAACCAGTGGCACAGATATTCAGCAGCAACGACAACGACAAGAAATAAAGCGCTTAATACGATATGGACTTGCTACGCTCTACTTTGCCACCAATGGTGAAGAATGGTCATTGCCATTGTTGAATAATGTTACCACCAATATGACTACTAACACTACTACTAACAGTACAAGCAGTGAACCTATCATGGGGTGGCTATCACCTCATGACGAATGTTCCTGGCCTCTTGTGGAGTGCCACTATAACAATCGTGACGATATAGGCGAGCGAAGGAGGAACAATTCGACGATAAATACTACCATTATCAGCACCACACCGCACATACATTTGCAATTGGCAAATCTGACAAAATTGGTGGGAAGTCTTCCAGCAGAACTCGTTCTTCTATCGTCTTCTTTGCAACGATTGCAACTATTTCCCAAAATTGACATTGTCACCAACACCACCAACAACAACAACACCAACAACAGGAACAATAATGTCGGACTCACGGGTACATTGCCAACTGAATTGGGATTATTGACACATCTGCGACAATTGGATCTTCGTAATAATCAACTGGAGGGGACTATTGTTACGGAACTGGGCCTCCTTTCCAATAACCTACAAGCCGTGTATTTGCAGAGCAATCGATTCGATACGAACAGCTCAGTTCCATTGGAGCTTTGTCGACTTTTGGAATCATCGTCGAACTTTTCACTAACAACACTGGTGGTGGACTGTCCGCTAATAGTACAGTGCAATTGTGACTGTCAATGTGCTTCTGCTGGTGAAATGGATACAAATGGTCGTGATAATTTCGACAATATCACCAGCAATAGCAACAGCGAACACAATATTTTTGACCACGATAATAATACCAATATTAGTATTACGGCGCTACCAACCCCACCAACGATGATCCCGGTAGCATCCCCCGCGGTACCAGTTACTGTTATCCCGTCTTCAGAACCATCTATATACGACGACAGTCCACCACAAACACAACCTACCGCACTTTTGTGCAATGGTCTTGCTAATACCTGCGAACAACAGTTGCCGAATGTTCTTTTTCCTATGGTTCACAATGCGATGGCGACCAAAAAGGATAAATTTTTCTTGTACAATCACCTAGAACCGCTTGAAGTAGCGTTGGTGGCGGGATATCGCGGCATTAATTTGGACATTTGTCGGTGCAAAGACAACAACGGCGGCGACGAAAAGCTCGTATTCTGTCATGATTTGTGCCTGCTGGGTACTCGCGACATTGCTGAGGTGTTCCAAAATTTGTTGCAGTTCCTCGTTAGCAATCCTCACGAAGTACTACAGATTTCTCTGCAAATGAGCAACGACCGCGTCAACAGCGACCAAGAAGCAATAATCGATTTGATTGAATTTTACAGCATTCTGAAAGATGTCGGAAAAGAATTGATTGACATGATATACGTTCACAATTCTACGGTCGAGGAATGGCCGACCTTAAGAAATCTCATTGAAGCCAACCAACGACTCGTGCTGTACCATTACAATGGTCCCACGTGCGACAATGACGACGAAGTTAGCTCAAGCTGTCCCCTGGGACTGCATTACTACTTTGATTACGTGGCCGAAACAGAATTTAGCTTCGACTCGGTTGCGGATTTACAAGAAACGGAATCGTCTTGTCGCATTACTCGAGGTTCTACAGGAAAGCATCGAGCCTTTTTGGGTGTGAACAATTTTATAAAATTGCCCAGTTTGAACAAAGCCCCAGAATTGAACTCGTTTGATTTTTTATCACAGCGAGTGCAAGACTGTGTAGCGCACAACAAGGGCTGGGCCGTCAGCTTTTTGTATGTGGATTTCTGGAGCGTTGGAAACGTTCTAGAATACGTTCAAGAATATAATCGTGAACTTGGATAAAAGCATAACTTTGCCTTTTTTAGCATTATGAGAAGCATGTCCAGGTTTTGGAATAAAGACAAAAACAAAAATAGAAACGACTTTTTGCAAAAGATACCGAGAAGGTCACCCGGAACTCGTGTTATTAATTCTTCTTTCTTCACCGAACGCGCTACAATTCTTCCATTCTGGCTCCAGCTGGCATGGACGTAGAGGCAGACGCGGCCGGTCGCTTCTTTGGACTGACTTGTGCAATCCTCTTTTTATTTTTCCAAATAGCTGGCATGATTTCATCTGGAACGGCAATGGGGTGACGGAACACATTGGGCATGTGCCAATCGGCCGTCTTGACACGATCCGTCAAGAATATTTCATTGTGAGGTACGTGATCGACTTCCAAAAGAATTTCTTCCCCGTCAAGATGTTCTGCTTCATCGTTATCGTCGGGTCCTAAATACAGTTCGACCCGGTACGTTGGCATGGCGTTGCTGTTGAACGGACTTTCGTGTCGCTCCAGGACGTCGCAAGGAACACGTTCTTTAGACGGTCTCAGTACGGGCAACCATCGCAAACCACCCCGAGGATCCGTGACGTAACTTTCCACACACATGGTTTCCAAATTGTCTGGATAAGGATTATGTTCCAATTCCTTGATAGTTCGCAATGGCTCATCCTTGGGCCATTCCGTTGAATGAACGTATTCGTCGGCACCTTCCAGGGGTTTCCACTCCTCCACGTGTTTCTTCCAAGCCGCCTCCCAAGCAGGTCCATAATCCATGAGAATCTCTTCTCCTTCTTGAATATCACGAAGAGCAATATAGTCGAACGATAAACCGATCTTATCTAACGTGTACCTGATCGTTGTAATATTTCGTTCCAAAAAATCGGGCTTGTGCGCAACCATTTCTTCGTCGGGCCATACGACCTTGACATTTGGTTTCCTTCCATCAGAGGCATGATTAATGTAATTGACCATTGAGCCGTAGGGTGTCAACGTAATGGTAGAATCTCGATGTTGAAAGCTGTAGTTGATGATCAAATCTTTGATTTTGTAATTCTCACCTCTACCTTCATGAATACTGTTGGCCTCGTAGGGAACGGTAAAGAGTTTGTCTCCCTCCACACCCACGTGGATCAAGGGTGAGTACGCCACAATGGTTCCCTTGGGCAAAAAGCGATTCGCAAAGGCACCTCGTCCGGCCTGTGGAATAGTACTCTGTCCTGGTCGAATATGATCGCAACATCGACCATACCGTTGCAACCATTCCAGTGATTTTTTCGATTGTTCACGAATAAAGTATCGTGTCACCATTTTGTCGAGGTTGAAAAGTTCGGGACCATCATCATTCTCGTCTCCGCCATTAGTCGCAACCAAATCATCATCATTGTTATCAACTTCATTTTTGAGGTTGTTTTCGTTCTGATCGACCTCCACTACTTCAGCTCCAACGAATTCTTCCAATTTTGTTTGAATTTGATTCCATTCTACATTGCGAGGTAGAACAGTAAATATTTGATTGAGTTGAACCGGAAAATCACGTGTAAAATTCCACAGTCCTTCGAGGACCGTTGACTTTAGTTTTTGTTGTTGTTGTTCTTGTTCTTGTTTGTGTTTTTGTTGAATCTGTACAACGAATGGATAATATTCGTCCTGTAAAAATGATTCGGCTGCTTCTAAATTGTGATGAAAGGTAACTTGAGCATTTGGAATATCCGGAATCCAGGTATCACCATACGCAGCAAAAATTTCTGTTCCAGCGGTAATAAACTCGGTTGCTATCGTATGCGTCGAATGGTATGGTGTAAAGGCACCAATGCCGGGATCTTTCGACCGATGTAAACCAGCATTGTCGTAGGTTGAACCATGTGTCGATTCGACGTTGTGCATATCGAGGACGCTGTTTATGGTGCAGCCAATTCCAGGAACAAAAACAGCCTTGGTTTGTTCGAGATTGGTATTATCATACGTTTCTACATTGGCTACCTCACCTTCCCAAATGTACCGGTCCCATAATTGTCCATCCTTTAAGAATGTAAAAAGAAAAATGAAGAAATAAACATTAGAAGAAGCAGAGAACATTGCAAGTGTGAAGGGCACACAAAAAAAAGATGGTATAATACAGACATACGAAAACAACGTACATCCGTATCGTGATAATCGGGGGCATCCCAATTTCTAAATAGCAATGGAATGGCAATCTCTTGTTGAATATCTGTTGTACACGTATCATGTATCATTTATCATGTATGTTGTATGTGCAGTAGAATAGAATAGAAAGACAAAATTGAGGGCGTGGCCAACAGCACAATAGCACAACAACACCTAGCACAACACCAAACAGGACCGTACCAACACCAGGAGGAATATCAGTACCAGCGTACATTCCAAGATTGGTCGTATCACCTAATGTTGATCCTGCCATGTAAATACCGCACTCAAGCAGTGGTTGTGGTTGTTGTGGTGTGGATGGTGTTGCTGTCATTGTTTCTGATTGTGTCCTTTCCCTTTCCACCACACTACTACTACTACTACTACTACTACTACTACTACTACTACTAGCAGCATCAGGTGCTGCAAGAATAATGGAATTTGTCATTATCAACATCAATGATATGACCACCCCAATCATCATGCACCACGGGCAGCAGAAGAGATGACTGGATGATGTGCTGCCGCTGCTTTTGCTTCTGCTGATGATACGAGAGAAAAAGGTCATGAGATGGGCAGTAGCAATAGAGGTCACTATGAAAAATAAAAATAATGGTGTAGTATTGTTTGTATCGTATGATGATCAATGATCGGTCTGATTTGTGTCATTGCAAAAACATACTACTCTAGACTACGGTACTCAACTAGCTAGTCTAGAGTAGTACTCTGAGTAACACTACTAGGAGTGTACTAGCTAGCTACTAGCTAGCTCTAGCTCCTACTAGCTAGAGAGTCTACTACTACCTTGTACGCTACTAGAGTACTACAGTAGTAGCTACTACTACTACTTCTAGTAGTAGTAGTAGTAGTAGTAGTAGCGCAGTAGTAGTAGCTACTGCTGTAGGTACGGTACCTGGTAAAGTAGATACTACCAGGTACCGTACTGGCTACAATACAATCTTGAGTAGTCTACCAAAGCAAAATTATTGTAATGTAGCAAAACGAAACCGCACCTAAAAGCAGAGATGATAGTATGGTATTATTATTTATTCGTCGGCAGGCAATTCTCCTTTCCCGCTGACATAGTATATATATATATATATACTCCCAATATTTATTGGTTTCCGTAAATTGTTCAATAGTTACTTTTAAGCAGTGTATGGTACTGGTTTATTATAGTAGAGTAGATGGCTGGAAACTACAAGCCAAAAATGAATGACTTGTTGCAACCCAGCCTGTTTCAATGGCGCAAATTTTCCTCTCCAACCTCCTCGAAGGCAACATTCCACCAACCAAAGAGGAACGAAAACAAACTTTGAATGGTTTCGAGGAAATTCGCAAAAAATCCATCGTCGTCATTGTTGTCATCATCATTGTTGTCAGTACCACTTCCTCCACTGCTGCTGCTGCTGCTGCTGCTGCTGCTGCTACCACCACCACCACTACTACTATCGGGTGCGGCTGTGAAAGTGGCCGTAGGTATATCAGTACCGCACGCAGCTTGTCGGTCACTACTGCTGATCGAATTTTCACAAATTTGTTGTCGAATCCAATCGTAATAATAGCTCAAACGAGTGTACACGTCCAGAGTCTGCGTCATGCAATCTCCGTTGCTGAAACTGTTCACACCAATCTGAATATTAGTACCATCCAGAATCACCGGTGAACCACTATCACCGGCACAGGTAGCCGTATTGCTACTCTCGGCACAAACGTGCTTCAATGGGTCGTACCTACCAAATAAGGATTGACAGTTTAGAATAGTCGGCAAACTTGTTGCCATCAAGACCGGTGATGCACCACCATTGCCTTTTTCTCCTGTTAATCCAAAACCAGCAACGTGCAATGGTGCACCGTTACGGTTGGGAAGGTTGGAATCCTTGACGATCGTAGCGGGTTGGAGATTGGTAATGGGCGTAGATAGGTACAAGAGGGCCAGATCGCCATTGGTAGGGTCCTTACCGTTCCAATTGGGATGGACCGTTCCTCCAATCACACTAACGCGAGTTCCTCCCGACAAGCGTTCTGTCGAATGGAACCGTAGGGCACCCGGAAATCCCTTCGAAAAGACACAGTGTGCTGCCGTAATGGCTACACCTTCAGATATCAAGGAAGCTCCACAAATGGAGGCATGTTCCTGAAACACACCGTAGTACTCGAGAGCTTCCGAGGGATATCCATTTCGAATCCCGGTTATATCACCAGTATTATTATTATTATTATTTGTATTCGTATTCGTCTCGGTGACTGTTCCATCAAAGTCCGTTGAAATGATGGATTCGTTGTAAATAAGGTTCAGCGTTGTAGCCGCATTGGAGGTGTGGATTGAGAAACACCATAGAAACAAACCTAACAAAAAAGGCAATGCATTCATTTTTATCGATGCTGCTGATGCTGCTGATGCTGCTTTTGACTGATAGCAAACGATTGTAATAATAATACTGTATTATTATTATCTGTGATCAGAAAAAAGTGAAAAAGTATGATCAGGAATGAAGATAGATTGTATGAGTATGGAATAATGTGTACCTAAATACCAAAACCTACCCCTTTCAACGGTGCAAAACGCGAGGTGGTACTCGAGCAGTCTCACAAAAGTATATAGTGATATTCTTCGAAAGCTGCTCGGAACATTTCCTTTCACATGGATGAGGGAGAGGAGCGAACATTAATCCTGCTTGATATTTAGATCCTTGTTTCGACGTATGCTTCCATCCATCAAAATTACATCATCCTTCAGTCCTCCATTAGTGGCTAGCTTCAAAAACGTGAGGTATTGGAACTCCAATCGCTTTCCTATTATTTTTGATCGCAGAGTCAATAGTCAATGCACGTCTTGTAGAATCAGCATCTTCAACTATTCTAGGTTCCAAGGTTTTCAAATGGACTACTGCGTCTCCGTGTGAGTTTTTTGAAGATCTGTTGCTTTTGCATTTCAAGGCCTTTCTTTTCTCAAGCAGTGTAATCCTCGAAAATCTCCCGTAAACACCTCTTGGAATTCCTCTTCCAACAAAAGAGATGACAATGCGAGAAAATTCCAGATTGCTATTGTTGTCAAATGTTATTGTTTCCATTGAATACGCAGCCGCCTCAGCAAATGAGGGTATATAACGATGTGTGATTCTGGAATTTATTTACGAACAGGACAATGCGTTTGGTCTTTCCAGCGCTAGTGTTTGTGTCGTTAAGTTTGGGTTCTCATTTCGGCAATTTTGAAAAAAGATAGTGTGAAGATAAAAAAGAATTCCAACTTTGAATAGATAGCCCAGGAATGTTTGCGTTGTAAAGACTTAGTTTAATGTGCACATTGGAAAGGAAAACTAATTAGCAAAGTCACGGTGGGTCACGATGATAGTGTCCATAAAAGTGAAGCTAGTTACCCTCCCACAATATGAAAACAGACGCACCAACTTGTTCTCTTTTTGTTCTCAATTAGGCCTGTTTTCGCCTTGCTGCATTCACAGCAATAATAGAGGTCAAAGCTCCACCCCAAGCTCCAAAGTACCCATTTCCAGTGTCAATGAAGGGTCCACGGAACGTTACCAAACAAGCTGCCGTGACCCAAAGGATGGAAAAAACCATCAGGAGGACAAATCCCGTCGAATCTGCTTGTCCACTATTATCGCTTCCGTTGTCATTACCGCTGAGAAGAAATTTGACGGCACACACCACAATGGTTAAGAGAGAAACGACCAAAGCATAAACGAGTTCTGCAAAGTCTGGTTCGTTCTTGTGAATGCCGTGAGTGGAAATGGCAACCAACAAGACAACACTGCTCGCAAACATGCCCAATGTCGGTGCATTGACACCATTATGCGTCGCCGTTTCTTTCAAAGTAGCAACATCAATTCCAAGCGCCATGGTAGCAAAAACAGCGAGACCCCAGGCACCAAAGTAGCCATTGCCTGTGACTTGGAAGGGAGCATCATTTCCAAACGTCATGAAACATGCACCAAGAAAACACCAAACAAAGAGAAATGCGTTGTTATTTCTGACAAAGGAATCATTGACGGTAGTGTGAACCGTCAAGAACCATCCCAGAGTACCCAAGATCATGGCAATGGAGGCCACAGAAATTCCGTACTTGTACATTTTGTTCACTTCCAAGTACAAGTCCGATGTGAGCGATATGAGTAACACGATTGCCGAAACAACAAGGCCCGCGTACGCTAATGCTGTGTGAGAATCATGAGAATCGTCGTTCTGTTGATTTACGTCAACTTGAATCATGTCGTTGGATGCTGCGGGTGGTGATGGACCAGTCGCCTGTTCTTGCCTTCCTTCTTCGTCGTCGTTCATCATTGCTCTCTAATTATTTTGGGAGGGATCGTTGTTGAGTAGATGGTTATTATTTCTCTTTTCTTTGACTATTCTTTCGTTATTCCAAGAAATTGAATGTCTTTTAGTAGCTTTTGGAGTATCGAAACAGAGGACTGGTGTCAAGGGTGTGTTGATTGAAGAAAGGTGAAGAGAAGCCCAAGAGCTTCGAGGAGTGATTCGTGGGAATGAATGAAGTCCTGCTAAAGAAGCAATTTACGATAGTTCGCTTCAAGTAGACCTACTGTACCTGGTAACATCAGGTCCAATAGTACTCATGATTAAATACTACTAATAGTAATACTAGACTACTATTATTAGTGGAATACTAGCTACAGTAGTAGCTAGCTAGAGAGCGAGTGGTACAGAACTGGAGTGGTACTCATTAATCTTTTTGAAATAGACGCATACTTGCTCCATCCAGGACTATCAGCAGGCAGCGTAGTAGATACAGTACCTACCTACTACTAGTACTTTCTCTCAAGTACTAGACCTACTCTAGCTAGTAGTAGTCTAGTCTACTTCACCCATGGGCAGTGAGGTTATGATTACTCCTGAGTATTTTTTGATTATCTTTATCGAAGAGGCAAAATGAGTGGACCAGTAGGATTTTTTTATTTATTATATGCGATTGCATTGATATACGTAGTAGGCTCCGGGCCCTCGAACTTGTTTTGTGGATCATCGTCTTTTGCCTTGACATTAACACCGATTTCTATTTTTACTGCAGCCAGCTTTCATCTACAAGCATCACAAAAAAGCAATAAAGTTTTTCAAGCGATGCTGTGCTGCTGTGCTAGTATTTGAGAAGTAGGCATTATTCAACTTCAAGAGAACTGATTGTATTTCTCTCCTTCTTCTTCTTTTGCCGCTGTAAAGTCAGTCTTTCTATCACCGGTGCCGTTCAACCGCGACCAGATGAGATCATAAAATTCTCGATTTCCTGGACGCTTAATTCGACCATTGGCAAAGACGTCCAGTGATGGAGCGCCATCTTCAGCATAGACCGAATTCTTGCTGTTGAAGTCCTCCTGGAGCTTGGCCAATGTTTGCTTCACCTCTGACGGGCAGAGAGGACAGCGTTTTAAATGACCGTACATATCCTTGAGTTCTTCTGGCAAATTGCGACGACGCAGCGGAAATCTTCTGCTGAATCCGTACCTTTCAGCGGCACAGCAGTATCGGCAGCCAATCCCGTTCATACCCAATGGCAACGCCTTGCGCTTGGCAATCTTTTCGGAAGGTTGCAAGTGTACCAATTGCGTTTGCAAAAGGAGTACATAAAGAAACCGTGACGTCAAGGTCGCATCTTTTGGTTGCACGAGAAGTCTGACTGCTTTGTCGGAAGGAGCAATCTGTGTTCCCGGAACAGGAGACCCAAACGGTCGTAATCGCAAGCCAGCAGCTCTGCTTTGTTTGGTTATCTGAATGCCACTGGGTGTGTCAATCATGCCAATCTTCTTGGCGGCGTAAATCCAGTAGTGCTTGGAATCAAAAGCACCTTGAGGACGCCTGGGTGCCGTTTTAAGGCATTCTAATCTTTCTCGTTTGTCTTTAGGAAGTGATGGACACATTTTGGTGCCAAAGTGCTCTCGAACCATCATGGTAAAGGACTGGTAAAGCTACCGAAAAAAGAAGGGGAGAAAAAGAGGAGAATAAAGTTAGTTAGGGAAGAGAAGTGTTGGAACCGTTTGACAAGTTAGTAGGTACTATTATACTGCGTGTTTACCTGAGGAATACTAGAAGGAAATGCGGCAGAACGATAAAGACGAGCTTCTGGTTTGACCATTACACACCAGCGACAACGGATTCCAACCCGAGTGTTCTTCTTGGCGTACTGAAAGACCTCCACATAATCAGCTCTCAAGATGCACTGCACTTCACTTAACCAATTCGCATCTTCGGCTAATCCTAAAGGTACAGTGCCAAACTCATCATTACAGTAGTCATCATGCGCAACGCCACCTGTACCAGCAACAGCAGTGGCATGATTATTGGCAAGAACCTTGTCATACCCGCTACCAGCAGGGAGGACGACGGTAGTCTGTCGTTGGTAATCGGCAGGAAGAGCTAAGCACGGACGCTTGGAAGGTCTGTTTTCTGCAGTCGCAGTATCAGCAGGTGTCTGCTGACTATATATGCTCCTTTTCTTGATATTTTCTTCTTCCGCGTGCGATCTTGCGGTCATTGGAGTCGACACTGTAGAGGCAGCAGCAGCAGCAGCAGCAGCAGCAGCAGCAACACGTGGACAGCAATTGTTGTTGTTGCTACTGCTGTTGTTACTGCTGTTGCTAACTGCATACGAAGCTAATGATGCTGGAAGAAATGAAAAAGGTAAAGTATCCTTCTTGTTGCTGGTACCGACAAAGTTCGCTGCTGCATGCATCGTCCAACCAGGATTTGATGACAGCATGAGCATCATAGCACGACGTTTGACTTCTTCTTCCTGTCGCTTAACAAGGGCAAGTCGTTGCATTACGGCTGTATCTAGCTGTTGTGCTGTATTATGCAGTAGACTCCTCGACTCTTCATGTGGCTGCTGCTGCTGCTGCTGTTGGAGTTGTTGCTCTTGGAGTTGTTGCTGTTGGTGATAGTGGTGTACGGGATTCAGTGGATTACCCGGTCGAGAGAGTAGATAGGACAATGCGTCTTCGCTCATGTCACGATGATAATCCAGGCCTGCCGAGCTATAAGAACTTCTGGTAGGTACAGAAAGGGAGGAGGAAGAAGTTGACGAAAGTGAAGGACATGCTGCTGTTGTCGTCAAAATACCTGCAGGTTTCTCAGAACTTTGGCGCTGCACATGCATAAGCATGGCAGCAGCAGCAGCAGCAGCAGCAGTAGTAGTCACAGCACTGGGGGTAGTTGTTGTAGCCCCAGCGCCAAAACTATTCATCATGCTCAAGCTGCTATTGTTAGGTTCATATGCGGCAATATAAGCTCGAGTCAAAGCTTGAATGATACGAGAACGTTCATCCATTTTCGTACGAAATTAAAAAGATGTTCGGATAAATTATTTGTTATTAAGTCTTCACTTTTTAGATGTCGTCAAATTTATGTGAAAAAGTAAGTCAGGTTTTCCTTTGTTGTCTTCGTTTCGCAACAGCGTCTTTTTGCAGCGAACAACAAACTAAACTTTCTACCAGGTACAATTCTAGAAAAATCGAGTGAAAAAGGAATTGGCTATAGTACTTCTAACTAGTACTACAGTATCTCGAATCAAACAACCACACTAACATAATAACATCACTATTACTTTAACCAAACGAACAAC
>Ga0210036_1001987_pt1 | contig 22280 bp, 17 predicted proteins | sample CryGeymeta201515_FD_185469 | JGI IMG/M metagenome (GOLD analysis project Ga0210036, IMG submission 185469) | Groundwater microbial communities from Crystal Geyser aquifers in Utah, USA - Crystal Geyser metaG 2015-15 (SPAdes) (version 2) | ecosystem: Environmental > Aquatic > Deep subsurface >...
CGATCCATAAGTCCATTGGCGAGTGGCTCGCTCAAACTGCCATTGCCTCTTCTAAATACAGAACCTGCTGCAGATCGTGTTCCTTGTTCTTCTAAGTACAGTCCATGAAGGCTGATTAACTCGCACTCTAGAGGACGAGAGACACCATACAGTACTTATACTATTATTATTATTTCTATCCTTATTTATCGAAAAAGTGTGCAACTTAAAAAAATACTCGAGCCGAGTAACTAATATTCCAAGCACCCCATGCTGCTTTTGAAAGATTTCGCATGTGATTTACACTGGTAGTACTGGTAGTCTAGTACTAGAGTAGTATTCTGGTCCTGCACCTTTCCTCAAAGTTTCTTATGTATAATATTATTTGTCGGCTGGTCAAAAGTTGCCAGATTTGTTTTGATTGAAGACATAATAATAGACATTACCAGGTACAAAACACCAAAAGCATTCGTCGCACACAGAAGCAAATAATAGCAGCAGCCGGGTGTACTAACTACTAACAGGTTGCTAATTACAGTACAAAAAGTGTCCCTCTGATTCTTCTTACTGGTAGGTCTCTCCTTGTATGCCAGTGTTGGTCGACCTTTGGAAAAGATACATTTTTTCGGTAGCATGAGTCCAAAGAAGATCTGTTCTCTGTACGATCGACTACAACAAAACGAGCCAAACTCATATAGTTGAAGAAAGAAAGAAAATATGTCCGCTCCCTTCGGTCGGTCCAGTAGTATGCCTGACACTATCAGGAAATACAGGGAACAAGATGCTGCTGCTGCTGCTACAACGCAGACCAGTAACAATTCTTCGTTGAGCTTCTTCATTGGTGATTCTGGTCGAGAGGAACCGCAGCTGACCGAATCGGCGTTAGAACGGATCAAATCGAATCACGAAGAGCTGTTAGAATTTGTCGAGGCCTGCAGTAAGGCGGCGGAAAAGGGATGGGTCTTCGATACCAAGGAAATGATGCGCATTTCTCGACTCCAAGGCAAAGCCGAGTACATGCTGCAGCAAGTTGTAGAGGATACTTATCTACTGGATCCGGGAGGGCATTCCTACAAGAGCGTGAGTTGCGACTTTCAGATCAAGGAAACGAGATTAAGTCACACGTACGACCTCGAGGCTCTCAAGGAACGAGTTTTGGAACTCTTTGAATGGTTCGAAAATGAAACGGTACGGAGAAAGTACATGGCACCCTATTTGCCACTGATCCAATCCAGTGGAATGGGGAAAACAAAATTACTGTACGAATTGCGGCAGCATTTGAATGCCGATTCCGAACAAACGTACACAACTATCTTGGTCCTCTGTGGTAGTGGAGACCTCGAAGGCGATATGTTGCAAACGTATAATGAAGCCATCGAATTGGAGGAGTGCATGAAACGAGAACCAGATCCTCGCCTGAAATATCGGGAAGTGGAAAAGGAGATGGAATACCTCTGTCGCTACAGTCGAGGAAAACCACTTATCCTGCTTTTTGACGAAGCTCAGAATATACTGGTGGGCAAAGACAACTATCTCTTTAATTGCATTCAGTGGTGGCTCAGCAAGAAGCAAAAGAATCCGCAAAAGGTTGTTGCTGTCTTTGCTGGTACCACGCTACAATTTGCCGATATTCCAAGAGAACCACCCGAGTCTAAAGATTGGGGTGAATATTACATGGACGGATCCCAACCCTACCCCCCATTTTATCAGCTCCATACAATGGGTTGTCTGTTGAGAACGCGAAAGCCACCAGGACCCAACACTACCGAATATGATGAGTCCTACATGTACGGTCGTCCACTCTTTGCAAAAATGGGAGAACGGAAGCTATTGGGCGACAAGAGCGAAGCGGACATTCTTCGGCGTTTGGTATTGTCTCACGTCGATTCCTGGTGGGATCGAATCGACTCGTGCTTTAGCGTTTTGGCAACGCGCGTTCAGATGGGTCAAACATCCTTCCAGATTGCCTCCGCCCTGGTATCGCGGGGATATGCCGTCCTGAGTGGTCTGGATATGGAACAAAAGAAGGTTGCAGAAATTTGTCACATGCCCGATCCCGTATGTGCCCGATTGGCTATGTGCCTCATGAAGGAGGATTGGAAATCGGAACATCAAAACTTGCTAGGAAAAAGTCAGCATTTTTGGGTCTCGAAAATGGCCGAAATATTTTCCGATCAGACTTGCATTCCGTCGGCGGGAGATGAAGGCGAAGTATTTGCGGCCATGTATCTGCTCTTTTGTGCAGATATGCTACGATTTCTGAAGCATGATAATGACGACTGTCGCACTTTTTCCGTTTCCCTCACTAGCTGGATTTATCTTCTCGTTCATGGCGGTGGTGAACCGGAAGACGTGGTTCTCGACACCATTGATGCATCGGTATGCTTTATTCAGGTCACGCAAAATTACCTACGGTTTGCCGATTCCATGGAAGCCTGGACAAGCCAACATTTTCTCGAACATTTGTATCGGTCGCGGAGCGCATTTTATGTCTATCAGGACTGCTCCGTGTTCGACATCTTTGGCTCGATCAGGTACAATGGCAAAGATGAACCAGAGTATTTTCCAATGCTAATATCTATTGTATCCATACCCAAATTCTCTCCGTCAGAAGCCATGAGCTCGTGTTGTGCCATGGAAATGATGCTGACCAAGGCAAAATGCTACGGTGGCCTGTGCATACTTCTGGTTCTTGGACGAACGACCAAGACAGAGTTTGATGATGACCTACTACTTACAATTGATGACTTGAAAAATATCCCGAATGAGATTGTGGCCAAAGTCGTTGAGATTCCCAACGATGATGCCTTTGATATTACGCGACAATTTTGGGGCATCACCTCCACTGGAACTGAATTGGGAGAAATATATGCCTCTCATTCTTTCCTATCCTGGATCAAACCAGATGATTTTATTGAAAGTTCCGAATTTTTGCGAGCTGGAAAGCGCACTCAGAGTAATGGGGATGATCATGCTCTGCATTATCTAGAAGATATCATAGATGCCGCCTGCCTCAATAACCCCTAAACAGCTTCATACTACAGTACTTTGTTAGTTTGTTTTAAATTAGGGTTCTGAATAGCGAATGCAATCAGCTAATAATAAGGATGGTCCATAATGGCTCTGCAGGTAGGGCACCAGCATCAGATCGTTCGATCGCCTCTGATCTCTCCTCCAAACCCAAGGCATTGTGTTAAAAACTCGTTGCCACCCTTTCTTCGAGAAAAAGTCAATGGTCGTGGTGTCATCAAAACTTGTCCACCGTCCATTAGCTGGCGCCTGTCAGCTTACTTGGCCCAGCGTCTGCAGCAAGGCTGGGTTCTATCAGGCTGTGCCAGGACGCCGCTGGCTGCTAGACGTTAGCGCTGAGATCACATTGGTAACACAGCAACACTGTCGTCAATCCTAACTTGCGCACAGCTTGGATACAGGCGTTTTAGAGGACCGACACCTATCATCGCCTACTTTTACAGGTCCAAACACGAGCACGAGCCTAGTAGTAGCTACTAGCAGTAATACATGGCCGAATGTGCGCTCATAACCCTAAACAGATGGATATTCATAATAACCAATTTTTGTAAGTTTGAGATGCTGACCAAGGAGTTACTAGTAGTATAAGTTGTACGAGTACCTGGTAATAATAATATATATAATAATATTATTATATCGGCATCGTTGACAACCATTAGCCTACATCTACTGTGCTGCAATAATCCTTCAGCAAAACAAATCAATGATTCCTCGCTCATCCTTTGCTCGTACTCTCCAACATGCTTCCCAAAGAAGCTGTGGTTTGAGACTTCCTAGATTGATTCCTCAGCCAAGAAGCCTTTGCTTGCCTGTTGCTAATGCTACTGCTGCACCTGCTACTACGTTTTCTTTTACGGTGCCGCAATCGCGTCCATTCTCGACTACTGACGACAGCAACAGTAGTATATCAACGACATCCTCTGCTACTGCCACTGCTACTACTACTGCTACTGATGTTGATACAAGCACACTGCTGGATGCTTTTCGAGATCCACTATCTCGTCAGGATCGGACAGAACAAAAGGTTGGACGACCTTGGAGCGTTCGCGAATTGCGTCGCAAGTCCTTTGATGATCTTCACAAACTCTGGTACGTTTTGTACATGGAACGGAATATGCTAATGACGGAGCAAGTGTTGAGTCGAAGGAATCAGATTGCCATGATCCAACCAGAACGGTTGGGCAAGGTGCAGAAAAGTTTTGGTGCCATACGACAGGTTTTGGGCGAACGCAAACGCGAACGAATTTCCAACAAGTTAGCCGAACTGGCCGAACGACGAATGAACGACCGGGAAGTTTTTGATGGAGATACCGACGAAATTTCCATGGCTGATTTTGATGATGAGGGTGCAGAAGAAGATGAAAAAGAAGAAGAAGAAGAAAGCGTGGAAAAGGAATCTCAAAAAGTATAATAAGAGGCACACAGTTGGCAGCATTTGCAAAAGAAGATCTGTCGACTGTGGAAAGGCATTAAATTCACCGACTTTTCTCCCCAGGATTTTTGTCAGCCTCGGCTACCCAAAAAATGTTGCCCTGACGTAAGAGTCTTTCTTGTCAAGACGTTTATCGAGTAATAACCGTATGGCTTAACTTTTAAAGTCCTATTTGAACTCAGAGTTTTGCTCCTTAGTACTCTACTTGCAGCTGAGTGATCAAGCAAAGCAACCAAAGTAGCTAAGTAGCTCGTTCATATCAGGGCAAACTTACTCTCTTCAGGGCAACCTTACACTCATTTAAGGGAAAATTCTCCACCATGCGCGTCCAAATCAAATCGTTCAACTTGGTTGCTTCGTACAGTACTTCGTTGTGCGTCCAAGTTGTTCAACTTCGTTGCTTCGTTGTGCGTCCAAATCGTTCAACTTCGTTGTGCTTCCGTAGTTGTCGTGCTTCCGTAGTCGTTGTGCCTCTCGTCGTTTGTGCTTCATCGTTGTGCTTCGTTCATGAAGCATGAAGCATGAAGCGTGAAGCACTCTACTAGAATAGTACAGTACTAATCGCTACTCCGAGTACTAGCTAACTACTAGAGTGGTCTACTGTATGATTTTTTATTTGTAGTATGGTAGGAAGATAACATACAAGATCATTACAAACAAATACAAGTTGCAGTATTGCATTATTATTTATAAGCAAGAACAAAAATGAAGCATCCACCGCGGTTGTTACTTCTTTATGGAACTCTTTTGAGATTCTTGGTGGTGGTCCGTTGCTTTCTTTCAATCGCTTGTAATTCGTTTACTATTCAACAAGACCGTTGGAATTACAAAGGCCATCCCATTGCTTACGAGCATGCATCAAGCAGCAGCAGCAGCAGCAGCAGCAGCAGCAGCAGTAGCAGTAGCTGTTCTACCAAGGCACCAATATTACTGTTGAATGGATTTGGTGTAGGATCGTTTCATCAGCATCGATTAATGGAACGGCTCGTTTTGCAAGAGAAAATGACAGACCGTCCGATTTATGGAATGGATTATCTGGGTCAAGGTCGGTCGTGGCCCATCGATTGTCAAGATGGGATGTCACCGCAAGAACGGGGAGTAATATATTCGGGAGATACGTGGATCGATCAAGCGATTCAGTTTTTGGAACAGGTAGTGCTAAAGCGAGAGCCAATAACAGAACACGACAACGACAACGACAACGATGATGATGATGAAGATGATGGCGACAACGATGATGATGACGAAACGGTACAGAAAAAAGTACATTTGGTGGGCAACAGTGTGGGAGGTCATTTGGCCGTATTTTTGGCAGCCTTGCGGCCTGATCTTGTAGAAAGCGTGTGTCTGTTGAACGCAACACCCGTCTGGGGCTTGAATTTACCAGGATGGTGAGAACAAAAAATGTTGCACTTTCATGTGATTTCTTACTTTCTTCTTTGTGCAATGTTTTGTTTGTGCTTAGGCTGTTCTTGCAAGTTCACTCAATCAGTCACCGTTCCTTATTCTACTACTGTTTCTGTTGTTTTTGTGGGTTTCAGGTCTGGGATGCTGCCGGCACCACCTGTACCACGTGCCATCGGACGATATATGTTTGATCGAATGCGAGATTTGGATACGATTCGGGCATTTTTGGACAATTCATATTCACGAAAGGAAGCCTACGATGAAACGTTAGTACAACAAATTCGACAGTGCACGGATGGTAACGGGGGACATGCCGCATTTGCATCCATCATGTGGTCACCTCCTATTAATTCTCAACAGGTGCGTCGTCCGTCGTCTATTGAGAGAGAATGATGTGGTCCACCCAATTCAGCTCACATGGTATTCCTTTCCAATTCCCGCGACGACTTTGGTCCACCATTTCAAAATAAAACCATCCAACCAACTGGATGCATACGGGCACCAAAACAATCCACCCCGTTCGCTTTGATTCACAAATTATTTGACAATTCTAGGAAGGTAACAACGTCAAAAAGACGTTCTATGATAGTTTGGCTGCACTCGAATGTGACGTCTTGGTAATTTTTGGTAACGATGATCCCTGGTGCAAACCTGCCTTTGCCAAGAAAATGTTGGAAACTTTGGACCAACGACATCCGGATCGAGTTCATCGGTACGTAGAACTGTCGGATGTTGGACACTGTCCCAATCACGAGGCACCTCGTGCTGTGGCACAATTGCTGCGAAGATGGACAGATGCATCGTCTGCGTCTTCTTCCAAAGCTACTACTGCTACTACTACTACTACTACTACTACTACCACTACTAAGAGTAGTAGTAGTAGAAATGGTGTCAACGAAAACAACATTCGAAGAACAGTGGAGCTTGTTGAAGGTGGAAAGCAAGTCTTTTCAGAACCATACGGCGATATTTTGGTTCAAGAACGATCATCACAAGACATTCCCGTCTCACTGATTGATAAATTTTCGACTGTCTTTCTGGCGTAGGTTATGAATTAATTTTATGGAAGCGATCAACTTGCCACTTACAAAAGAACTGGCTAGTTAGAACCACTACTCAATTGTTTTATTGCTGCCCTTTGTGATTTTCTGTCGCACCATGGAATTTACATGATCGCGTAATCGTTCTTGTAATTCAGCCTTACTTCCGCTGACTTTTAATCCTTGTTGGCGCAATATCTCTTTCAGACGCTGAACCGTTAGCTGTTCAATTGGATCCGATATTCGTAAAGGATCCGGTGGGTTATTGGAATTGGAATCGTTATCATCTATATGACTCTTCGATGCTTTCATGGCGGATTCAAGACTTTCCCGAAGCTGTTCGTCATCTGCAATGGTTGTTTGATTTGTGTCCTTATTGACGGATACAGGTACTGCCTGGTGCCAGGGTGAATTGGTATCTATGAATGGAATAGTGATTTTTTTGGAATCCTTGTCATCTGTACTATCAGTTTGAAAATTAAATGGCACCGCTTCTCCTGTTTCGGGGTTGGTTTTGTATTCGCTTCCGTCTGCTTGCTTGGTAACCTCGGTTAAATATCCCGAATCGGTTAATTGCTCCAAAGCCCGTTCGGTCAGATTCAGGCCCGAAGAAAACATTGTTTCGTCCACTAATGTGCGATTGATGTTATCCACGTCTACTCCCAAGGATGCCGCGTATTCCTTTACATCCAAGACTTCGGGCTCGTCATATTTTCGTTCGATTACTTCTGCTTCATCGTCCGGATAAATACCCTTCCAATCGTAGTCAATAACTTGCATATCATCATTGGAATGTGCAAAGTACTTTTCCAGAGTTATTGTGATGGATCGTCGACGGTCCGAAAAGACCCAGTAGGTCCCATCCAGGGACAAACGACCGCGCAGTTTCCGGTTTCCGTCCAGCAAGGTCTTTTGCACGGGCTTGCCGTTGCGATCGATCGTGTCCACTTTTAGATCCAGACTCGTCAAGCCAGGCTTAAAATGAACATCCTTGCCTTTGGTATTGGGAGGGACCTGCACAGTCAACTCAATTTCCAGTGCTTCTTCTTTCCAAGTGTAATCCTCTGTTATCCCGTAGCCACTTTTTAGAGATGAAGATAATCTTCTAGATGACGACGACCGAGTGCTAAAATGTAGAGACTGAAAGCCATGTGCAGCCAATATTAAGGTCGAAAAAAGAATACAAAATATTCTTTGAAGGCGTAACATCAGGAAATAGTAGTGAATTGGTCAATTTATGTTTGCTTGGGCATTCGTGTGTTTCTGTTTCACCGAATGTGAACGAGCCGGATGACTTGGATTATCAATGGAAAAGCTGTGATGATTGGAGAGAGGAGAGAGAGAGAGCATCTTTCATCTTTCAAAAAATCATCCATCACATCCACTGTCCATCAGTGGCTATGAGATCATCAATATTGTGTTTCTAAAGTTTCTTAAAACTGAGAGAATCCCAACTCTGCAGCGTGCACGACAACAAGAACACAATACGACACAGTACTACGTAGTACAGTACCGCACACATTATCATTTGCATTTTGACAGAAGCAAAGTGAAGAGAGAAAAACTATTTGTAGTTACTCATTACTCATTTAATGCAGAGAACCTAATCTTCGGCTTCACTGACGGAAGATTGGTCACCGCTGATATCATCCTCTTCTCCTTCCTTCTGTTGACGGTGAAACGCAGAGCGAAGCGGAACGCCTTCGTTAGCTCTTACCTTTTTCTTGGCTTCTTCAAGATGATGCTTTGTCATTTCGAACTTATTCATTTCGTCACGATCAATGTTCAATCCATCCATGACTTTGTCTACTTCGCAATCATCCTTTACATACGACGTTTTCCAAAGAGGATCCCAAAATTGGGACTTGATGGATTGGACTTCTTCGGGGTCGTCAATGACGACACCCCATTCCGCTAAATCACAAATGTAAAGATTTTGAGATCCAATATAGGTACAAATATCATCCACAATAAAATGCTTTGCTGCAAGTCCATAGAGAGTGTTTGGTAGATGGTTGAAAGAAACACAGTCAGAGAGTTTCAAAAAAGATGTACAAATTAAAAAACCATAACAGGCAGCATAAAATAATGTCATTCCATAAAAACGTACAATGCAATCCCAAGGTTTGTCCGTCTTTGTAGCGGTTTCCTTGCGGAGATCTCAAAAAACAAACACGCAGATTGTTTTCAATGCGCGCTCGCAATTCTCCGTCGGCAGCTGTGGGGTACAGCTTTTTGATTTTTTTGATAATTTCGGCAGCCACGTCTACACAAGACCAACCATTACCATAGCAGGCCTCGGTGGGGCTCAGATCACCCGGAATGGATCCCGGATTGCTCAGTACGATCTCGACATCGACACCGCGCTCCCAAATGACCCTGGCCATGGCTTCGAGGTATTTTTTCGGCCATGTCATACCTGGCAAGGCTTTCTTGGTACCCGGCACGGCGACAGGTCCCAAATCTTGCAGTGCCAATCGCAACGAATGTTTGGCGGCACCCAGCATGGCCACAATACCATCATCCGAGGGTCTAGCCTTTTTCAGCAGCATCCCGTACCGTCCCATGGTAATGACGGGAACATACTTTGGATCGTGGTCGCGAAGGTTCTCCGATCGTCTCATCAATTGCTTCTTTTGGTGATACCTGGGAGGGAATTCCGCAGCATTGGATCTAGGAAATTCACTTACAGTAACTCGTGCACGACGCGGCACGTCCAGTGCATCGTGAATGTTCTTGTCCACAAATCTACCCCAGGCTGTGCTTTGCTTCTTTACGATGTATCCCCATTGTGCATTGGCGAATTTGTGAGCATCGCGAGCTGGTCCACCCTCCATTTCCAAGCTCAGGTCGAGAACTGGTTTTTTTCGCAAGTAGTGGGCATCCCAAAAGTTGTGTCCGCCCGTCCAAAGGTACTTGCCGTCGACCGCTACAATCTTGGCATGATTCCAACTCACGTCCTTGCGCCACGAACCGACCCACAATTTAATCTTGGAGCCAGCGTCGGGGGGTAAATCTTTGGTCAGTTCTTTAATAAGGACATTGCAATTAACGGGCATCCCAACAATGTTTCCAAACATCATGCGAATCGTAATTTTAGATCGATGCAAGGACACTTCCGTTTTTCTTTCGCAGATCATTTTGAGTGCATCCTTAAATTCTTCCAGAAAGGCTCCGTCCGGTGGAGCCAAAGACAAAATATCGCACCAGCTTTCTGTCTTGCGAAAGACGTCCCAAATTTTCCCTGGAAACCAGTCATCGTGACGTTCGACGGGATCCGTACGCTCTGTTCGTGTAAAGGCATCTCGAGGTGTAAATTGAATGTCCCCAATAACTTTGCCTTTGGTTACGTTCCACAATTCATGATGGTGATGATTGTGGTGTCGTCGCAAAACATCATAAACAGCTGTTCCAACATAACTCAAGTCTTCCGCCGACCGATCTTCGCATTCATCACCCGAAGATTCATCGTCCTCCGCCTTTTTCCAAAATTGAGAAAAGATGCCCATAGCAGTAGAGGATACAGGATACAGGGATACAGGATACGTTTCACACAAAATTGCAGGAGATTCAACTGCTAAAAGTGAGAAATAGGGTTGTCGCGTTTACAAATCAAGAGCTAGGTTTAAAAAAATAACTTCCGTGGAGGTATTCCATTACTATAATCTTATGAGTTCATGAGACTTCAGTTTTTGTTCAACGAGCATGTCATCATGTTGTTGTGTCGTGAATCTTTTTCCATCTTTTGTGAATTTTGTGCTGTGAATAATGGGATCCAACGTCCAAAGGAACAAAAAATCTGATTCATTTATGTGACGTCATCAAACGAAAGAGCTGAAAGAAAAAAATTATCAAAAAATAAATGCTCCGAGTAATAATAGAGTAGACTAGTAGTAGACTAGTAGACTAGTAGACTAGCTAGACTACTTGTAGAGGGTCAACTGTAATAAGAAAACTGCCTTGCACCCGTAGTAGTAGTAGACGAGTACAGCAGTGTAGGAGATGATGATGATCTACTACTTGAGGGGCAGGTTGCAGTGAATGCTTGACTATGCACACTCAATGAGAAAAGGAAAGGGCCAGTCATTTCATGCATTGAACATAGTATATTCCGGAATATCTAAATGTTCAGCACCACTAATTCTAAAAAAGTACTCAAAATAAATAGTCGCTTTCAACTCATATTTGCGTGGGTCTTCTCCACAACCGATTCAATCAATTACCAAAACAGATATCTCTCTCTCCCTCTCTCTCTTCTGGTAATGAGAACCATTTTGACTTTTTTAAATTATTCCAGCACAAACAAAGTTTATACCTAAGTAGATTTCGACTTCGTTTCACCGCAATCTTGAATGACAACCTTGGCCGATGGAGTACCATCCCCACTGCCAACCGCTTCAATCTTTTTGACAACATCCATGCCCTGTTCGACCTTTCCAAATACCACGTGCTTTTTATCCAACCATGGTGTTTTAGCAGTGGTCAGAAAGAACTGAGAACCATTGGTATTAGGTCCTGCATTGGCACTCGACAGCAAACCGGGAGAGTCGTGGGGGATATATCCCTTGGTCCATTCGTCGGCAAATTTTTCGCCATAAATCGATTCACCACCGGTTCCGTTACCAGCTGTGAAATCTCCACCTGAAACATACACACAAAGGTGTGTTTCGAATATTGTTTTGAATATTGTTGTGTGCAATGATATTATTATTATTATTATTGATATTTGGAGTGGGTGTAAACAGTAAACATGAAAGAATAAGTGAATTTTGTAATCACGAAAATACAAAATACACCAAATAAAAGAAAAATAATTCCAATAATACTCCTTTGTAAATCTTCAACGCACCTTGACACATGAAAGCTGGGACTGTTTGTTTGAAAGAAAAAAAGAAGATAGGCGGTGTAGCGTGTAAGGGATACGTATTTGGCTTGGTCGAACAATGGTCTCAAGTCTCAACAAATATCATCTCTAGGGGATGCTTCGTCATGAGTGCATTGGTGCATTCAAAGTCACTTACTAACACGGTGAAATGTACTGCCCTTGTAGTGCAATTTCTTTCCGGATGTTTCGCTCTTGCCGTTTTCTCCCGTGCAGAGAGCTCGAAAGTTTTCCGCGGTAACGGGCACGGTATTTTTGAACAATTCCATGACAATTTTTCCAGCAGGTTTGCCATTAATGGTAACGTCAAAAAAGACGCGGGGATTCTCGGGGTTGGAAACATCTTCCAGTGGCACCTTCTTGAGACCAGGCTTTCCACCATCAAGACCTGTAAATCCTGCTAAGATCAAAAATGCAAAGATCCCCAACACCCATCTTTCGAGAGTGGTTCGTTCGGCCCAAAAATACACCAAGGAATCATTCAAGGACTTGAAATAGTCTGAGACAGGATTGGCAGATACGTCTGTTAACAGACACGTCAACACAAAAAGACAGAGAGTTAAGGAGGCACAAAACCGGCGTTGTTTAGATGCTGTCAATTGGAACATCGTGGATAATTATGAAGTGTTATTATTACTCCGAGTACTCCTACAACTCAGTATTCAATTTGGGAGGATCCCGGAGGCGAAAAAATGCCTCCGCATCTTTTTTTTTTTCGTTCATTATTACAATGATGTGTTGAGCAACGTTCAATTTGAGAGTTACCGGGGAGTACTCCGGTATACAAGATTGATTTTGTTCACGGGTAGTAATGTTTCAGATAGATAGCTGGATAACCGCTTAAATAATGTAACTCAAAACGTGCTCGCCGGCAGATACATGCATCTCCGAACGTACCCACGTTTTGACAAAAAATGGCGATACATTCGAAGAAAAATAACGAGGAACAAATCTATCAACAGCGACAGTGTGAAGTGCCTAATGCATTACATGTCTCCTTGTTTTGTATTTCACCAGATACACATGTTATTGCACCAGTTCTAGATACGTCTTTCCAGTGAATTTCCACTAGACAAAATACATCATGCCTGCCAAAAGCGGGAATCGTATCAAACCACACCACATCCGTACTTTGGTGTCCCCTCCCTCTCCTCCTCCAACCCGAAATCATCGTGAGGAGGATCGTTATTGCAGCAAAAAGAAGAAAAATGCGCATAATGCTGATGAGTCTCTGATTGAGCTCATGGGCCGTCGTGGTCCTATTTTATCTCCCCGACATGATCAACCTCAAGTGAACTTGAATCCCGAAATGGGAAGAGATGATTGCCAAGCACGTCACAAGAAGAAGAGTCATGCTCAGAACGAGGACACCAAAACGAGAACTTTATCTCCTGCACCTTCCCGGAAAAAACATTATACTAGTAGTAGTAGGAATGACTTACTGGTAGAGTCACTGGATGAGGCATCCCAACAGGCTCATATTGTTCAGAGGGTAGAAATGGAGATGAAAAAGAATCGTCGCTCTTCACGATCCGGAGTAGATTCTTTGTCTCAATCTTCACCTACTGCTCGCAAAAAATTGCCGCCCAATACAAAAAAGAATGGTCGGAAGTCTTCTGACCATGTGCCGCTTTCAGCAGAATTGTACTCGATTGGGAGTAGTTGCCATGATGAAAATTATGAAATGATACAACCACCACCACCAAGTCCACCGTCTGGTGGTCAAGAGAGATATATGAGTAATCGGGATAAATCACAAAGAGCCTATAATAGTAGTGGTCGAAAACAGCAGCAGCCGCAGCACAAAAGCTATGGTCACCATCCCAAAACAGTCTGTGAGGCTCCCAAACCAACGTCGAAACGAGTTCCTCATCTCCAAATGGCTGCTCACAAGGTTCCAACCAGATCCTATTCCAAACATAATCGCACTAATAGCAGTAGTCGTAAAAACAAAAACAGGAAAAATCATTCGGGCGTCTTCAACCTACACTATGGACATACTATTAACGACAACGACGACGACGATGATGGCTGTGGTCACAGGGAACATGCCAGGAAGAGAGAATTTCAAGTCATTGTCGACCAGGAGCATTGGATCAACGCAACCTTTTCGGATCCTACAATGGCCACTTTTGAGCGCAATCATTTTCTGGGACAAGAACAGTGTCAACCATCGCAATTGTTGGAGGCGTGGCGACCATCTCCTCGCCACCATTTAGAAGTAGGTGCTGACAATGACAGCATCGCCGTCATTCCAGATAACGGTTTAGATGGTCACAAGTCGGACGACTCGAAATCGGGAGTTTTAGATCGGATCTGCGAAAAAAAGACGCGCCGGTGTAAAGAGGGTATCATTACGAGAATCGAAGACAGTGATGATATGGCCTATAAGAAGTTGGATGATCTCAATAGACAGGTAGCAGAAGCCAAGCGCGCCATTGCATCTACCAAGGCACGGCAAAAGAGTCCCGCTGAACTGATCAGCTTTGATGACTACGAACCTGAAGATGAGTACTACTACGAAGACGAAGAAGACGTGTTTCCCATGTTCCCGGCAGGTCGACCACCCACAGCAACTCCACAGCCCATGAGTCCCATGAGTGGCACTGTTAACACCACGGACGTGCTTCAGCTTCAAATGCAAGAAATCAAACGATTGCAAAAAGATATTCAACGCCAACAAGCCAAAATGAAAAAGAATTCTGAGCGTATTTTGCCCTATCGCGACGATGTAAATACAGCTCCTGCCAAGTCGTATCAACTCGCCATTGCTATTCAAAACCAAGAAGAATTGCGTCGACTAGAAATCACGCAAAAAGCGCTTATGCTTGAGAAACGAATGGCCTTGTATAAGAAAAGTCAGAAGCAGCTACAGCAGCAGCGAACATTAACTTGCTCGCCCCCAGCAGAAGCAAAAAACAGGGGTGGTTATCTTGTTAAGGGCACCGGTACTAGTGGCAATAATAGCGGTATTTTGGACAACCGCAGCAAGACCGCCGTGCTCATGGACAGTTTGTTCCAAAACGACGACAGCTCGAACGAGGAAAGTTCCAAGGGACGGGAAAGGGGAAAAGTGGTTCCAAACGATGGCCGCTCTAATACCAATAGTGCCACGGAAATTCAGCAAAAGAGCTTGTTCAATGACAGTTCTAATGACGATATTGAATCGAAGGATGGGATTTCTAAAGATTCTTCCGATGACAGTTCAAAGAAGTCATCTCAGGAGATTGCAGAGGAGTCCTCTCACGAAACCCCTTCTATAACAGAGTCCATCCACAACACTAAGCCAGAGTCCAACGAGCGCACGACGCCATCGGCTGTGAGTGCCAAAGAAGCTGCTAGCGAACAACCTTCGCTTTATGAAAAAGTCGCTATGAGGAACAAACTTGCCGAACTCTCCGAAGAAGACCAAAAAGTTCTCGAGGCAGAAATTTTGATGGAGCTAAAAGTTGAACTCTCCAAACGAGCATCAGAAAAGAAGATGCTCCACAAACCAAAGTTTTTGTCGGGAAAAAGACGCTTGAATGAAAAAGCAGAACAAGACCGCGAACAGAACAATCCATCTAAACCAGTGGAAGAGCTGACAGAAGAGCTCTCCCGGCAGATTCAAAAGTTAAATTTTCAAATGTCATCGAAAAAGAAGCACCTGTCAATGCCAAAGTTCAAACTAAAACGACAGAAAGAAGCTAGCAAGATTACTGAATCGGGTGGCAAAAATACTTCACATTTTCATTGCGAAGATGATGATGAGATCGAAAGCATTCAGTCGGAAAAGAATAACGAAAACAAGGAAGAAGAGCGAGACGAAGAATCGGACGATGAAAGCGATGATGAAACTGAAGGCATCGTTCCAGAGAAACGTTTGAAAGTAAAGTCCTTCTTGAATGCGCTAGGCCTTCGTAAGAAGCATGTTCTCTGTGACTCGGATAGGAGATGCGCTGAGATTGTGGTTCACAAAGCACCCTGTGTCCAGGTACTGCCGATCAAGCAAATACGCACCTCGTACGCCTACGTATCAGAGAAATCAGGCGAACAACCAACCAGCGGAGGTCGCGTCCTTTATAATCCAGAAGACCCACCAAAAGAAAATCTTTCCAAAGATTCCAATGGTGATCATTTTTCTGAGCTGACAAAGGGTGACAAGAAAATTGCTCCCGAAGCAAATTCGTCCAACGCAACACAATTGACCCCCGATGCAGTCTTTATTGGGGTTGCTAATGGTGCCATTGAAACATTGTCATTTTCGTCAAGGGGCAACAGGCCACTGTCTCCAGCATCAACAAGAGTCTCATGTAGTTCTAGAGACCGGTACGAGTACGCTTCACATGGTACAACAATTATAACATCCGGAGAGAAAAGCAAAGTAACTATGTGTGATGATCCTTCTATTTATGAATATTTGGAAGTGGAATATTGTTCACACACTGAGAGCCAAGATGTTCTTAAGGACTCAGACTCGAGCGCAAATATTCTTACAGACACAGCTGTTAACGCTCCCGTGGATGAAAGAATAGCAGATGCTCGCAAATCAATACACTCCTGATAGAAAAGCCAATGGATGAATGGGTATCACCAGCAGGCCGGGATTGGAAATATTTTCATGTATGAAGCCGCTTTGTGCACACCGACGATGAATTTGTGCCTGCACTGAAAATAGCATTGTGCGGGTACATTGTATTATACAGATTTTTGTAAGCGAAAAGCATAGTTCTACACTTCTTTAATCTCTATAGGCATGGCATGTAAAGGATCCGAAGGGCAAGCCCTCTATGTTGTCAAGGATCTGTTTCGCAGTAACACACTGGATTTACGCGTTACATACCAATGCTGCCTCACTCACTGCCCACTCTTTAAAACCCGATGAATCCCCCCCACCCCCCGGCGCAGGCAGGCTAAAGTTTCTGTAGAAACAACCTTCGATTTTTTTACAGTTGTAGGTCGATATGGTAGATGACATGTCTTCGGGTTGGTTTCATCATATGCGCTTTTACGTTTGCTTTTGACGAACTTTTTTGCCAATCCTCTATTACCTCTCCACCAATTTTTATGGCATCTATTTCAAGCAATAAAAACACTGCTGTACGGCACAACAGTTTAGCTAGCAATGCTCCGAGCTTTTTTCGCCGTGGTAAAAATTCGGTCGATTTAATACTGTAGTGAAAAGGGCACACAACAACCAAACAGTAGCTACTACCGGTAATTTGTACAGTACTCGAGTAGTACTACTACTACGGAAGAAGTGTTGCTACTATCTAATAGCCCTTTCCTTACCAGGTAGTATTCATTACAGCCAACACGAGTCTGTCCTTCCTTCCTGCGAGTCTTTTAAAGATTCCATTCGATTCATTCATGCTGGTGATCAATGCATTTCAAGCAATAGCCGAATAGAGGTGTTTTTTCTACTGTGACTGAATAAATGCAGTAAATAAATAAACAATAGAATCTCCAAATATCGGTTCATTACTCTGCTGCTATGCGAATCCTGGCTGCATCAAGATTTCTGCTACAAGCGTCATTTTTAGTATCTAGCCCTAAACCTGTCACTCTTCCGACCACTCGATTCATGACGCGAAAAGCTGGAGTATCTTCGCCCGAAGAATTAAGGGCCTTTGTGGATCGAGCCGGAGATCGGCTCATGGTGGTGGATGTGCGCAATCCCGATGCCTCTGTAGAACCAGGTGATCAGAAGAGTTTTGCTGTGGCCGGACTGCCTACGGCATCCTACCGTCCAAAGGCTGTTCATTTGATCTGGAGTCGAGAAACGAACTCCATGCCGCTGCCGGAAGCTGACAAGGATACTCCCATCATTACGCACTGCGGTGGTGGTGGTCGTGGACAACTGGCGAAAGATTATCTGCTGCAGAATGGATTCTCTAACGTTTTGAATGGAGGTGGACCCAAAGAAACCGACTGTTGGGCTGAATTTGGAGATAAATAACTATTAAGGAAATATTTTTCACAAGCTTCACACACCAGACCATCATCAGTGGCCAAAGGCCAGCCTGGTACAACTACAAACTCTGCTAGTATTGCTTGTCAGTCCAATCCTGGTCCAATCTACGCTGTGCTATAAGTCCCTTGTCACACTGTTCCATTGCTATTGCTATTGTGTTTCAAAAATGTATGGACAAGGTCAGAGAGCGTCACCAAGTATTAGCTAAAATAAATACTCGTATATACAGTAGTCATCAAATATTTATTAAATATTCATCTTAATCCATCACATATTTTCAACTGCCAGAAGCCTCGTAAATGCAAACATATGGAATTCCAATTAGAATCGTTCATTAGTAGAACTGACCTGCCTTTTGTTGCAGAATAAACAGGGCCAACAATCGAAAGAATACAAACTGTGCCGACAGCACTAGCCAGTACCACCAGACATCATCAGGATCAGCATCCGTATTTGTTAAGAGTTCATTGCAAGTGTTGAAACTGTATTCATCGCACGACCCATCAAACTCGTACACCAGCACCAGACGCACAGCGTAGGTAAGGGGAAAGATATAGGTCAACCAAGCGAGCCAATCGGGCATCTTTTCCTTGGGGATGAAGAATCCCGCAAATAGGATTTGGGCTGCAAAAAGACGAATAGCGCAAGCATGTTAGCAGAATGTAATTTTCTTTTCTCGGCACTTGAAACCAGTGCAGCAAGACCAAAAATATATACGACTGATTCAACAAACTCACGCATAAAGACAGCTGGAAGTAACTCGATTGCAACCGAGGGTTCGCTGACAGCCGATCCAATCATGACACCAAGAGCTGTACTCGCCAAGGCCATGACATAGGTAACCAACCAAAAGAGACCATAGTTCTGCGTAAATCCAACCATGAAGTAGGTAATCAATGTCGAGACCGTCACTTGTGCGGCAGTAATACAAATTTCCATGGTCAACCGCGCAATAAAGTAGGCAACAACACTGTAACATCCGGCCGAATATTCGCGCAAAAAGACGGGACGCTCTTCGGGAAAGGCCACCAGAGCAGGTAAGGTCGTCGAAAACATATTGGCCATCATGGCCAACATGAGAGCTCCAAAGGCTGTTTGGAGATTGATGAAGCTATCATAGGACTGTTTTGCCGCCTCAAAGAACAAGACACCACAAAGGAGCGAAATAACGACCGTCATGGCTGTACGAGTTCGGAGAGGATGTGTATTGCGCTTCAAATGCTTCAACTCTCGAGCAAACAACCACTTTACTTGCGTCTTAAATCCAACTCGATCCGATGGCGGAGCAGCGGCATCCAATTTGCTAACTTGTGACGCGAGCGCCTTGGCGTTGTCTTGTTGGAGCTTTTTGCCGTGCGCCGAAAAGTCGTTGACGGGAAAGAAACCAGCTTTTTCCAAAGTTTCCATGGTGGCAGATTGTGCGCAATACATGATCCAATCGGCTGGATTGTAGTCGGGTGGCAAAGGATATCCACAAGCTGAGAATTTCTCGTTAACAAGTTCGCGCCGTCCTTCGTACATGACTTTGCCTTTTTTTAGCAACATGAGACGATCAAAGGTTTCCCAAATCTCAGATGATGGTTGATGAATAGTAAGCATGACTGCAGAACCTGTAGACGCCACCTGCTGCAACACCCGAAGGAGTTCGAGTGCATTGAAACTATCCAATCCGGATGTCGGCTCGTCCAAAAAAACCAGCTTGGGTCGGGTGACCAATTCCACTCCCACCGAGGTTCGCTTTCGCTCTCCTCCGCTAATTCCTTTCAAGAGGGCACCACCGACCAGTGTATCGGCACACGCCAAAAGGTGCAACTGCGCCAGCATGGTTTCCGTAATTTCTGAAATTTCTTCCATGGTTTTGTGTTTGTCCAATCGCAATCGAGCGGAAAACATAATGGCCTCCCGTGGCGTCGAAGTGACGGGCAAGGAATCATCCTGGGCCACAAAGGCAATGGTCTGACGCGTGCCTAGATCGGTCACATCCAAAGCTCTTCCATTCCACGTGACGTGATCCGCATCGATGTGCGCGTTTTTAGTAGAATTAGTCATGCGACCACTGAGAACATTTAACAGAGATGTTTTGCCACTTAATTATATTACATATTGGTATCGGGACGAGGGGTGAGTGTGACGGCCAAGAGAAAAATTAAAGGGTAGGAAATGAGGAACAGATCCAAGTAATCCAATCCGATCAATAAGTACTGGAGTCACCCCCAAGCAAAAAAGAGTGACAAACTTCATTTCATCATTGTAAGAAATTTACCTTCCGGAAGGTCCCATAATAGCCGTGACTTCTCCTTGAGGTGCTTCACCCCACACATTTTCTAGTACCTGAAGCTTCTTTTCTTTTCCAACATCAATCTGGAGATTAATATTTTCCCAATGCAACCTTGCCTCTTTATTTTTGGGTTTGGTGGTGGCACCTGCCGAAGTCGGTACCTGTTCTTCCATGCTGCTGCTAGTCTTCGCGACAGGCGCCACGACTTGTTCTTCATCAGGAATATCCTTGGAGGGAGGAATACCATGCACCGAATCGATGGTTTCGGTATAGTCTCCGTCGTCCTTTTGATTGTTAGAGGTAGTCATTGATAGATACTATAGTTGATTACTCGCGTACTCGTGTTAATTATTTATTTTCGGGATGATCTAATTTTATGGAAGAACGACGCTGGTACTAGTACGAGAATTTTTCTTACAAAAGGCCTCGAAGTAGTAATATCGGACATACACTGATTTGAAAATGGGACAGTACTAAAGCTACTGAAGAATGCGTAGTAGCAATTCAAAGGTTTGGTACTAGTAGTACCGTACTACGTACCCTGGCTTGTATTACAGTAACGTTGCCACTGGGAGAGTGACTTCGAATGATTTCGTTGGAATGCACGTGGTGGTGTCAACAACCAAAGATCCATGTTCCTAAGAAATCACGTTAAGGCCAGCGTGACTAGAGAACTACAGTACTACGTACAGTAGACTCGTTTCCGAACATTCTTTTCGTTTGCTTTCCTTTCATCACACTCCGAAATTTACTATGGTACTCCCGCAGTATCTGGTACTAGGGTCTAGTAGTACGTACAAGTATTTAAATAGCTCTCGTCAATTCGACCTACCGAGTGGTACCGCACTACGGTACTGTCCACTTTTAGTCTACTGGTCGTGGTACCTGGTACCATGGTAGATGGTACGGTAGTAATTAGTAATATCATCTTCATTAATAGGTTTTGGGGGGCACCCAGCCAGATTTTATCTAAATGGCATCTCTACTGATTTTAAATTCGGCTGGGGCAGCCACACTTGGAATGTACATAGAAGTGATGCATGGTCCATTTTTGTCCACGATTGCTCCTTCGGGTATGGCTGCATGGTTTGCGGCCACACCACTCGTCTTGGTTGGAACGGAACTCTGGTCGCTGGTGCAGGGACAAAAGGTTGGACAAGCGCGATCGGAAGCAGTAGACGCCGCCCAAAAGGACGGTGAAAAAGATGTAGAAGCTCGCTACGGACTGCCAAACTTGTACGCTCAGGGAACATCCAATCATGTTAAGAAGTTTAATGCCGTTCAGAGATCTCATCAGCACACTTCGAGACGTTTCCCACTGCAGCGATATCGGGCCTGGTGGGCGCCCTTTCATTTCCTGTAACGACGGCTCTATCGACGCTGGTCTACTCAGTGGGCAGAATTGCGCTTTCCAATGCGTATGCTGCCTCGAAAGGCGAGGCCTCCAAACGCTACTCATCAAAATTATCCAAGTACATGTGGTAAGGATTGTTGTCAAACATACTATTAGGGACCAGTTCCTGCATTCACATCATGTTTTTCGATCGTGCTTTCAAGGATTATTATTCCTACGACGCCATAGAAAACCGAGCTTCGGAATCGGCCAGTGAAACCAGTACCAGAATTTCCAGAAAATTTTGTCTTACCTAATGGATTTCCATCTAGTTGCTGCAAGAATCCACGCAAAATAGGTGAAGTAGCAATGTGGTTCATGCTTGCCGAGTATGTTGTACATATATTTAGATAAATTATATTAGGATCGGATTGCCGTCTGCACCCTGGCTAATATTCGATTGGAAATGTGAACTTTTTGCCTTAGCTAGTCTGTTCTTCTCGTGTCTATACTTCTCCTTCAGGAACTCCATCATCACCATGATCATTCTCGTTGTCCTCCTCATTTCCATTAAATAACTCTTGGATAAATGGTCTCAAGCCAAACATGTTGCCAAGAAAACAACCGGAATTACCATTCGAGGTGGGCGGCGAAGGTACAGGAGCTGGAACGGGGCGTGGCACTGGTGCTGGTGCCGGTACTGGTACTACCACTGGTGCTTGTGTTGGAAGCGGTACCGGAGATGACACTGGTGCTTGCGTTGGAGCCTTCGTTGGAGCCCTTGTTGGTGCAGGTGTTGGAGACTTTGTCGGTGCCGGTGTTGGAGCCTTTGTTGGAGCCTTTGTCGGTGCTGGTGTTGGAGCCTTTGTTGGAGCCTTTGTCGGTGCTGGTGTTGGAGCCTTTGTTGGAGCCTTTGTCGGTGCTGGTGTTGGAGCCTTTGTTGGAG
>Ga0210036_1001992_pt1 | contig 22240 bp, 24 predicted proteins | sample CryGeymeta201515_FD_185469 | JGI IMG/M metagenome (GOLD analysis project Ga0210036, IMG submission 185469) | Groundwater microbial communities from Crystal Geyser aquifers in Utah, USA - Crystal Geyser metaG 2015-15 (SPAdes) (version 2) | ecosystem: Environmental > Aquatic > Deep subsurface >...
CTACTCGTTGCCTACCACTTAATGCAAAGGAAGAAAAAGGCAAGTGCATATACTGCTCAAAACCAGCGAATTACCGTTGGTATTTTGCGCAAGCTTATTAAGTAATCTAATCACAACTTTAAGGTCTGTCCTTTCGTCTGCCGACGAGCCCTTCTCGGCTTGCAGCCGGGAATTCCTTTTAAGGACAGACCTTTGGCTACAAGCTTGCAACCTACAAGGTCAGACCTTTAGGGACAAGCGCAAAAGAGTTTTTTCACGGCCGAGGACTTGCATGGTTTCAAAGAGTGGTGGGGTGGCAGTTTTGCCGGTCACGGCGATGCGCAACATCATAAAGTATTGGCCTGGTTTCCAACCATTTTGCTCAGCTAATGATCTAATTTTTTGTTCGATGTTTTCATGCGACCAAGAAGATAGGTCAATAGTTGATAGTTCATGGTTTGTAGATAATAACTGTGATTTAACTTCGTCAGATGTAGATTTTTTTGTTAACATTGTTTGATCTACTTGAATATCACGGTAGAAGAAATCGGTGAGAGATTCAAAGTCGTGGAGAGTCACCAAACGCTCTTTGATGAGAGGTAAAATCTGGGCAACTTGCTCCGCTGAGCAATCAGCGGGCAAAAATGGCTGTAAACGCTTGGTCAACTCCTCATCTGCCATAGCGCGGATATACTGGCCGTTGAGCCAGTTGAGTTTTTCGATGTCATAGACGGGAGCGGTCAGACTGACGCGCTCGAGGGTAAATAACTTGAGGAATTCGTCCAAACTAAAAATATCTTTTTTATCTGGGTGTGACCAACCCATGAGAGCCAAAAAATTGTTGATGGCTTCGGGGAGGTAACCTTTGTCGCGGTGTGAAAGGATTGAGACGTCGTTTTTGCGTTTACTCATCTTGGAGTGATCTTGGTTGCGGATCACCGGGAGATGAGCAAAGATGGGTAGCTCCCAACCAAAGGCTTGATAGATCAGGACATGCTTGGGAGAGCTAGAGAGCCACTCCTCGCCGCGGATGATATGAGTGATCGCCATTAGATGATCATCTACCACAACGCCTAGGTGATAGGTGGGGTAGCCATCGGATTTGAGCAAAACCTGGTCATCAATACCTGAGTTTTGGAACTCGACTGGGCCACGGATTGCGTCCTGGCAGATAGTGACTCCACTTTCTGGCACTTTGAGGCGGATGACATATTTCTCACCAGCGGCCACTCTTTGTTTGGCATCAGCTAGGGGGATGTTACGGCAAAATTTGTCGTAGTGCGGGAGTTGTTTTTGAGCTTGTTGATCCGACCTCACTTGATCGAGTCGTTCTTTGGTACAAAAGCAGTAGTAGGCATGACCGTTTTCGATAAGTTTTTTAACTTGCTCCTGATAAATAGGTAAGCGCTCTGACTGGGTATAGGGTCCTTCGTCATATGTCAGACCGAGCCACTTCATGGCTTCAAAAATTATATCTACAGCACCTTCGACATAACGCTCACGATCAGTATCTTCGATACGAACGATAAATTGGCCGTGGTTTTGTTTGGATATCGCCAGATTACGCATGGCGATATAGGCGGTACCCAAGTGGGCGATACCGGTGGGACTAGGTGCAATGCGGGTACGGACTGTCATGAAAGTATTATAATACTAGGTATATGACAAGTCTTGGTGAGACAGCGATTGTAGCAAGGCAAGCGATCAAGTATGGAGGCGTAGCCCTAGTTGTACTAATGATTGGACGCATAATCCTGACGGCCTCGGTCAATTACTGGAAAAAGATCCACCCTGCCCCACCCCCTCCACCTGACGTACTGTTTGGCAAACTACCCAAGATCATCTATCCACAAGCAGAACCTGCTACCTATAACTACACTCTAGAGACTCCAACAGGAGGATTGCCGAGTAAGCTCCCCACGCAGTTTAAGGTATTTTTTATGCCGATCAAAAAGGCTAGTTTGCTGGCATATGACAGCGCCCAAGCTGTAGCCACCAGGCTTGACTTTATCCAACCCTCCAAAAAATTGTCGGAGACTGAGTATAGGTGGGACGCAACTCACCCCATCTCATCGTCTCTGACTATCAACATCATTACTGGAGCCTTTGTCTTGGACAAGAAATGGCAAGAGGATCCAACATATATAACCCCAACGATTTATTATACGGATGATCAAGCTAAAGATAGACTTTATAACTTGCTCTCGAGAGTAGAACTGCTACCTGAAGATATCAAGACGGGTGAGGCAACTGTCTCGTACCTAAAAGCCGATAAGGACCAGTTGGTTTCGGCTGTCTCATTGTCACAAGCACATTTTATCCAAGTAAACTTGTATCGAGCGCCAGTAGATAGTGTCGAGGTGGTAAGCCCGAGCACAGAGCGAGGACTGATCACGGGAGTTTTGGCACTACAGAGAGAGGACGTACGACAGTTTGTAAACTTGAGCTACAACTATTTCCCGGTAGATCTGACTAGATCGGCCGTGTACCCCTTGATTGGAGTGGCAGAAGCTTACCAGAGATTGCAAAAAGGAGAGGCATTTATTGCCGGAGTGAAGTCGAATACTACCAATGTAGCCATACGAGATATTACCCTCAAGTATTATGACCCAGATACACCTCAACAGTTTATGCAACCGGTATATGAATTTGTGGGAGAGAGCGACTTTACGGCTTATGTCTCGGCGGTGTCTGATGCGTGGACAGAATAAGTATCTACTTGATTAACTTGATACCCAATTCTTTTAACTGATCGTCAGAAGCAATGCTCGGCCCATCCATGATTGCTGTACGACCAGTTGATGTCATGGGGAATGCTATTGCTTCTTTGAGAGAAGTTTCTCCTGAGAGGAGCATAATTTGACGATCGAGTCCTAAGGCAATTCCTCCGTGAGGAGGCGTACCATATGAGAAAGCTTCGAGCATGTGACCAATGCTCTCTTTTGTTTCTGTTTCGCTATAGCCCATGATGCGATATGTGGAGGCCAATAAAGCTGGATCATGGGCACGAATTCCTCCACCGCCGACTTCGTAACCATTGCAAACCAAGTCATATTGATCAGCGATTATATCTTCTATATGTTCTCCTTTTAAATGCCACTCTATATGTTCTTTAATCGGTGCACCAAAGGGGTTGTGGGTAAAAGTCCAACCACTTTTCCCGTCGCGAATTTCTGCTGCGTCGGCCTTATCAACTTTTTTAAAGAATGGGAAACGTGTTACCCAAGCGAAAGCGAGAGTCCCATCTTTCTTTTCTTCTTTAGTGCATAGATCAAATTTATCAGCACCAAATTGTTTGATAGCATCTGCATATGCGTATACTGGAAAGTTTTCATCTTTTAATTTTCCGCCAACGGCTTTTACTGCTTGCTTGACGATACTCTCCATAGTTCCCCTAACATCGTCGCTCGTGACAAAGCTCATTTCGACATCGACCTGAGTAAACTCAAATCCACGATCGGCACGCAAATCTTCATCTCTAAAACACCTCGCAAATTGGAAGTATCGATCTACCCCAGCCACCATGAGTAATTGTTTATATTGTTGAGGACTTTGAGGTAAAGCATAGAATTTGCCGTGTTGAAAACGAGATGGCACAAGGAAGTCCCTGGCACCTTCCATAGTGGCTTTAGAAAGGATGGGTGTTTCGACTTCAATAAAATCTCTGTCAATAAAAGCTTGGCGAAGAGCGTGGGAATAACTCGAACGTAGTCTAACAATTTTTTGCATTTTTTCTCGGCGCAAATCTAGATACCGGTATTTCAATCTGATATCTTCGGAGGTTTCATTGTCGTCTGTTTCTTTGACCTGAATTGGTAGCTCCGTAGCTTTGCCTAGCACTACGTATTCTTGAACATCTATTTCAATTGTGCCTAAAGGCAAATCAGGGTTGATGCTCTTACTATTGCGTTCTTTGATAGGCCCGCTCACTTCTATAACAGACTCAGTTGTGAGCTCTCCCATTTTCTGATAGCCGACACATTGAATAGTTCCTGTGCGATCACGAAGATCAATAAAGGTCAGTTTGCCATGATCTCTTTTGGTACTTATCCAACCCTGGAGAGTTACCGTGTCGCTTACCTTTTTTAATGTTTCCCCAATTAATGTCCGCATAGCCATCATTATAGCTTAGAGCTCTGGGGTTATCCAGCGGTGATGTGAGAAGGCCCAGTTAATCAACTTGGTCGTATCGCCAAAGCGATCAAGAGAGTTGAGGACCACGACGATGATTTTGTGTCCATCCCGATTGATATAACTGACGAGGCACTCTCCAGCGTTTTGTGTCCAGCCGGTTTTGAGACCCTTGAGTCCTTCAACAGCCCCTAAGAGCTCGTTGGTGGTTGTGAGATCATGTACGATCTCGCCCGTGACATCGGTAACTACGATATGTTTGGTCTCTACCATTTGCGCAATCACTGGATTTTGAAGAGCCGAGGCAGCGAGTACTGCCAAGTCGCGGGAGGTTGTGACATGACCGTATTGTTCGACACCTGAGGGGTTTTTGAAGGTCGTATGGTCAAGGTGGAGGGCGCGCGCTTTGGCGTTCATAGCAGAGACAAAGGCAGAGTAGCCACCTACATAATTGTCGGCAATGGCGAGAGCTGCATCGTTGCCTGAGTGGACGAGGAGTCCAGCAAGAATATTTTTGAGCGTGATGCGTTCTCCTTTGACCAGACTAATAGTTTGACCGATGGCGCGATCTTCGTTTTTGACTTCGATTACGGTATCTAGATCACTCCAGTAGTCGAGCGCAACAAGTGCCGTCATGACTTTGGTGATTGAGGCTGGCATAAGGGGTGCATCTGGATTTCTGCTGTACATGATGGACTTGCCTACGGCATCTTGGACAACGACTGAGTAGGCGGTGATGCCAGCTACTTTGGTACCATCGGACTCTGGGTAGAGTGCGGGAGCGAGTGAGGGGATAGAGAAAGTACGAAGATCACCGGGACGTACAACAATAGTTTGGAGAGAGTTGTGGCCGGGATAGAGGAATACCAACAGAAAACAGCTAACGGCCAGCAAACGACGAGGCAAATCAATTTTCAACATAGCTACCTATCAGTTGAACTCGCTCTTTATTATTCCAGACATTAATATCGATGGAGCCTACTAGATTGGTGATGGTTTTGAGAGGATAAGGTTCTTTAGTATTGAAAAGTAATACTTCGAGTGATTTGTCGCCACTTTCTATCGTTAGTTTTCGATGCTTGCCGGTTGTACCCAACTGGCGATCTTCAAGAACAACTACGTTGCGTAATAGAAACTTGGGTTTGGGATTGCCAATACCAAAGGGAGATAGTTGTTCAATCAATTTGGCGAGAGTGAGGGTCATTTGACTAGGCTTCAACTCAAAATCAACAGTAAGATTGTTCTCTAGGAGTGCATCTGGAATGGTAGTATCTGCGAGGTCATATATTGTTTGCAAAAAAATGGATTCTTGATCCTTGGCTAAGGCAAAACCAGCAGCTTGAGAATGGCCACCAAGACTAAGATACGAAAGTGAGAGTGAACGCAAAAGTTCAGTAATGTTGACCCCTGGGACTGAGCGAGCGGAGGCTTTGAGCGAGTTGCTATGATTACTCATAACGATGGCTGGCTTGTGAGTGAGCTCGGTAAGCTTGCCGGCAATGAGGCCGATGATACCCTCGTGATAATCACCTATGACGACGATGATTTTGTGGGTAAAAGTCTCTTTTGAGAGTGAAGAGAGAGCCAGATCGGTCAATTCCTGACGATCTTGGTTGTGAGCGTTTATTTTACTAGCTAGCTGAGTCGCCAAGCTAAGCTTGGTCGCGCAGAGGAGTCGCAGAGCATCGTAGGGATCATAAAGCCTGCCGGCTGCATTGATCCTGGGGGCGAGACCAAAGCTAATTGTATAAGTCGAGATACCAGGCGGATCTACCTTGGCTGCTTGGTAGAGTGCAAGGAGTCCGAGACGTTTGGAAGTTGCGAGTTTGGCAAGGCCGTAAACTACAAGGGATCGGTTGAGACCGAAAAGCGGCATCATGTCGGCCACGACGCCGATAGTGGCGAGGTCGAGGAGATCACGGGAAAACTGATTTTCCTCAAGCAGATAGAGTGAGAAAATCCAAGCTATTCCAGCGCCCGATGTGGCGGTCGTGTGCAGAATAACTTTTGCTTCAGGGAGAGTGTCTGATACTTGGTGGTGATCGGTAATAACTAGGTCTATCCCCTTTTTAGCCAGAACTGAGGCTGCCTCGTGGGCGACAATGCCGTTGTCGACAGTGAGGATGAGCTTGGGAGAGAAGTCAGGAAAGCTCGTAGTCTTGAAGCCATCCCCTTCTATGATATCACCCACAGCTTTGATTGAGAGACCATAACCATGGCGAGTGCGATCTGGAATAAAGGGGAGGATCCGCGACTTCCCCCCTTTAGCGTAAGCCATGAGAGCTTGCCAGAGGGTGGCGGTGGCAGTGATACCATCGGCGTCGTAGTCCCCAAAAACACAGATGTCGTGCCCCAATGCTAAATGTTGGTCGAGAAGATTTTTGATGTTTTTCAGAGTGGACAACTTGAGACCAGTTTCTTTGATGAGAATCTTAAGAGTGGGCTTGGGCGGAGAGAGAAAGTCGTCTTGATCTTTTTTAGAGAGATGACCCCTAGACTTTAAAATAGCCTCAAATATTTCTTGGGCGCTTAGGTTGTCGCCACCATGAGTTGTGACATTGATTTGCATATTATTTTTCTCCTATTTTTATATTCCGATCTATCGATTCAACGGAATGTGTATCTTACCTCAAACTTTCTCTTAGTTGACGTGATTTGAGATTAATAACTTTTTCTTGACCCGCGAGTTTCCAGTTGCGATATTTACCTGGTGGCAATTTATCCAAGACTGATTCTATTTGATCAAAAAACTTTTGCCAATCTTTTTTCATATTAAGTAAATTAAGTGCTTTCTTGGTGGCAGGACTCGCGTTTTTCAACCAACTACTAACACTCATAACAGCAGAATTGCTGACAAACAACGTATCCTTGATATGCTCTATCGTTTGCCCACGCATGAGGAGAACCATGATCATAAATCTCTTACTAAACATTATTTTTTCAGTAGGAGTCAAAAAATCATTAAAAAAAGCCTGAAAGGAACTGCGAGCCGGAATTAACGTAATAAACTGACAAAATTCACCGTAAATTAGCTCTGACATTTCTGGCTGTAATTTATGTCTAGATACCTGTGTCATATATCATTCCGATCTATCGATTCAACGGAATATATTTGTTGATCATACCTACATGATACACTGTCGACTCCTCGTGGTAGACTAGCTTTATGAAGTTTAAACTAGATGAGGGCGCAGTCCAGATGGTTGGTGAGCTTGAGAAGGCAGGATACGAAGCCTGGATAGTGGGTGGGGCGGTACGAGACCTTCTTTTGGGACTTCCTTCTTCTGATTGGGACGTGACAACCAATGCAACCCCAGAAGTGATCGTCCCCTTGTTTAGTGAGAGTTTTTACGACAATGAATATGGCACAGTGAAAGTAGCGGGGAAACATATCAGAGAACAGTATAAACTGGGCGAAGGAAAGATAAATGATGACTCCCTTTATGACATCACGACTTATCGATCTGAATCTGGCTATGGTGACAAGCGCAGGCCAGATAAAGTCGAGTGGGGCAAGACTATCGAGGAAGATCTCAAGCGGCGTGACTTTACAATCAACGCCATTGCTATCAACCTGCGGAGTGAAATAGTGGATCCATACAATGGACAAGAAGATATTAAACTTAAATTAATTAAAGCTGTGGGAGAGCCAAAAGAGCGATTTGAAGAAGATGCGTTGCGGATCATGCGGGCGATCCGGATCGGTGCCCAACTGGGATTTGCGATTGAGGAAAAGACGCTTAGTGCTCTAAAAGACAAAGTGGTCAATCTCAAAGAGATCTCACTGGAGCGGATTGGTGCTGAGGTCATGAAACTATTGGCGACAGTGCACGCTGCTGACGGGATCCAGCTCATGACCAACACAGGGATCATGGAGATTGTGATACCGGAACTACTGGGTGCAAAAGCGATCAAACAAGGTGGCCACCATATCTATGATGTCTATACTCACCTGGTCGAGGCACTGCGAGCCTGCCCATCGAGCGATCCTGTGGTTCGCCTAGCTACCCTACTGCATGATATCGATAAGCCAGTGGTAGCAAAGCAAGGAGGAGAGCGTGGGGTGACATTTTATAATCATGAAGTGTCTGGGGCACGTACTGCCAAGCGGATTGCTGAGCGGCTCAAACTATCTAAGCGCGATCAGGACCGAGTATTTACGCTCGTGCGGTGGCATATGTTTGTGTATGAATCCAAGATGACCGATGCCTCGATCCGCAGATTTATCAGACGAGTGGGAAAAGAGAATATTCATGACATGATGGCGCTACGCATAGGAGACCGAGTGGGAGGCGGATCCAAGGCCACGTCATGGCGACTGACAGAGCTACAAAAAAGAATTGGCGAACAGTTTTATGAGCCATTGTCCCTGAAAGACATGAATCTCAACGGAGCAGATGTGATGCGCATACTAGGGTTAAACCCTTGTAGAAAGATCGGAGAGATACTCAATACTTTGTTTGAGGAAATCATTGAAGATAGTGCAAAAAATACAAAAGAGTATTTGGAGGGTAGAGTGAAGGAGTTGGGCTAAATGATATAATTCTCCTGCCTTGGGTAGGTGGGCGACCGGGTCCCGCTTAGCGGGATCAGGAAAGTCCAGACAGCAGAGTGCAGGGTGGGTGGCGCAAGCCATCACGGGTAACCGCTAGTTTAGAGCAACAGAGACGAGTCCCCGCCTTCGGGCGGGGGGTGAAACGGGCAATCCTCCCCGCTGCAACCGACGAATTTGGCGACAAAGACGGTAGCACTCCCGAGCCATAAAGTTTGCGGGCATTAGAGAAATGGTCGCACGAAAAACAGAATCTGGCTTATGCCTACCCAAGGCAAAATAAGCTAAGGTAAAGTATTTTTTAGTTCTTCTATTCCTTTTGATTCCATTTTCAGATATTCTGTATAGGCATGATCAAATTTTGACTGATTGAATTTCATCAGACAAAATGATCTCATGCCATTTGATTGATCTTTTTCTGCTGAGATTACCCCTATTGTATCGAAAATAAAAGTTGGAAAATCTTTTTTGTTCCCAGTGATTAAATATGAGTTATCCCTGTTATACATAATTCTGCCCGCCAGAAACAAATCTATCGAACTTGGTTTGCACTTTGGATAGTGATGAGCGTAGAGTTTTGACAGTAATAATGCGTTTGCCTGTATTTTGAGATATATTTCTTGATGGTTTAGGGCTGGAATAAAAATATTATAGCTAATAAACTGTTCACGTAGTACCCTTTCAGAGGGTACAAAGATGTCTCGCAGAAATTCAAATTCGCTAAATGAATCAATTACTAAAGATGAATTAGAGAATATCCTAGGGATTGCTTCTAATACATCATCATTTTCAAAAAGAAAACTTAAAAAATCATTATCCAAAAATATCTGTTTATTGCTCGAATTAGAGCTAATATTCTCAGTTAAAAAGTATTGCATTGTTTGAGGAAAGATATTCTTCTCTGAGTTTTTTCGCTTTTCTAACAATAGCCACCATTTCATCCATAGTTTTCTTGGAAACTTTTGTGCCAGAGATCTTTTTTGTAGATTTCCGGGCGTAGTTTGGTGTTATTTTTGTAGGAAAGTTGGTCATATAATTACAATATACACGCTTTGTCAAATTATTTCAGAATATTTTGGAATCCCCTTTTGACTATATTCCAACATGACTAGACCTCCCATGGGGATATATGTCTCGGTTAATTCCTCCTTTTGATTGGGATAGAGCTTAGGTAAACGATATGGAACAACTTTTTCTGGATTCTGATATTCTCCGTGATGCGCAAAATATATTTTCATTATTTTTTTCGATGGGAAAATTTGTCCCAGGCAATCAGGAGTGGAGCGGCGGTGAAGGTAGAGGAGTAGGTGCCGGAAATAGTCCCGATGAGGAGTGCAAAAATGAACCAATGGGTTGTTTCGCCACCCATGAGATACATAGCTAAAAGCATAAAGATGATTGTAAGAGAGTTGTTGATACTCCTACCCATGGTCTCAACTACTGCTCGATTAATGATTTCGTCAAAATCGAGATAACCATGTTTTTTCTTGAGTTCGCGAATACGGTCATAAACCACAATCGTATCGTGCACTGAAAAACTAAGGATCGTCAGAACGGCCGTGACAAAGAGAGTATCTACCTCGACGCCCCTGAAATGCCCCAAGAGACTAAAAATACCCAAAAGGACAAGAGAGTCGTGGAGCATGGCTAGGATGGCTGAGACCCCAAACTTGAGGCTCTTGAAACGATAGGCGATGTAGAGCAAGATGAGGGTGGCAGCGAGAGCTACTGCGGCAAAGGTCTTTTGGATGAGTTCGGCTCCTAGAGAAGGACCGACTGTATCATATGTTAGTTCTTTGGCGTCGATCACTTTTGCTTTGAACTGTTGATAGGCATCTTTTGTGAGAGGATTTGTAGTCAGAGTATAAGTATCATTAAGGTTACTTAGTTCACGAATAGTAATATTGTTCGATTTGGCAATGTCCCTTAAGGCACTTTCTTCTATTAAAGTATGCCAGACGATGGTAGACCCACCGGTAAAATCAATCGAGGGCTTGAGCCCCCAGACAACTAGTGAGTATATCCCTGGAATAATAACGATTGCTGAGATTGCAAAGTAGAGCCACCAGTAGCGCATGGGTTGGAGGATAGTTAGTTTATTGCTCATAGTATATTGCTCATAGTTTCTTTATAAAAAAAGCACGAAGAAGATTGCGAGTAATAAAGATGCCAGTAAAGAGCGAGATCGCGATACCCAAGAACAGGGTCAGGGCAAAACCGCGGACCATACCTGAGGAGTTGAGAAAATTCCAATCAAAAGGGTTAAAGAGGACAAAAGTGGTGATGAGAGTGGCAATGTTGGCGTCTTTGATCGAGTCCCAAGCTTTGCCAAAGCCTAGTTCCATGCTCCCCAACCAGTCATTACCTTTGCGACTCTCTTCTTTCATACGCTCAAAGACGAGGATATTACTATCTACCGCCATACCAATTGAGAGAATAAATCCTGCCAAACCAGGCAAGGTAATGGTAATGGGGACAATTTTGTAAACTGCCAGGGTGAGCAGACCATAGATCACGAGCCCCAAGTCAGCAATGAGTCCGAGCCATCCATAGTTCATGATCATAAAGAGTGCAACTAAGGCGAGTCCGACTGCGCCTGCTTTTAGACTGTCTGTCACACTAGTCTCACCCAAAGTTGGGGCAATGTTTTGCTGTTTGATGATATTGATCGGCACTGGGAGAGCACCGGCATTGAGAGTAATGACCATATTCTTGGCTTCTTGCGTAGTATATTCACCATTGATGACAGCCTTGCCATCCATGATGGCTTGCTGGACGGTGGGGGCAGTCAAGATCTGACCATCGAGCAAGATCCAAACTGGTTTGTCAATATTGCGCGAGGTGATCTCACCAAATTTCTTGCCCCCATCTTCCGTAAACTCGAGATTGATCTCGGGTTTGCCGTTTTGGGAGTTGAAGCCGACGCTAGTTTTCTTCAAATCCTTACCTGTCAGACCGGTCGGCCTCAAGTCGGCGTAGGTGGGGCTATCCGTGGCAACTGGCATCTCGTAAAAATCGAGAGAGGCAGTTTGGCCGATCAAGGCGAGAGCCTCTTCTGGATTGGTGACACCAGGTAAGGCAACAAGGATACGATAAGTATCCTGACTCACGACTGTTTTGATCGAGGGTTCGGCTACACCGTAGAGGTCGACGCGGCGGGCGATGATCTCTTTGGCAGAGTCGAGCGCATCAGAGCGATCGGAAGCCACAATATCTTTCATGTTAGCCTCGAGGGTGACCTCGGTTCCACCCTGAAGATCGAGACCTTGGCGGATATTGAGATCCCTTTTAAATGACCCTATGTTGATCGTGGGGCTCGCGAGCGTAAAGTTGGCGAGCTTGAAGTTTTTGGGAGCGTCTATCACGAGGGCAAGAGCAGTTAAAATGACAATAAAAAAGATATTGCGACGAAGCTTCATAGAGATTTTATTTTACATCAAGTTTCAGTTGTTTGGTGTGAGGAAAAATGATAGACATAACCTGAGAGGTGGGATCATAACTCAACTCGACTTCATCACCTTCCTCAAGAGCCAAGGCCTTGATAACCTCACTGGGGATAATGATACCTTTGGAGTTGCCAATTTTCGTCAGTTTGGTTTGCTTCACGCTACCAGTTCCTCTTCGTCACCCATAATCATCACGCGAGATGCCTCCAATATGCGACCGATGAATGGGTCAGTGTGGGTTTTGCGATAAGCTAGCTCGGCCTCGGTCATGACTGTGTAGTTGATCTCACGGCTCAAGATAGATTCTTGTTCTTTGACGAGCTCTGTAAGCTGAGGCATTATCAAGTCGCCAACAAGGAGGAGATCGACGGTGTCTTTGGCACGTGGCATATGACGCACAAAACGTCCCGAGATCATAGCATATTTAATTTTGCCTAGTTTGGGGGCTGACTTGGTAATGGCATGACCCAGGCCCGTAGTCTTGCCGATCATGCTCATAAGCTCTTTGTGGAAAAGATAATTCTTGTTGAAGGTGTAGTAGATGCGATTACCCCTCTTCTCATCTTTGACCATCCCAACCGACTGCATGTGGATGAGTTCACGCCGGACGGCATTGATCTCTTCCCCAATTTTGCGGGTTAGTTCACGGATATAGAACATTTGCTCTGGATCGACCAAGAATACTTCCAGGAGTTTGATACGGACTTTGGAAACGATAAAATCCTCGAGTTTGGCCATGATCCAATTGTACACAAAATGTGTGCTAAATCAACTGATTCAGAGTAGATCTCAAGAGATATTACTTATATCCTCGTGCTTGAAGAGTGAATAACTCTTTGTAAACTCCCTTTAATTTCATAAGTTGTTGGTGATTGCCTTCTTCGATAATTTTCCCGTCATTTAAGACAAGGATTCTATCTGCATTCCTGACAGTACTAAAACGATGGGAAATAATGATGACTGTTTTGTCTTTTTGTAACTGTTGAACTTTTTCGAATATTTCGTATTCAGCCTTGGCATCAATGGCGCTTGTTGGTTCGTCGAGAATCAAGATCGGAGCATCACGATAAAAAGTTCTCGCCAAGGCTAGCTTTTGCCATTGACCACCAGACAAATCAATTCCACCCTCAAACATTTTACCTACAACCTGATCGTATTTATCTGGTAGGTTGACCAAGTATTCACTTGCTCCAGCTTTGACTACAGCTTCTTCCAATAACTTATTGTTGTTTGGATCTTTGGTATTGCCGAACAGGATATTTTCCTTGAAAGTAAATTGGTATTTGATAAAGTCTTGAAAGAGCGCACTGATCATATCCCGCCATTTTTTGAGATCAACATGCTTGATGTTTACCCCGTTGAGGAGAATTACCCCATCCGTAACATCATAAAATCGTAATATCAATTTGATAATTGTAGTTTTGCCCGCGCCATTTTCTCCAACTAGGGCGATCTTCTCGCCACTAGAGATCTTCATATTAAAATTATCGAGGACTTTTATATTTGAACCTGGATAGCTAAAAGAGACGTCTTTGAATTCGATCTCTACTGGATTTGATGAAGATGGGATTGGTAATGGTGAGGTAACGTTTACAATGCGTGACTGAGTATTGATAAATTCAAAAAATTTATCTAAGTATTTGGTTCGCACGGAAATACTTGAGTACTGATTGAGTATTTCCTCAGCACTAAAAGCTAGATTCATGGTTTGCTGGAAAACTAAAGTGAATTGACCGATCCCGAGTGATCTATTTAAAACAGCAGTCAAGTTGAGATACTGGGTATAGATGAATACGAGGAATTGGATAAATTTACCCAGAATAAGTTCAAACATCCTAGGATTTACGGCTTTGCGAAAATCATGATAATAAATTTTTTGTAATGATTTGATTTTTCTAACTAGGACTGGACCAGTATTAAAGATGGCAGCTTCTTTAGATGTTGAGTCAGATGAAAGCAAAGATTTGATATATTGGGTGACTCTAACGAGCAAGGATCTTTTTTCTACATAATATGGCCAGGTATAGTTTCTAAACCTATTCCAAGCGATAAAGGATGGGATAGAAGCAACCAGAAGTATTGGGGCAAAGAGAGGAAATGTAGTCGCCAGGAATACTGTTGCAACGATAAATTTGACTGTGGCATCAATTAGGCCTGTAAACCTAGCTAAGTACGCTTGTAAGGTGCCTTTGATCCCATCAATTTGAGCTAATAGGCTCTGGAAACTGGGATCTTCAAAAGTGGCAGGATCAAGCTCTGTCAGTTTTGTATTAATTTTTAAATCGAGGAAACTATCGGTTTTAATCTCTTGATATGATTGTTGTGCATCTTTGTAGCTAGCTAGCAATAATTTGGCTAGTGATGAGAGTAAATAACCCACAATAATCCAAGTTAGGTTAATGAGTGATAGGTTGTGATTATTGCTAACTAAGTCTAGTAGTCTGGCTAAGATAAAAACCTGGATGAAGGGGAACAGAGTACTCTCGTAGATTGCGCAGAATAGTAGGAGTAGGGCGGCAAAACCATTGGCTTGCGTTGATATTTTTAGCGATTCCCAACCATAGCGAAGATTTTTCAGCATAAGTTGATCATACGCTTAAAGAACTGATCAATATGTGACGGTGTTGTCTTTGGGTAAGATCTCAAAGTATATCTTGCCACGATTGAAGGAGATTTTCTTGCCTTTGGCGTCAGTCCAGATGGTCTTGGCTTCTCGATCCTTCTTGGACCAAGTCGCTTCGGTGGCGGTTCCGTCTTGGAAGACTATCCCCCTGCCAGTCCCGATGACCTCATAGAGCATGTGTTTGTGCTCATCAAGTGGTCCCAACTCTTTGGTAAACTGGACGACCACAACTTTGGCACTCAACTGAGTGTCATTATCTTTATCTTTGTGAACGGCACCACCATTTTCGCGGAGATAGAGGTTTTGAGTGGCATCATAATTCCAGACGACATCAAACTGGTGATAGCTCTCCCAGAAACCGAAGGAGATTTGGCTCACACTACCTTTTTCTTTGGCATTATCTTTGAAAGTAAAGGGTATATAGTCATCTTTCCAGTCTGACTTGCCATCTGGGGTCAGATTGGTCCAATTCCTAGTACCGGCGGCATATTTCCAGAGTTTCTCGGTACTAGTGTACATGGTATGTTCAGTGGCGACAGTAGTACCTAGTCTCTCGTAGTCGCGCCAAAAAGTGGGGAAACCTATCGAGAACTGATTGAGATCATTACCCTTGGCACCACCCCAACCATATTGATTGATTTGCTCCAAAGCTTGGACTCGTTTGTCGGTATTACAAGTTTTGGGGTCTGACGAGCCACAGTTGGCACCCCCCACGTGGGTGTAGAGCGGATAGTTGTACTCGGAAGCTAGATTGATAAAGTGAGTACGAGCTGAGCGAACTGGTCCCAAGATAGTATCGGCTGATGACACTCCACAATAGAAGATGGCCCCAAAGCGAGAGACGCCACCTTCAGCTACTGCTTCATAGACTATATCTGCTGAATTAAGACCAGATTGAGGACGTGCTTCGGGCATATTTTCGATCATGACAAAAAGGGGGCGGCGACCTTCCCAGACTTTTTTTTCTGCGGAGGTATACATAACCCCACTCAACGGGCACTCAGAGGTGCGGGGAGCGGAGGGGTCAATATTGAGACCACCACCAATACCCGGGGTAGCAATGGGAGTGAGTGGACCACCAGACTCGGGAGAGTAGAGATAGGTAGTTAAAGCAAAACTCGATCCAGCCGAGAGAGCAAAAGCCAAGATAAAAATGATAATAGCTTTAATGTAGATGTTTTTCATAGGATATTTACCTCAATCGACTAATAATCTTTTGTTCTTCCTCAGAGAGTGGATGGTCAAAACTACCGCCACCTTTAACTGATTTTACATAAAAACGAGTATTTTCTCTACTATGTAGTGAGGTTATCACTACCCCGTCCTTATTGCCATCGAGCATGGCTAGAATAAAGCTTTGGTCTCCACCTGTGTCGCCAAAAGGATTGAAGCGCTTGAGAACCATATGTTGCAGATGGAGAGTCCCACTATCTTTGAGTTTTTGGAGTTCCTGCTTGGTGGCTCCCTGAACCCTCTCGTGCTGAGCAATCGTGGTTTGGATGCCCTGCAGGATGTTCATGAGAGTTTTTTGGTCGATGTCTTTGGTAAGAGAGTTATAGTGCTTAGCCACTTTGGATAGCCAGAACAAAAGGATTAGATCCAAAATAAGTGCCAAGAGCACAAAACCAGCAACTATCGTAAATTCAAGCGTAAATTGCATGAGATTATGATAGCATAGATGTATGGCCTATTTGACATACGAACAACACGCGCAAAACACTACTTCGACAGTTGATAAATCGGTTAAATGGGGAGCAATTCTCAGGGTATTTTCGTTGTTTGGATTTGCTGTCGTACTGGGAATATTTTTGTTGGCAAGGGGACTGTTTACCTCAAAAGTAAACCAAGTCTCGGTCTCGGACAGTTTTGGCAAGCTAGAATACACTGCGCCATACAAAAATACACTTTATGAAAGTTTTGGCTTTGTCCAAGAGCCAAAAATTGTAATGCCACTCAAGACGACTAATGGTTATGTAAACACTACCTTCCTCTTGGACTCTGGTGCTGTTGTTTCTACCCTACCATTGCAAGCGGCACAAGACACTGGGGTAGATCTCGCACAAGCCAAACGCATTACTCTCCAAGGATTCTCTGGTGTGCCGGCATTTGGATATTTGGCCAAGATCACGATTAAGATAGGCAATACAGATATAGAGTTGCCAGCTACATTTACCGAGTCCAGCTCGACTACTTATATCTTAGGTAGAAAAGGGCTTTTTGATGATTTTACGATCAACTTTGATCATGAACAGCGTACAATTACAATCAGTAAAAGGAGTTAAAGACAATGCAAGAGAATATCTATGAACGAATTCATCAAACTCTGACCTGGAAAAGGATTATTGCCTTTAACTTGGTATTGTTCCTTGTCTTGATTGTGCCTATCTCCGTGAGATTAGCTCAAGATTCAACTGAGAATAGATCTAGTGCAGCAGAGGAAATTCCAGTTGTTATCCCACCACCCAACTATCCAGCCGTAGCTCCCTCGATAGATCGTGTAAATACTTTTTTTGGTAAGACTGGAGACACAATCGTGATTCTGGGAGCTAACTACGGAGACTACCAATGGGGAAGTCGGATATATGTAGGCAATATCGAGGCTCCTAAGGAGTCTGTCGTTCGCTGGAGTAACAATATCCTAGAAGTCAAGATACCAGATGGTGCACGCACTGGAGGAGTTTGGGTGGTTGTAAATTCCAAAGAAGCTAGGTGGAATGGGAGTCTGCTTTTGTATGATGTAGCTAGAAGTGCTCAGATAGGACTACAAAAGATAACCAACAACACTGGTCGTTTGTATCTGATTAATGCAACGGGGACTAAGAGTGGGATGGTTGAAATCTCGTATGTGAGCGAGCCATTTAGCTTGATCCCACAACAAGGTGTAACGTTTATTTCACAAGAACCTAGCACTGATAGTCTCGGGAAAAAACTCAAAGTCAGTTTTGAGATCGAGATTCCATTGCCTAGTACTCGAAGCGTCTTGGCTGAGTATAATTATCCGGGACTAGGTAACATTGAGATCATTAGGGCCGAACTTTATGATACTAATCGCCGACTCCTACCTATATTCTCTGATCCACTCTCGATCAAGGTAAAACCCTAAATAAAATAAGTAGGGCTGCAGCAACTAAACGATACCAACCAAAAATTGCTAGAGTGTGAGTTCCGAGATAGTGGATAAACCATTTCACAACCAGATAAGCCACAATTAGCGAGATTATAAACCCAACAACAATCAAAAGCCAGCCATCAGTCATACTAGTTAGGATTGCTCTGCTTTGAAATAGATCTAGGGTACTGGCCGCAAAAATCGTGGGGAGAGAAAGGAGAAAAGTGTACTTGGCTGATTCGTCCCTTTTATAACCCATGATCATCATAACCACAATGATAGATCCGGATCTAGATACTCCAGGAACGATAGCACAAGCTTGAGCAAAACCTATCAAGATAGCTTGTTTGGATGACATGGAGACACATGTTTTGCTTAGATGAGTTGCAGAACCATGTAGATATCGCTCAAGAACTAAAAATACAATTCCTACCAAAACAAACATCGTAAGCATCAAGAGATTGTTTTCAAAGAAAACTGTTTTGATGACATTGTGGAGTGAGAAAGCAACTAAACCAGTGGGGATAAATGAATAGATCACGTTCATTAAAAGTTTTTTATCTTGAAATAGGGTCTTTAGGTAGAGAAAAACAAGGGCAAAGATGGCACCGCTCTGGATGACTACCTCGAATAACTTAATAAAGTCACTTGAGGGAAGAGAGAGAAGACGAGATGTTACAATTAGGTGAAAAGTAGACGAGATCGGGAGAAATTCGGTCAAGCCCTCGACTACCCCCAAGATGATGCTTTGGATAAAGTTCATAGATGATCAGTTACTTCTTTAGCTCTTTCCTAAGTTCTTTGTACCAATCTGACAAGAACTGACCAATCACGTCCTTGGCACCTAGTCCTATAGCTAGACCAAAACCAAGCGCAAGCATGGAGACAAAGCCAATAAAAAGAATGTTGATAAAGCTGGAGGCGATTTTGAGCTCAGAGAAGGCGGCCAGAGTGGTGATGGTAACCACGGTGTAGCTGGCGATCTTACCCATGAGGCGCGAAGTCTTTAGGTCAACACTGGCGAGTGCACCTTTGACAACTCCCTCAAGGAGTCCAGCCAAGAGTACTCCAATAGCCATGACGATCACGGCTGAGATGATGTTGGGGACATAACCCAGGACTCCACCTAAGACACTGGAAACCGCACTCAACCCTAAAATATTTGTGGCAGCGATAAAGAAAGTAAGTACGATCAGCCATTTGAGTACACTACCTACTACTACTTCGACCTTGTCAGTAACTTCGGCTTTGGTTAAGAAGGCCTTGAACTTGCTATCTTTGATCAAGGTTTCAAAACGCAATAGTTGGAGACTTTTAATAGTCAAAGTTTTGATCCAGTTGCCTAGGATGATACCAAGCGTAGCGACGATGATAGCTCCTAGAATATGGGGAAAGAGATCTAGGGACGAGGTTATAGTAGAGATCCAAACCGAGTAAAGGGCGTTTTGCCATGCCATGATATCCATAAGTTAACTCCTCTCCCGAAGCTCGGGATTAAATGCTTTAATAACAGTTTGAATCGTCAAGAAAATGGGCATTGACAAGACAGTACCAGCAATCCCACCCAAGGTAAAACCTACAAGTAATACCAAAATTGTAATAAGTGGTTTAGTGCCGGTAGCTGATTGCATAACTTTGGGAACAATCAGATTGTTTTCCAATTGCTGGATGATGATGCTCAAGATGATAGTGCCAACGGCAATGATAGGAGAAACTGTCAGTCCAATGATCACTGCGGGGATGGCGGCGATTGTAGGCCCTAAGTTGGGGACGGCTTCTAAAAGTCCTGCCATAACCGCTAGTGGTAGTGCGTAAGGAACTCCCAAGATGATCAAACCCATGTAAGTCATGATCCCAATGATAGCCATCAAAAGTAGTTCTCCCCTCACCCAACCACCCACTTGACGTTCGACAGCCAAAACTAGGGCTTCTGCTTTTTCTTCTGCTTCGTGTTTGGAAAAAAAACTTAAAAGATATTTATGTAATTGGGGACGTTCTAAGACAAGATAATAAGCCATAAAGAAAACAACTAATATATCTAGAACGTTAGAAAAGGCCCCAACGGCGATTTTGAGGAGATTAGAAGGAATCGAGTTGAGATAACCTCCCACCATGTTGGGATCAAACTGAGCGTTGAAAACATTTTCTAGATTGTGCATATAGGTAGGCAAGACAAGCGTCAAGTCTTTGGTTTGTTGGACTACTGCAGGGACGAGTGAGGCTACGACAGTGGAGATGAGGGCAATCAAACCAAAATAAACAATTAGCATAACGACGATCGTGGGAATTTTGATTTTTTTGGCTAGTCTCACGAGAGGATTGACGGCAGTCATGAGAATAAAGGCAATAAAAAGCAAAATGATAATACTGCGAACCTGATAAACTAACCAAAGCGAAAGCAAAAAACCAACTGTAAAGATAATCGTTTTTTGTGAAATCTCAATTTTGCGTGTTTCCATAAGTGTCTATATCATACCAAATTACTGGCTGTTTGCGAAACCAAGTCATTTGCCGTTTGACATAGGCGAGTTCATCGGCTACCCAAGTATTGATCGTCTCCTGTTTGGTGCAAGATTTAGCAAGATACCGAATAATGCTGCGGTAACCAATTGCAGAGATAGACTGGAGAGAGGGAGAGTATTTTAAAAGGAGAGCTTGGGTTTCTTGGATCGCTCCTTGTTTTAGACGTGAGATAACCCTCTCTTGTATTTTATTCCGTTGAATCGATTCAACGGAATATTTGAGACCGATAAGTATCGTGTCCATGTGACCCATTCGACTCGCTAGTGCTCGCTCAGGGTGACTAGTGCGATGTTGTGCAACTTCTATCGCTCTAGTCAGTCGACGAGGATTGAGAGAGTCGCTGTGGTTGAGACTCTCAAACTTGGCCTTGTCTAGCTGAACAAGTTTTTGCTGTAATTTGATGATTGAGAGTGATAAGAGCTCATTACGCAGAGCTTGGTTAATAGGAACGTGCATGGTTTCGATGCCATGTGTTAGTGCTTTGACGTAGAGTCCGGTGCCTCCTACTACAATCGGAAGTTTTGCTTCCTGCCAAGCTTGCACAATGGCTGGCATGACTGCCTCGTACCAAACCGCCACCGAGCAAGGATCGCCTGGATCTACGATATCTAGACCAAAAATAGGGAAACCTGCCGGGTGATCCTTGCCGGTCACGATATCCATCCCACGATAGACTTGGCGAGAGTCGGCGGAGATCAAAATACTAGGTTGCTTTTGAGCCAATTCAATCGCTTTGGCGGTTTTGCCGGTTCCGGTTGGGCCTACGATACAGAGAAGTTTGTTCATAGGTTGGATTCAAAAGCCATAATAATTTGAGAGATAATATTTTCGATGGGTTGATTTACATCTATAACGTTATCAAACAGACCTGCCTTAATAATTTTTTCTTCATATAAGATCATGTCGTCAAAATATTTGCTTAAATCGTCATATCCCTTGTATTTAACTCTCTCCTTGTTACGTTCCAGCATTTTCTTTTTCGTAAGCGACAATAAAATTATTTTAAAACCTTTGTTTCGGGCTGAGATTAAATCTGTAACGCTGAAATAATGGGCGTTTGTGAAAAATATTATTTGATCTTGGTTTAATACTTGAGTAACCATAATGGGTGCGAGTGTGCTCATTTTGATACGGCTATCTTGGGGATATGTGCCTCCGTTTAGTTCGGTCAGGATGTCATCAGCTTCCTGAATAAGTAGGTTGTGTGTTTGTTTTAGGTGTTTGAGAATAGTTGTTTTCCCAGTTGTGGAGGCGCCGATTATTATTACTTTCATGATTTTATTCTATCAATTACGTAAAGTGCCGTGCTTTGACGGACAAAGTTGAAAGTATGGCGTTTGACAGGCAAGTCCAATTTGATGGCATATTCTTCTAGAGAGTCCATCCAGTTGATGCCACCCCTGACCTCGATAGGTTCATCATTAATATTCGCTTGTCTAAAATAATGTTTTTTGTATTTAGGTGGGAGTGGGAGATCGACTGGATCCACAACTGTTACATCCCAGCCACGTTTTGTCATGAGGTGATTATACTCTGGAGTTTACGATGAGGCGGAACTGTAAGACAGGAGCGCACGGCTCCAAATGAAAAGAGAGAGCTTGAGGTAGAGGATGGCAAGTGCTACAAAACCCAATAGAAACCATGGATTGTAGAGTCCAAAGATGAGACGGGCGGGGATCGTAGCCATAATGGCAAAGGGAAAGAGATAGGTCAAAATTGCGGAACCGGTCTTGCCGTAAATCTCGATTGGTATAGCTGCCATCTTTTCCAGATCACGATAAAGCATAATTGTATTGTCGACTTCTAGATATTTGATTCCAACTGAGAGAATAATAATGTGCCATGACATAATTAACACAAAAGCAATCACTACAACG
>Ga0210036_1001996_pt1 | contig 22210 bp, 19 predicted proteins | sample CryGeymeta201515_FD_185469 | JGI IMG/M metagenome (GOLD analysis project Ga0210036, IMG submission 185469) | Groundwater microbial communities from Crystal Geyser aquifers in Utah, USA - Crystal Geyser metaG 2015-15 (SPAdes) (version 2) | ecosystem: Environmental > Aquatic > Deep subsurface >...
ATTCGACTAGGTTCTTCATGCCTGTTCCTCTGTTGGTTCCCACTTTCTTGGTCGAAAGATCGGATCTTGGAACAGGCATTTAGTTCAATTTCTTAAACAGGATTGGGGTTAGTTAGTCACAGATAGAAAAAAGGCGATAACAGAGTTATCGCCTTTTCGTAGATATGAGTGCCAGATGACACCTCTCCCAAAACTTGTTCATTGCTCACAATGAATCGCTGTAGTCTTCTCTTAGTATTTTTATTAACGAAGCTACTTATTATTAAAGGCCATCCTGACTCTTTATATATCGTCCCTCAAATTTCCCAGTAATAACAGGGTGCGATGTCTCACACTAACTTCTACCTTGAAGGGCACTAAGCCGTCTGTCCTTGGTTTTTATTCGTGTGAGAGCATACAGGAAAATTTTCGGTTTACAACTTTTTTACAAATGAAACATTACAAAAGAGCTAACAGAACTACACTGATAGCTCTTTTGCGGATGATAAACGTGACTAATACAAACCTGAAATATACTGAGAAAGGATTTCAATATCTTGATCTGTTAGGCGCTTCGCAATATCTCCCATCATGCCATTTAATGAGTTAGCACGTTGTCCGGAACGGAAAGCTTCTAACTGAGCTTTAAGATAGGCACTATGCTGTCCACTGATGTCAGGGAAGCCAGATAAACTTGTTCCGTCTCCATGAGGACCATGGCACGCGATACACGCCGTAATGCCTCTTGCCAAATCACCACCGGTATATAGTTTGTTACCAGCTTCCACCACGTTCTCAGGGGCTTCTCCTGGAGTTTGCTTCTGGCTAGAAAAATAAGCCGCAATATCCATCATGTCTTGCTCGGACAGTCCTGCTGCCATGCCGTTCATTACTGCATTGTTACGACCTTCAGCACCGCCAGTTTGGCTGGCTAATTTAAATTCTTTGAGTTGTTTGACCAAATAGCCCGCATGTTGACCGGCTAGCTTGGGATTCATATCAATAACACTGTTACCATCAGCACCATGACATGCGCCACATGCAACGGATTTATTTTTCCCTTCTTCTGCATTCCCTTCAGCAAAAGCTAAGTTAATAGCGCTTAAAAACAAACAAAGTAGCAGAGCAGATTTTTTCATAATTTTCTCATTAAGCTTTTGATTAGCAGATCATTCTTGCAAAACTTCCTTATTTTACACAATAACTGCAACAGTAAAATAACTTCAGGCGATTAGTTTTATTTAATCGTCTATCCAAGCGAGTGTGGATGCTGGATTTACTGGTATACTCGCGACATAGATGATCAGATTAGTAGCAGAAACCCCTAAGGGAAGTATTAGTGACTTATTATAGCCAAGCCAAATTTAGTTTAAGTGCCCCTGATATCAAACATTTGGGCGCAGATGAGGGAATCGAGGTGGCATTTGCTGGCCGTTCCAATGCAGGTAAATCAAGTGCATTAAATACCCTGACTAAACAAAAAGCCTTAGCAAGAACGAGTAAAACCCCCGGACGCACCCAGCTTATTAACGTTTTTGAGCTCGATGAACAACGTCGCCTCATCGATTTACCTGGTTATGGTTACGCAAAGGTGCCGTTGGCGGTAAAAGAGAAATGGCAAAAGTCGCTTGGTGAATACTTACAAAAACGGGAAAGTTTGAAAGGTCTCATTGTATTAATGGATATTCGGCATCCATTTAAGGACTTAGACCAGAATCTCATTCACTGGGCGGTATCTGCCAACATTCCAGTCTTGGCCTTGCTGACAAAGGCGGACAAATTAAAATCAGGTGCGCGGAAGAAACAACTTTTAATGTCTCGAGAAGCTGCGTTGGCGTTTTGTGGAGATGTGACTGTCGATGTGTTTTCGTCTCTTAACAATATAGGTCTGGACAACTTAATGTCAAAGCTGGACTCATGGTTTGGCCTTGCAGAACAGCAAACGATATCCAGCAACACCGCTGATTAGCGCATAAAAAAACCCAACGTGAGCGTTGGGTTAAAAGGACTTAGAGAAAACACATAAAAACCAACTATTCTGATAGCTCAAAATGCACTTAGTTCCGTCGTTTTCTTAAAAAATAAACAAAAAAAAGCCCCAATCATGTTGGGGCAAAATACATCGGGACACACAAACACACTGTAACTAGGAAAGAGAAAACGGTAAAAAGTTCAGTCAACATTAAACTATCGTTTAAAAAAAACCTCGGCAAACGCCGAGGTTCAAACAAAGGCAGAAAAACTCACCTCTGTACCCTACATCAGCAGTTTAAGTAAAATTAAAGTAATTGCCAATCAGTTTTGTAATTTAGTTACACATTTTTTAGCAATGTGCTCGACAACTTAGTGTGCTTCATCCCAATTATCTCCCACACCAGCTTCAACAATTAGAGGAACATCAAGTGTCACGGCCTTCTCCATCAAATCAATGATTTTTGTTCGATATGTTTCAATATTTTGTTCTTTTATTTCAAAAACAAGTTCATCATGAACTTGCATTATCATCCTTACTTCGTCAGGTGCGAGGGTATCTATCCATTCATCTACAGTCAGCATGGCTTTTTTAATGATGTCAGCTGCGGTGCCCTGCATCGGGGCATTTATTGCTGCTCGCTCAGCCCCTTTGCGTTGCATTACATTGCTAGCGTTAATTTCTGGAAGGTATAAACGTCGACCGAAAACTGTACTCACGTAGCCCTGTTCTTTCGCGGTGTGACGAGTTGTTTCCATATATTCAAGAACACTTGGATACCGTTCAAAATACAAATTCATATATTTCTGGGCATCTTGTCGCGAGATCCCAAGTTGACGAGACAAGCCAAAAGCTGACATGCCATAAATGAGTCCAAAGTTTATGGCTTTTGCATTACGTCGTTGTTCAGTGCTGACATTTTCAAGTGTTACACCAAACACTTCAGCAGCGGTAGCACTGTGAATGTCTTTTCCGCCAGCAAAAGCCTGAATGAGTCCCTTGTCCTTTGATAAATGCGCCATGATCCTTAACTCAATTTGAGAATAGTCGGCAGCCACAATTTTATAACCAGGGCGCGCAATAAACGCCTTTCTCACTCTGCGCCCCTCTTCCGTTCGTATTGGGATGTTCTGCAAATTTGGCTCTGTAGAAGACAGGCGACCTGTTGCCGCAACAGCTTGGTGATAAGAAGTATGCACCCGTCCAGTTCTCGGGTTGATCATCAATGGCAGTTTATCCGTGTATGTATTTTTGAGTTTGGTTAAACCACGATACTCCATGAGTAACTTAGGCAAGGCATAATCCAATGCCAACTCTTGCAATACTTCTTCTGCGGTAGATGGTGCGCCTTTTGGGGTTTTCTTGAGAATTGGCAAATTCATTTTGTTATACAAAATTTCCTGAAGTTGCTTGGTTGAACCCAAGTTAAAAGGCTCGCCAGCTAATTCATGTACTTCATGCTCTAATTCTACAATGCGCTTTGCTAAATCTTGGCTCTGTTGTGCCAATTGTTGACTGTCTATCAACACACCAAATTGTTCCATTTTGGCCAGCACACTTAAAAGTGGCACTTCAATCTCTGTCAAAACCTCAGCTAGTTGTTTTTGGTCATTTAATTTTGACCACAACAGATTATGTAATCTCAGAGTGATGTCAGCGTCTTCTGCAGCATAAGGAGCGGCTTGCTCCAGTGGAATGAGATTAAAGGTAAGCTGTTTAGCTCCTTTCCCAGCGATATCTTCAAAATGAATGGTCTCATGCCCTAAATAATTGAGGGCTAAACTATCCATATCATGTTTACTTGCCACACTATTGAGAACGTAAGACTCAAGCATCGTGTCATAGGCTATGCCTTGTAATTTTATGTCATAGTTGGCTAATACATTTTTATCGTATTTAAGGTGTTGCCCCACTTTCTTGATGTGAGGATTTTCAAGCAGTGGTTTGAATAATGCTAAAATGGTTTTCCTATCTAATTGTTCGGGAGCATCGGCATAGTCGTGCGCAAGGGGTAAATAAGCGGCAACCCCTTCTTTACAAGAAAAAGACATGCCGACTAACTCAGCTTCCATATAATTTAAGCTAGTCGTTTCAGTGTCGAAGGCAAACAGGTCAGTTTTCTCTAACTCATCGAGCCATGGCTGCAAGGCTTCCGTAGTAAGAATCGTTTCATATTGTGCTATTGGTTTGGATAGATTTGGATCCGAAGAACTTAGCTCTGCTTTGGTTGTGTCTTTTACAGTATCGGCACTACTCGCTTCTTGTAGCCAACGTTTAAACTCGTATTCTGCAAACAATGCCTTCAGCGCTGAATAATCTGGTGCGGTTGGTTTAAGTGAGGCAGGGGAGTAATTAAGAGGAACATCAAGTTTTATGGTGGCAAGCAGATAAGACAAGCGGGCGTTGTTTTCATGCTCCGCCATTTTACTGGCCATGGTTTTCGCGCCACGAAAATCCAGCGTCGCTATCTTATCCAAGTTTTTGTAGATTGCGTCAATACCACCAATTCCCTGTAAAAGACCCAGCGCACTTTTATCTCCTATGCCTGGTACGCCAGGAATATTGTCAACTTTGTCACCTTTTAAAGCCAGAAAATCGATAATTAACTCTGGTGGCACACCAAACTTTTCAATAACACCTTGCTGATCCATGACGTGGTTGTTCATAGTGTTTATCAAGATCACATGCTCGTCGACCAACTGTGCCATATCTTTATCGCCAGTACTTATCAGCGTTGCCATGCCAAGCTTAGAGGCTTGAGAAGCGAGGGTACCAATGACATCATCCGCCTCAACTCCTGATTCAACAATAATCGGCAATCCCATTGCCGCTATAATTTTGTGTAGAGGCTCTATCTGACTGCGCAACTCTTCAGGCATTGAGGGTCGATTAGCCTTATATTCACTATAAATATCATCCCGAAACGTTTTGCCTTTAGCATCAAAAACCACTGCAATGTTAGTTGGTGAAAATTCTTTCATCAGACTACGGATCATGTTGACCACACCGTAAATTGCTCCGGTGTCTTGTCCTTTTGAATTGGTGAGTGGGGGCATGCCATGAAATGCACGGAATAAATAAGACGAACCGTCCACTAAAATAAATGGATTTGGAGGAATATGAGTTTTATCAATGGCCATTGTGAGAACCTGAACAAGTAGTTAAGCAAAGCATGCCATAAGCACTATGAATCATCCATGAGGAAAGGTGCATAGTCTGTGGATAAGTCTGTTTATTATTTAATTTAAAGTCTGTGAATAAACACAAAATGAAGAGGTGATAGTGTAAAAACTTTATGCAAATCAAAGTCTTAACTTATCTAACAGTTAACAAGTAAACAATCTACAACTGTGAATAGTTTTTTATATCACATATGCAAATTGTTTTGAGGGACTGAAAAGATACACACTAAAATGCGAAGAGAAAAGCTTTTTTTACATAAAAAATGCTAGCGTCCGCGGGGGAAAATTCTCAGTAAATCTCAGACCGCATTTGGCGCGGTCTGGAGACCCTTTACCCATTTTTGACATCACATAACAAACGTAAAATAATTTCAAGTAAGTGCTCGCTAACTATTTTCTTTCCTTATCCAAAAATGGCAAGCCTTATTCTTTTGCGATTAACAAACAACGCGTTGGTTATGGGATGGCAACCGCTACATCGGTAATATCTATTTCAATAATTTTTCCGTATTTTTGTAAGGCCTGCCGAATTGCTTGCGCTTGGCCAATAACAACAAACTGTAGATTTTTTCTCGGAAAGTACTGATTGATAATGGATTTACTTCGCTCGGTCGTCACGCTTTCAACTTCGTCGACAAAGGTATTAATAAACTTCTCATCAAATCCGAATATAAACATATCGCTGAGGAGATTGTTTAAATCTGCAGATGTCTCATATTGTGGTGGAAATTGTCCATTCACATACGCTTTTGCCGAAGCCAATGTTGCTTCATCGAGGCCTTCTTGCCATAAACGCTCATAGGTAAGAAGGGCAAGGTCAATGGCCTCGATAGTAGTGGATGTTTTCGTAAAGGTTGAAATCCCAAAACTGCCGGCTTCTTTCATGCTCGTAAATCGACTCCCTGCGCCGTATGTCAAACCACTATTCACACGCAGTGCATCATTGAGCCAGCTAGTAAAGCGACCACCGAGAATGGTATTGACCACTGATACGGCGACAAAATCTTGATTGTTTCTAGCTATGCCCAATCCTCCGATTAAAAATGTACTCTCGGTTGCATCCTCCTTATTCACGAGTAAGACGTAAGATTCCTGAGGCGATGGTGGCGAAGTCAACGGTTGCATTTCTGCTGTTGTACCTTGCCATTTATCAAAGATTTCATGAAGTAAGACCAACATTTTTTGGCTTTCGAAATCACCCGTTACAACAACCGCAGCATTAGTGGGTTTGTACCAGCGCTCATGAAAGTCTTTAACCTCGGCTAACGTCATTTTTTCAACTGCAACAAGATCGCCGTCCACATTGTGTGCGTAGGGATGATCTCTAAATAGTAGTTTATTAAAGTAGTCTCTGATATTCGCACGAGGGCTTTCAGTCTTTTGTTTCAGTTGTGCCAGTGCTCGTTGTTTTTGCGCTGCAAACTCTTGCTCGTCGAACGCTGGGTGCAATACACTGGCACCAATTAACGGTAATACTTGCTGCAGGTCAGTCTTGGCGAACGACACACTCACATAAGCAGACTCAAGATCAGCACTAGCACGAATATCCGCACCGATAAACTCAAGTTGCTGTTCAAATTCAGGGCGTTTCATATCTTGCGTGCCAAGTAATAAATGCTCAGCAGTCAGTTTCGCCAGTCCACTGGTTTGTTCAGACACAGCGCCGGCTTTAACAACAATCGACACGTCGATGAGCGTTACCTCATGCTGTTCCAATAAGTAAACAACCAGCCCATTTTTAAATACGGTTTTCTGATAAGGCGGTAAGGTAAAATCCGCTGCGAACACAGAGTTTATCGACGTTAAGAGCAACCACAGGCTGCACAAATTAAAGGTCATTTTCATTACTATCTTCCTCAGCAGCAAGTACACCAGTGGTGCGGTTCGCTTTTCTCAAATATTGCTTAGCAACTCTTTTGACGTCTTCGATGGATACCTTGTTCAGTCGATTCGGCACGTCAAAGAGGGCCTTGTAGTCACCAAAATAAAACTCATAGCTGCCTATCGTATTGGCCTTGCCGTCAATGGTTGACATAGTGCGGTAGAAATCAACAAGGCTCTGATTTTTGACTTTTTGTAGCTCTAACTCAGTAATTCCATTCACCATGATTTGATTAATCTGTTTGATCATGGCGGTTTCCAACTGTTGGCTACTCACCCCAGACTTAGCAACAGCGCTGATGTAAAACAAATTAGGGTCAATGGATAGTGGCATGTAGCTGAATACTTCCGTTGCCACTTCATCATCGTAGATTAAGGCTTTTTTCAGTCTTGAACTTTTTCCGTCACTCAACACGCTGTTTAACACCATTAACGGAAAATAGTCGGCATCTTTGCTATTGGGTACATGAAATGCCATGAGTATATTGGGTGATGAGACAGAGGGCTTTTTCACGTAGACCCTGCGTTCACCTATCTGCTCAGGTTCCACCGTCAATACTTCTCTTGGTGGTTGTTGCGCGGGTATTACTTGAAAGTATTGTTCGGCGAGTTTTTTCACTTCTTTGGTCGAAACCGCGCCAGCAATCACAACAATGGCATTGTTGGGGGCGTAATACGTCTTGTGATAGGCTACTAAATCATCAAGCTTCCAGTTGGCAATATCTGATTCATGCCCAATCACAGACCAACTGTAGGGGTGGGCTCGAAACGCAGCAGCTTTTACCTCTTCACTCAACATTCTGTAATTCGAATTTTCTAGCCCAGTTGACCTCTCTGAGGCGACCACACCGCGTTCACTTTCAACAACAGAAGGGGTGAAGCTCAAGTGTTGAATGCGGTCTGCTTCGAGGTCGAACATTAATTCTAGAGTTTGCGCAGGAAACCAGTTTGTATACACCGTTGAGTTTTCTGTGGTGTAAGCATTATTGGCTCCTCCAGCCGCCTCAAGCGTTCTATCAAACATCTTGGGACCATATTTTTTAGCCCCATTAAACATCATGTGTTCAAAAAAATGCGATAGCCCAGTAATGCCCGGGTACTCGTTACGAGAGCCAGCTCGCCAAAACAAATACATATTTGCATTCGGAATAGACTGGTCTTCTAAAACAATGATCTTCATACCATTACTGAGGGTAAATTGTTGAACGTCATCTGCATTGGTGATTGCCAATGTGCAAAATGACAACAAAATGGCTGCCACACCTACCAGTGCTTTTTTCATATGCTAGCTCCGCTAATTTCCTGCAATTTTTTCATTAAACCCAGCACATTCAGTTATGCGTGTTTTGTGCCCGGCATTATCATTGGATACCTAGTTTTAGCCAAGCCATTGTGCGACAAAAAAACGGTGAAACAAGAGCTGAGTGTGCGAAACACTTTCCAAGATCATGTGTTGCATCATAGTAATGCCGCAAAAACTTTGTCTTCGGGAAATAAACCGATGATTTAATTCGCTTTTAGAAATAAACTCACGCACTGTTATCAGGTTTTTGTTCATTGACTCACGAGTAACAGTTTTTTATGCAATATCGCACCATTGTTCGGATTCTAGGTCTGCTCGTTGCACTTTTCAGTGTGACCATGATCCCGCCTGCAATTGTGTCCATCATCTTTGAAGACGGCAGTGGTTTGCCTTTTATTACTGCTTTTATGCTGTGTATGACCACAGGCTTGGCTATATGGTATCCGAATAGACGTTTTCGCTTCGATCTGCGAGCAAAAGAAGGTTTTCTGATCGTTGTCTTATTTTGGACCGTGTTAGCTAGTTTTGGTGCCCTGCCGTTTTTATTGCTCGAACAACCTGAAATGACCGCTACGGATGCGTTCTTTGAATCATTTTCTGGTCTAACAACAACAGGGGCGACGGTAATTGAGGGGGTCGACTACCTACCAAGATCTGTGCAGTTTTACAGGCAACAATTGCAATGGTTGGGTGGCATGGGGATCATCGTATTGGCCGTCGCCATTTTGCCAATCTTGGGTGTTGGTGGCATGCAACTTTACCGTGCGGAAACGCCAGGCCCGGTTAAAGATTCAAAAATGACTCCCCGTATAGCGGATACTGCTAAACATCTCTGGTACATCTATTTGTCATTAACCATCGCCTGTACCGTCGCGTTTTGGTTGGTTGGGATGAATTGGTTTGATGCGATTTGTCATTCATTTTCGACCATTGCCATCGGTGGCTTTTCAAATTATGACGCGAGCTTGGGGCATTTTCAGAGTGTAGGTGTGAACTTAGTTTGCGTAGTGTTTTTGTGGATTGCTGCCCTGAACTTCGCTTTGCACTATGCTGCAGTGAATGGCCGAAGTTTAAAAGGCTACTTGCATGACCCTGAACTCAAAGCATTTTTTGTGATTCAAATTTCTTTAGTGCTGTTGTGCTTCTTTACGCTCATCCAATTTTCTTGGTTTGGCGATGCGTCAATGGCCCTTGACCAAGCCCTGATTCAGTCGGTTTCTATGAGTACAACCGCAGGTTTTACAACAACAGACTTTGCTCATTGGCCAGCGTTTCTGCCGATTATGTTGATATTTTCAAGCTTTATTGGTGGCTGTGCGGGTTCAACAGGAGGGGGATTAAAAGTAATCCGCGTTTTTTTGCTGTACTTGCAGGGCAAGCGTGAAGTCAATCGTCTGATTCATCCAAAGGCCATTTATTCGGTCAAAGTAGGGGGCAGAGCCTTACCTGATAGAGTGGTAGAAGCTGTGTGGGGCTTTTTTGCTGCTTACGCCATGGTGTTTGTGATTATTATGGTTTGCCTGATTGCCACTGGTATGGATGATGTAACAGCTTTTTCATCTACAGCGGCAACACTTAACAACTTGGGACCAGGTTTGGGTTCTGTTGCGGTGACTTACGCAGATGTATCAGACAGTGGCAAATGGTTATTGATAGTGGCCATGTTATTTGGCCGACTTGAGGTGTTTTCTCTGCTTGTGCTATTTTCCCCGACGTTTTGGCGCAGTTGAGAGCAAGCTGTTAGCCAAAGAAAAAAGCACTGGGCTGGAAGAGTTTTTCAACGTCTCCAATAAACTTCTTGTCCACCAAGAACAAAATCACGTGGTCGTTGGCTTCTATCTTAGTATTGCTATGTGCAATGATCACTTCATCTAGGCGTACAATGGCACCGATGGTGGTACCAGGCGGCAATTTTATATCACGTATTTCTTTACCCACTACCTTTGAGGTGTTTTCGTCACCGTGAGCAATAGCTTCTATGGCCTCTGCCGCCCCTCGACGAAGTGAGTACACATTAACAATGTCTCCTCTGCGTATGTGAGTTAATAAAGCAGAGATCGTTGCCTGTTGAGGTGAAAATGCAATATCAATTTCGCCACCCTGAACTAAATCAACGTAGGCACCGCGCTGAATCAAAACCATGGCTTTTTGCGCGCCAAGTCGTTTGGCAAGCATGGCTGACATGATATTGGCTTCGTCGTCATTCGTGACAGCGATAAATGCATCCACTTGTTGTACGTTTTCTTCAGTAAGTAACTCATGGTCCGAAGCATCGCCGCAAAACACGATGGTCTTATCAAGGTTTGCCGACAAATATTTTGCACGTTCTTGATTGAACTCAATCAATTTTACGTTGTGATTATGTTCCAACAGTTTGGCTAATCCAGCACCAATCAGACCACCACCGGCAATCATGATGCGTTTGTAACTGGACTCGAGTTTCTGTAATTCGCTCATAACGGTGCGAATATGTTTGGTGGCAGCGATAAAAAATACTTCGTCATCTGCTTCGATAATGGTGGTACCCAAAGGACGAATAGGGCGGCCACGACGATAGATAGCGGCGACCCTCGTGTCCACGTTGGGAATGTGCTTCTTTAACGTTGAGAGCGCATGCCCCACTAACAAGCCACCGTAATAAGCCTTAACCGCCACTAAGCTGGCTTTACCATCAGCAAACTCAACAACCTGTAACGCACCGGGATAATCAATCAAACGCTTTATGGCTTTGGTGACTAATTGCTCTGGTGCAATTAAGTGATCGACGGGGACGTCTTGATGTTTGAAAAGCTGTTCCTGATAAATGATGTATTGTTCAGAACGAACACGGGCAATTTTGGTCGGAGTTTTGAATAAGCTGTAAGCTACCTGGCAAGCCATCATGTTGCTTTCATCACTGTTGGTCACCGCAATCAACATATCAGCGTCTTCAGCCCCAGCCTTTTTCAATATATCTGGGTGAGAGCCAACGCCATGCACAACTTGTAAATCTAAGCGATCTTGCAAATGCCGCAGGGTATCAGCGTCTGAGTCGATTACAGTGATTTCGTTTTTTTCTCCGACTAAATTTTCAGCCAGTGTTGCGCCAACTTGTCCTGCACCTAGAATGATAATCTTCATAACGCTTGGGGCTTCGCTTTATCGTTTTTAGCCATTATTGACATCCGACTTTAGCAGTCTGCAATAGTAGAAACCATCCATTTGTTGTTGCCCAGGCAGAATTTGTCTTCCCATTGATGTGGAGTCGTGACAGAAGTCTGGATCGAGTCTGGCATCAGCAGTACGAGCGAGAAATGCGTCCACTTGTTGCATATTCTCTTCAGGCAATATCGAACACGTGGCGTAGAGAAGGACGCCCCCAGGTTTGAGTAATAACCACATGGCGTCGAAGATTGCTGCTTGAATCTGCACTAGTACTTTGATGTCGTCTGCTTTACGTAACCACTTTATATCTGGATGACGGCGAATGATGCCCGTTGCTGAACAAGGTGCATCCAACAAGATTCGGTCAAACTGCTGACCATCCCACCAACTTGTTGGTTGACTGGCGTCGCCACATATCAACTTAGCTTGATGCCCCAAGCGCTCAAGATTTTCACTAATTCTGGCAAGGCGTGTATTGTCAATATCTAAGGCTGTGAGATGAATATTGGTCGTAAGTTCGAGTAAGTGGCTTGTTTTGCCACCCGGGGCGGCACAACAATCTAGGATATGTTCTCCTGATTGCGCATCCAAATAAGCGGCCGCGAGCTGAGCAGCACCGTCTTGCACAGCAAACCAACCTTGTGTGAAACCTGGCAGTGCCGTGATGTCGCCGTATTTTGACAAAATTATCGCATCAGGATGTTGTTCACTAAAGGCGTGTTCAATATTGTTTTGCAGCAGTGCTTCAACGAAGTCCTCAAACGCTATTTTCTTGCGATTCACCCTCAGCCACAACGGTGCTTTCATATCCATTTCTGGTAATAAGTCTTGCAGTTGCGAGGGGTAGGCAAGTAATAGTTTTTTATACAGCCATTTTGGTAAGCCCGACAGAATTTGCGCATCATCAGGTTTATTGAGAGCCATGTCCTGTCGAATAAAGTTCCTTAACACGGCATTTACTAGGCCTTTCATTCCCTCTATTTTAAGAGCGCGACACGCATTAACTGTCTCTGACACAGCAGCGTGCTGACCGACCCGCGTAAAAACAAGTTGATACATGCCAAGCAATAACAAATGTTCAGCTATTTTATTTTTGCCTTTAAGTGGAGTTTCCAGCAACTGTCTTAGCCAAAATTGTAATACAGGTAATTGCCGTAGCACACCAAACACCATTTCTTGTAACCACGCTTTATCTTGATCTTTATGGCGAGTTTGCATGGCCGGTAGTGATTCTCGAGCGCTTTTGCCAGATTCAAGAATCTCAAACAAAACACGGGCGGCATCACCACGCAAATTAGACGGGCTAAGAGAGGATGATGGATTTTTATTGCTTGTTTTCGATTTGCGCATCACGCAATGACTGATCCGACATTAAATAAATGACCATGGCCATTTAAGATGTCCGCAGACGCCATGGGTTTCTTTCCGGGTAACTGTAGTGATTTTAGCAATAACAAACCATCAGATGTTTGCACAGCAATGCCATCTTTATCAGCACGCATTATTTCACCGACTTTTGCTTTATTTCCACCATGATTATTCAGCACTTGCGCCTGCCATACTTTAATCTGCTGACCGGCCAATGAAAAATGGCAAACAGGCCAAGGATTAAAGGCCCTTACATTTCGTTCCAATTGAACTGCATCTAATTGCCAATCAATGTAGGCTTCTTCTTTACTTAACTTCTTGGCATAACTTGCCAACTGATTGTTTTGAATTTCAGGTTCGATATCAGTTAGTTGAGAAATTGTGCTTAATAATATTTTAGGGCCGAGTATCGCAAGTTTGGCGTACAACGTTGCGCTTGTGTCATGTTTTTCGATAGGAATACTGCTTTTCTGCAGCATAGCGCCGGTGTCGAGACCTTCATCCATTTGCATAATGGTAATGCCGGTTTCAGCATCTCCACCCCAAATAGCGCGTTGAATTGGCGCGGCGCCTCGCCACTTTGGTAGGAGTGAGCCATGGACGTTGATACAACCTAATCGTGGTGCGCAGAGCACAGCCGCAGGCAATAATAAACCGTAAGCCACCACAACCATTAAGTCAGCGTCGAGTCTTTTTAATTCAGCTTGAGCTTCTGCCGACTTTAAAGAGACCGGCTGAAAAACTGGCAGATTGTGTTTTACGGCCAACGCTTTCACAGCGCTTGCTTGTAACTTATTGCCGCGACCAGCAGGTCTGTCAGGCTGTGTGTATACCCCAAGTACCTGATGCTCTGCTTCGAGTAAGGTCTGAAGATGCAAGGCCGCAAATTCTGGCGTACCAGCAAATAGTATTTTTAGTGGAGAAGTCAATTTAAGTTCTCAAGCCTTAGCAGCAAAACGTGCTTCTTTTTCTAACTTCGCTCGAATCCGTTGACGTTTAAGAGGAGAGAGGTAGTCGACAAACAATTTGCCTTGCAGGTGGTCTAGTTCATGCTGAATACAGATGGCTAGTAAGCCATCAGCCTGCAATGAAAATTCTTTGCCATTTTTGTCCAATGCTTTGACCGTAATTTTCTCGGCGCGCTCGACTTTAGCGTAGTTATTAGGCACAGAGAGACAACCTTCTTCACTGATGGTGACGCCTTCTTTATGGGTAATGATGGGGTTGATCAGTACTTTATGATCATTTTGTTGCTCTGATACATCAATGACCACAACCTGTTTGTGCACATTCACTTGTGTTGCTGCCAATCCAATCCCGTTCTCATCGAGCATAGTTTCAACCATATCTTCGATCAAACGCTGGATGTCCTTGTCAATCTTTTCAACGGGCGTAGCAACGGTGCGCAAGCGTTCATCTGGAAATCGTAGTACGTCTAATATTGCCATTTTTTGATTCAACTAAATTGTGTTCGGCATAATTTGCCCGCAACAAACCTAAAACACTATCCAACTCTTTGGCGTAAAAGTGGATAACAACCATAATATGCATGTATCACTAACTATACGTGCACATAGAATTCACTATTTAACCTGCATTACTTTCGGCTATTCTAGCCTAAATGAAGATAAAACATAATAGTGCTAGCGCTAGGGCTAAAAACAATGAACCATAAATATCGCGTTTTTTTTCTACTTATCTTGATGCTAGTTCCCAGTTTAAGTTGGGCTGATGTCATCACTATCAAGGCCGATGCGCCACAAAAATATGTAGTGCAAAAGGGTGATACGCTGTGGGATATCTCAAGAATGTATCTCGATAAACCTTGGTTGTGGCCAGAGTTATGGCGCACCAATACACACATACAAAACCCGCACCTGATTTACCCAGGTGATGAACTCAATCTAATAAAAAATGCGCAAGGTGACCTTGTGCTCTCGTTGGTCAGAGAGACAGCGAAAGCAGAAATAAAGTTGACACCACAAGGCACAAAAACAGAGAAAACGCCCACGGCTATTCCAGCGCTCCCTTGGTCAACCATTAAGCCGTTTATTGAGAATGACCAAATTATGCAAACAATGGAATACAACGGCCTTCCTCAGATTCTAGGCAACCAAGACGGCGCGGTAATGTTTGCAACAAGTAATATCACCCTGAGTAAAGCAACGTGGTCTGCCAGTGGAGACTTAAGAGTATTACGTAAACAAAATGATATTTTCGACATGAACGGTAATTTTGTGGGCGTTCAGGTTAGGCATGTTGCCGATGCGAAAGTCATTGACAGTAGTTTAGACAAGCAGAGTTTAATCAAAATAGAACAGGCAAGTTACGAAGTGAAACGCGGAGACAAGCTTGCCCCGACAGAAGAGAATCAACCAACCGTTATTGAATTGAGCGCGGCAGATACGCAACGTGGCTTTATTATTGATGATTTGGAGCAACACAGTTTATTGGGCAAATTCAATGTGGTGATTATCGATCTCGGTGCAAATGCTGTGTCACTTGGCACCGTCATGGGCATTTATGCACAAGGCCCGGCCATCATCGATGAAGAACAACCCAAGTATGTCGGTGAAAACAATGCCTTAGCCAGTGCATTCAGCCTGAATGAAAATATCATTCAACCAGCCTTAAAAGTAGGTGAGTTGGTTGTGTTTAAGGTTTTTGATAAGGCGAGCTATGCTTTGATCACACGCTCGTCAACTGTGATTAGTCGGGGAGCTATTGTTGCCAATCCGTAACATGGATGAGGAGACCACATGCAACAGGATGTTGATGCACGGCAGAATGAGGATTCGCTAGCTGAATGGTTAACATTAGTCGCAACACCGGGTTTGGGTGTTGCGAGGCTTGAAAAACTTCTGACACACTTTTCTGGGAACGTCAGCAATATTTTTAAGGCAAGCGCCTCAGATCTCATTGAATGTGGCATGAATCAACTACAAATTGATGCGATTTTACAGCCAAACCAAACATTTATCCGGCAAAGCTTAGCGTGGCTTGCGGCAGACTCAAATCATTTCGCTTTACCAATTGACCATCCCCTTTATCCACCTTTACTTAAACAAACGGCTAGCCCACCGCTTATCTTGTTTGCTCGCGGTCAGCTCAGTATTCTGTCAAATCCCCAACTTGCCATCGTAGGCAGCAGAAATCCAAGTCACAGCGGTAAGACGTGTGCTCGTTCATTTGCCCGTGATCTTGCCGCTTGTGGGTGGACAATTACTAGTGGTATGGCTCTGGGTATTGATGCTTTGGCCCACCTTGGTGCGTTAGACGCACAGGGTAATACTATTGCAGTGATGGGATGTGGTATCGACGCTATATACCCCAAAAAACATGCTGCATTGGCAGCGAGTATTTTAGCTAACCAAGGCTTGATAATTTCTGAATTCGCCCCCAACTCTCCAGCTAAACCAGAAAACTTTCCACGCCGAAATAGAATTATCAGTGGTTTGTCACTTGGGACCTTGGTGGTTGAAGCCGCGTTAAAAAGCGGTTCGCTAATTACCGCCCGCTACGCATTGGAGCAAAACCGCGAGGTGTTTGCGATTCCGGGCAATATATTCAATCCAATGGCACAAGGTTGTCACCATCTCATCCAACAGGGGGCGAAGTTAATTACATCAGTTCAGGATATTAACGAGGAATTTGAGCTTTTTTTTGCAGCGCCAAAATCTTCATCTTCAATTAAATCACAAAAAAATAGTCAACAAAGCTTGGCAACTGAGCGTTTGTTAGATAGTGTAGATTTTGAAGCCACACCACTAGATATAGTGGCTGAGCGCAGCGGCATGACATTGTCTGAGGTCATGTCACAATTATTAGAATATGAGTTGCGTGGTTTAGTAACAGCTGTTCCAGGCGGTTACGTCAAATTGGGGGAAAAATAAAATGTTCGATATCCTCATGTATCTATTTGAAAACTTCATCCACAGTGAAACAGAAATCCGCGTCGATCAAGATGAACTCACCGACGAGTTAATTCGTGCTGGTTTTCATCATGATGAAATCTACAAAGCTTTGTCGTGGTTAGAAAAACTGGCTGCCTTGCAAGAGACAGACATCAATCCTTACCTCGTCAAAGGCAGCGCCTCCTATTCAATGCGGATTTATACGCATGATGAAGAGATGCGCCTCGATTTAGAATGTCGTGGTTTCCTGATGTTTTTAGAGCAAATTAATGTGTTAGATTCCTCAACTCGAGAGATGGTTATTGATCGAGTGATGGAGATTGACTCAAAAGAATTCTGCCTAGAAGACATGAAATGGGTAGTATTAATGGTGTTATTTAATGTACCCGGAAAAGAGAATGCCTACGCGCAAATGGAAGATTTATTGTTTGAAGAGCCTGAAGGCCCCTTACATTGATCTAGTTTGCCTAACAAACGGTGAGTGGCTGATAGCTTATGTCTAAGATCGATCACTCATTGTTTGCTGCCCATGAACATGCTTTGGCACACGTTGAAGATGTGTGTCCTAAGTGCCAGTCTGCGTTAACGATAAAACACGGTAAAAACGGCCCATTTCTGGGTTGTAGTCAATACCCCTCCTGTGACTTTGCAAAACCCCTGCATGAGCATGAAACCGCCGACATTAAAATTATCGACGGTTCTGTTTGTCCCCTGTGCAGTAAAAATTTGGTCATCAAGAAAGGGCGTTATGGCCTTTTTATTGGCTGCAGTAATTATCCAACCTGCAGTTTTATCGAATCTAATAAGCATGATGAGGATGAAAAATATAAATGTCCTAACTGCAAAGGTGGATATTTGATTAAACGTGCGAACAAATTCGGCAAAAATTTTTATCCATGCGATCAGTACCCTAAATGTAAATATGCCCTAAATGCTAAACCCATAGCGAGTCCCTGTCCTGCTTGTAACTGGCCTTTGCGGCTGGTTAAAAAAACGGCGCAGGGAGAATCTCTACTGTGTCCCCAACGTCAATGTGGGCACAAACAAACGACGAATGACAGTGTATAAATTAATGTAAGTTTCGCTTATCCCTTGTTACATTACGCCTTTAGTTTATTTGGTTAATTATTCCGTCACATGTTTGCCCCAGAGTATGCCACCCTGTTACTGCAACTTTTTCAGGATGGTGAGATCATTGCCTATCCTACTGAAGCTGTTTTTGGGCTTGGCTGCGATCCCGACAACCAAACAGCGGTTATGCGCTTACTAGCACTTAAAAAGCGGAATATTGACAAAGGGCTGATCTTGGTGGCAAGTAATTATCAGCAACTGCAGCCCTACATTGAAGAGTCATCCATCCCGCCAAATAGGATGAACGATATTCTAGCGAGTTGGCCTGGACCCAATACCTGGTTATTGCCAGCCTCTGCTAACGTCGGGCAATGGTTGACAGGTGGTTCAGACGTTGTTGCCGTGCGCGTGAGTCAGCATCCAGTTATTTGCATGTTGGCTGATTTATTTCAGAAACCGCTTGTTTCCACCAGTGCAAATGTAAGTGGCCAGCCGGCAGCATTGTCTATTGAACAAGTTATGCAGCAGTTTGCCAACCAAGTGCACCCAATTGACGGGCCACTCGGCGGCGCCAGCAAACCCAGCAGAATACGCCACGGTCTCAGTGGCGCCATCATCAGAGAAAGTTAAGTAATGCAAAATGACGCAGCTATTCAGTTAGATAAAGTTAAAAGCTATCTACTCAAACTCCAAGACAGTATTTGTCAGACTTTAGAGTTAGTTGATGGTAAGGGTGAATTTATAGAAGATAACTGGCAACGCGAGCAGGGTGGTGGCGGACGTACCCGCGTGTTGAGCAAAGGAGCTGTTATCGAGCAAGGTGGTGTGAATTTTTCACACGTTTATGGCGGTGTATTACCTGCTTCTGCAACCAGTGCTCGGCCTGAATTAGCGGGGCGTAGTTTTCAAGCTATGGGTGTCTCTTTGGTCATTCATCCTATGAGCCCGAAAATACCTACTACGCACGCTAATGTGCGCTTTTTTATTGCTGAAAAACCCGGTGAAGAGCCTGTTTGGTGGTTTGGTGGTGGATTTGATCTGACCCCTTATTACCCATTCATAGAAGATGTGGTGCACTGGCACCAGGTAGCCAAACAATTATGCGCACCCTTTGGAGCAGACATCTATTCACGTTACAAAAAATGGTGTGATGATTATTTCTTTCTAAAACATCGGAATGAAACTCGAGGTGTTGGCGGATTGTTTTTTGATGATCTTAATGAATGGGGTTTCGACAAGAGCTTTAAGTTTATGCAAGCGGTAGGAGACGGATTTCTGGATGCTTACGTGCCTATCATCGAACAACGCAAAGCGCTAAGTTTTACGCAACACGAAAGGGATTTTCAACTATATCGACGAGGTCGGTACGTGGAGTTTAATTTGGTTTATGACCGAGGCACGCTTTTTGGGTTGCAAACCGGAGGGCGAACTGAGTCTATCCTCATGTCTATGCCGCCCTTGGCTCGTTGGGAATACGCCTACCATCCAGAACCAGGAAGCCCAGAAGCCGAACTCTATACCCATTATTTACACCCCAGAGATTGGTTGGCATGAAAGATAGATATGCAGTCTTTGGCAACCCCATAGGACACAGTAAATCACCGATTATTCATCAATGTTTTGCTGAACAAACCGGTCAAGCTATGGAGTATGGGATTGAACAGCCAGAGACCGATCAGTTTTTTGTGCGTGCGACTACTTTTTTTGCACAGGGTGCTAAAGGCGCTAACGTTACGGCGCCATTTAAACTAGAAGCCTTTAATTTTGCCGATGAGGTAAGCCCAAGAGCAGCCCAAGCAGGTGCAGTAAACACCCTATGCAAACTGCCTTCTGGTAAAATCATGGGAGATACCACTGACGGGGCTGGATTGGTTGCCGATTTACAACGTCAATTTGGTGACCTAACAGGACTATCTGTACTGCTGATTGGGGCTGGTGGAGCGGCACGAAGCGTGATTGGTTCATTATATTCAGCAGGGATTGCTTCTTTGTGCATTGCTAACCGAAGCGCTGAAAAAGCCCTTGAACTGGCTAACTTGTTCGCTACATATCCGTCAATAACAGGGGTAGGGCTAGCGAATATACCCGCTGACAACTTTAATTTAATCATAAACTCTACGTCGTCAAGTATGACTGGCTTGCTACCCGATATAGATAGTGAGCTGTTTACTCAAGCTAAGTTTGTTTACGATATGGCCTACAAGGACGAGCCCACAAGTTTTTTACAGTGGGCAAATTCAATCAACCCAACACTTCGATTGAGCGATGGTCTAGGCATGTTAGTTGGCCAAGCAGCAGAAAGCTTTTATTTGTGGCGCGGTGTACGGCCTGATATAGAACCAATTATTGATTCGCTGAGGGTCACATTATGACCTCGAATCGTTCTCCTGAGTTTCTAGCAAATACTCATTTTTTAACACCACATAATTGCTTGCTGAGACGCTCAAAAAATCTCGCTCATCTTGAGTAAGTGGCCGAATTTGTCTCACTGGATTGCCGACGTAGACGTAACCGCTTGCCAAAGTTTTGTTAGGTGGCACTACGCTACCAGCGCCAATAATCACATCGTCCAGCACGACTGCGCCATCCATCACAATTGCACCCATACCAACTAAGATTCGATTGCCAAGTATGCAACCATGCAACATGCATTGATGACCAACAGTGACATCAGATCCGATAATAAGTGGGAATCCTTGGGGATTTTTACTACTAATACGCGAGACATGTAATACCGAACCATCTTGAATGTTCGAGCGATGGCCGATTTGAATATAGTTGACATCACCTCGCGCGACAACCAGAGGCCAAATACTCACATCTTTGCCACACTCTACCTTGCCAATAACAATAGCTGACTCATCTATATAACAACTCTCATCGAAAGACGGATAGATTTTCTGATAGGAACGAATGGCCATGCTTAAACACCTATAAACAATTATTGCTTGATACTAACAAACTGAGGAGTGGTTTATACATAGTTTGCTGGTTGATTCATCGATGAGCCCAAAAAACCAGCAGTTGAATTAAAAAATGTATTTAGGGCTTGCAAGTGTATTTGGGATGTCTATAATGCGCCTCCTCGCTTAAGGGCAGTCGGTAAACGGCTCGAACGACCCAGGGTTACTTGGGGTGGTTAAGATTCTTCGGAGTCAAGCTATAAGCGGGTTGTACAGGTGTTTTTAATTATTTCTTTTGAAATAAACCTTAAAAACAATCTTGACAACAAAAACGGATAGCGTAATATGCGCGTCCCGCTTGAGAGGGTCTACGGACGCATCAAGCTGCTTCTTCGGAAGCTGCCCAAGTGGCGCTGTTCTTTAACAATTAATAACAAGACAATCTGTGTGGGCATTCACGATGTGGGTGTCTACCAAAAAAATTCATGTTTTAAAATATTTCAATTGAAGAGTTTGATCATGGCTCAGATTGAACGCTGGCGGCAGGCCTAACACATGCAAGTCGAACGGTAGCACAGAGGAGCTTGCTCCTTGGGTGACGAGTGGCGGACGGGTGAGTAATGCTTAGGAACATGCCTTTGCGTGGGGGATAACCATTGGAAACGATGGCTAATACCGCATGATGTCTGTGGACCAAAGAGGGGTTTCGGCCTCTCGCGCAGAGAGTGGCCTAAGCGAGATTAGCTAGTTGGTAGGGTAAAGGCCTACCAAGGCGACGATCTCTAGCTGTTCTGAGAGGAAGATCAGCCACACTGGAACTGAGACACGGTCCAGACTCCTACGGGAGGCAGCAGTGGGGAATATTGCACAATGGGGGCAACCCTGATGCAGCCATGCCGCGTGTGTGAAGAAGGCCTTCGGGTTGTAAAGCACTTTCAGTCGTGAGGAAAGGTTGGTGGTTAATACCCATCAGCTGTGACGTTAGCGACAGAAGAAGGACCGGCTAACTCCGTGCCAGCAGCCGCGGTAATACGGAGGGTCCGAGCGTTAATCGGAATTACTGGGCGTAAAGCGCACGCAGGCGGTTTGTTAAGCTAGATGTGAAAGCCCCGGGCTCAACCTGGGAATTGCATTTAGAACTGGCAGGCTAGAGTCTTGGAGAGGGGAGTGGAATTCCAGGTGTAGCGGTGAAATGCGTAGATATCTGGAGGAACATCAGTGGCGAAGGCGACTCCCTGGCCAAAGACTGACGCTCATGTGCGAAAGTGTGGGTAGCGAACAGGATTAGATACCCTGGTAGTCCACACCGTAAACGATGTCTACTAGCTGTGTGTGAATTTAATTCGTGCGTAGCGGAGCTAACGCGATAAGTAGACCGCCTGGGGAGTACGGCCGCAAGGTTAAAACTCAAATGAATTGACGGGGGCCCGCACAAGCGGTGGAGCATGTGGTTTAATTCGATGCAACGCGAAGAACCTTACCTACTCTTGACA
>Ga0210036_1002000_pt1 | contig 22198 bp, 18 predicted proteins | sample CryGeymeta201515_FD_185469 | JGI IMG/M metagenome (GOLD analysis project Ga0210036, IMG submission 185469) | Groundwater microbial communities from Crystal Geyser aquifers in Utah, USA - Crystal Geyser metaG 2015-15 (SPAdes) (version 2) | ecosystem: Environmental > Aquatic > Deep subsurface >...
AGTAAATTGCCGAGTTTCTCCAAACCACCCTACCTAGCCAAACGTAGCCCTAGAGAGCTGGCATAGTCGAGAGAACGCGGTAGCGTTCGCTCGACGAGTTGGATGCCGTGGATTACCACTATCTCTACTGTAGAAAACAAGCATTCAAAGAATGAATTTCTTGAATCATGATCTACGCTACGAAATGACGAGGCACCTTTCTCTAATAGGTACTCGAGTAATAGTAATGTTCTTTCAGTTGCTACACTGCTCTCTTGGCTTGGCATTCACATCATAGCATAATTTTAAGGAGGAATAATCTGATCTTAAGTTGTAATCGCTGTCGGGTCTCGAAGTTCAACTGCAAGAACCGAAAGAGTGACTCAGTTGCAAAATATTTGAATTACAGCAACACTATAAAAAAAAAAGGCCCACCATCATGTCCATGTCCACAGCAGGAAGTGCAGCTGCATCACGCAGCCTATCGGCGTTGATCAAATCAAAAGAAACGAAATGGGCCATAGGAGGATGGTGTTTCTTTGTGGCTGAGAATGCTATCCTCTCGGAGAACCGCACTTATTTAATTTCGGAACTAGGAGACGACAATTACCATTTAGTCTATGGAACTCTGTCCACCATTGCCACAGCGTCGATTGGTTATTCCTACTATTTATTGCGCAATCTAAAATTGGATCCGAAAGCTTACAGTATTGTGCGATCTCCTGTCGCTTTGGGTGCATCTTGGGTTTTGCTGACGGTAGGTTTGAATTTGGCAAGCCAAGGTCTGCCCAAATTTCAAATTCCTGTAGGCATGTCAGATGCTTCGGAAACTGGCGAACCTTCTAAATTGCAAGTTCGTTGTCCTTTTGACTTTAAAGAACCCGAACGCGATGCGGAAAACTCTCTGCATGGTCTGGAACGCGTTACTCGACACCCTGGGCTTTGGTCTCTGGGATTGACGGGCCTTGGCCATAGTCTTCTCGTGCCTCCCGCTGCATTACCCTTGAAGATGTGGTTTACAGGACCTGCTCTGGTGGCCTGGTTGGGAGGTGCGCACACGGACAGCCGTTTTCGAAGGGGATTGGGAGGTACTCTCAGTCCCGTTCATGATTCTGTGACGAGTAACATTCCCTTTGCCGCAATGCTTGCCGGACAGCAGGGCAATCCTGCCGAGTCGTTTCAAAAATTAGTTGCCGAAGAGCTCAAGCCTTTGAATGCCGCCTTGGCGACAGCTGCCTCTACTATATGGGTGGTTCTACAAGCAAGACGATTCCGTTTTAGGTAGAAATGACAGCGACTTGTGAAAGATGAAGGACGCGGTGACTGAATGATGACAAAAAATCAGAAATTGAGTGCGCACATATCACGTGATTGCGGATTATCTAGTAGTATTATCCGCGCGCAAAAGAAATAAATGTACATAGACAATGCCACAAGCGTCATGGACTTATTGAGTATTAGAACTGGAAGTGTTTGCTGTACTACTAGCTAGCTAGGCATATTTTGCGGCGTGCATGGACATTTCACTCTTTCGTGACAGGTCCACTATTTCGAACACTTCGGTATCAGATACGCGGTTAATTTCATTTTTGAGAATGTCTGCCATTTCAGTCATGGAGGGCCGCCGTGCGAGTGGTCCCCATCCTGTCTTCAATAGATCGTGAATTGCGGGTGGCCATTTTTCGTCGCATTTTGGTCGGTGTCCAGCTTCTACTACTTTTTTGCTAAACATGGCTACGGTGTACCCGTCAAACGGTGTGCTCATCTCCAATATTTGCCAAATAAGAATAGCAAATGAGTAACAGTCGCATCGTTCGTTATAAGGTTTGCATTGGGCCACCTCCGGGGCCATGTAGCGTGGACTACCTGTATCACCTGTCAGTTGGTACGTTCCGTCGCCATTGTCTTTGCTGCATGCGAGTTCCCTTGCCAATCCTAAATCAAAGATTTTAACATCTCCCCGAACATCAAAGCCAATGTTCTACATGGTAGAGGTGGAATATTCAAAAGTATTCGTCTGGATCATTAGTTATGCCATTCATCATCATGCATCAAAAAAACGATTATCAGACCCTTACTAGCTAGCGTAGGCACTTACATCTGGTTTGATATCACGATAGACAATCTTGAGATCGTGCATATGCTTGAGAGCACAGGCAAGGTCATATGCAACCGTCAATCGTTCGACCCAAAAGGCTAGAGCTTTCTTCCCTTTGCGGTCGAACATTTTCCTGACACCTGTCACGTCACGTTTCTTCCATTTTTGAACCCGCACCGTCAATATATCGTACAATCGATCCAGAATAACAAAAAATCTAGCATCGGCAAAGGGATCAGGCATTTCTGCCATGGCTCTCATTTTGATGACTTTTTGTTGTTGTTGTTGTTTCAAAAATAATTGACAACACACAAGATGGTGGCAATGAAAAAATCAGATGATATCAGAGAGGTGTTTTGTTTTTTCCAATAAATAAGGAATGAATAAATAAGAAATCCATGAACGAAAACAAAAAAATTAGGTCTGACGTACTGTTGGGATGCCGTACAACGGCTAAGAAGCGTGATTCTACCGCCAAATCGACCACACCAGAAACAAAGGTGTGTGGGTCCCTTCGCGTCGAATCTTGTAATATCTTGAGAGCGTACCGATAATCCTTGCCGGATCGAATGCAGTGCTGTGCCATGAATTTGCGATCCTGTACAATGTTGTGAATGTCGTGTTCGTCTCCCAATTTATGTCCCGAATGTTCCCTTTCCGATTCATCGTCGAGGGTAATGTTGGTCACTTCCTTGACCACGCAAAAACCACCACGGCCCAACACCTTCCCGAGCTTTAATTCGGACATTTTGAATTTGGGTATTCGATCTTCGGCTGCTTTATCTAGCAGTATCGAACTGGTCGTCTTTTTCTCCACGGTATCCCTGGCCGTATTTAACAAATGTCCTTCACTGTATTCTCCAATTCTGGTATTGGACGACGACGACGACATGGTTGTTGCTTGTTGCTAAAAATTACGCAATTGCTGTTTTGTGCAAGAGCAGAAAATACAAATAATAATAATAAATAATAATGTAGAGAGTCCGATGAAAACGAAGGACAGGAAGTGTATTGATCAATGATCAAACGGTGACCAATCGCACAGAGAACAGAGACACGCGTGGTCTCCGATGTCAATAAACACTTTGAAATATCGATGCTCAGTACGACAGATGCTGCAAAAAGCATAGACAATAATATAGGCTGCCGTTGTATGTTGTATGGATTGCTTGAGGGTGTGTTTTGTAGCAGCGACTGTCGCACTCTTTCGTGAAGTTCGTTAATAGTAGTACTCGTAATACCAGTATTTGTATTTGTGTTATTTAACTCGTTATTATGATTTTTTATTTTTAGTAGACTACTCCGGAGTACTACTAGCTACAGTAGCTAGTAGTAGTAGTCTTGTTGTAGTAGTAGTAGTAGTAGTAGTAGTAGTAGTAGTAGTAGTAGTAGTAGTAGTAGTAGTAGTAGTAGTAGTAGTAGTAGTAGTAGTAGTAGTAGTTGTAGTTGTAGTTGTAGTAGTAGTAGTAGTAGTACTAGTAATACTAGTAGTTGTAGTAGTATGGTACATTTCCGTGAAAAGTAGGTGTCAAAGGTAGACGTAGTGAAGAGATGTGCGGTCTTTGAGATTTTAGAGTTCGAGGATACCGTGTACAGGTACCTGGTAGTTGACTATGTGTGATGATGATGATGATGATGATGATGATGATGATGATGATGATGATGATGATGATGATGATGATGATGATGATGATGATGATGATGATGATGATGATGATGATGATGATGATGATGATGATACGGCATTCTATTCCCATAGTAGTACTAGACTACTACTACTAGCTAGTAGTAGAGCTACTAGTAGTAGCTAGAGTCTAAGTACCGTACAGATAAATTTTTTGCAACGAGTGACTAAGTCGTGGGAGATTCGGAGTGTTGGTTTGGAAAGTTCGAAAGTTCTCCGTTGAGCAATATTGAGATTACAATGGGAGGGATACAACACGCGAAATAAAAGAGGGACTGCAAAAAATTATCCAGCAGTGCAATCTAGACTACTAATAAAAAGATAACTAGTACTCTAGTCTAAATAGCTGCGTGAGCAGAAAAAGAGTGCAATCGTACTAAACAAGCTTTTACTTGCTACAATATTTTTCTTTCCTATCATCCCTCGGCCATAACTTCTTTTTCTTCCGAGAAGATCATACTAATAATATAATAACCAGCTAACCTACTAGACTACTACTAGTAGTTGTAGTTCCACCTCCCATAAGTCCATCTCCCCACTGTACCTTTGCTACTATCGTCCCTGAAATCTGCATGGAATAATAAGTGGTAATTGTATCAAAGCAATATATATAACACAAGTAACAACAACACCAAATAAAAGCAACATCAACGAAATAAATAAATAAATACTAGTAAATAACAATAAACATGTCGAATCAAGGTTGCTGTGCTGGGATGAAGAGCTGCATATCCTGTCTCGTGACATTGGCATTCATGGGCGTTACTGCTGTTTTACTGTGGTACTTTCTCGGACAGCCCACCGCTGATGAAGCCAAGCAGTTCATTGGCGACTTGGACTTTGGTGATTTTACCGATGTTCTTAAAAATATTTCGGATGTTAACTGGGGAAACCTGTACAAGGACGAAGATCCCTTTGTGGGGGACAATACAACCAACGCTTGGGCCACGCAAGGAACGGGACTGAGTTTGGAATTGCAAAATGCACTGGACGATATCTGGCAGCAAGAATTCGAGGAAGCAGTATCGGATTGGGAGGAATCGGAAGTTTTAACTCTGACTACCACTCGAGTGGCCGTGGATCACAGCTGTGGACGAGTCGACGGTGTCATGCTGGTCTGCAATGGCAATTTTGGAGAAACGGGATGGGTCGGCATTAACGAAGTGGAAATTCAATATCAGAGATCGGGAGGTCCAGGATTCATTATCAGCTCAGTGGCCAAAATGAACGAATATTACCTCAACAATGCCGATTACAACAAGCGTCTTTACACCATGTGTCACGAGATCGGTACGTATTGTGTTGGACTCTGTTGCTTTTTGTTTGGATGCTTTCTCGTCTACAGTGCCGTGCTTTTTGCCGTGCTTTTTTATCAACGTTTGCACCATACTATGATGTACAGTAATTGGTCTCACACGGCACTCCTGTCCTCCAATAACACCCTACAGGTCACGGATTTGGTCTACCACACACGGACGAAAATCCCAACAATGCAGATCTAGGAAATTGTTTGGATTACACGAACACTCCCGAAAACAATCTACGTCCAGGAGAGGCGAACTTTGCGCGATTGAGATCTATTTATCTGGAGGGTGAAGGGGATGCCTTGAGTGATCCCAACGGTGAAGATATTTCACGACAAGAAGGAAGAGGAGCTGGCTTGCGCGGCTTGACAGGTCTGGCAGATGAAGGACCAATAATGGACGGAGATTATGTGTCGGTCCAAAAGAATTGGGATGAAAACAGAAACTTGCGGCGCGTTATCATCACATACTATCTCTATGAATGAAGAGCGACTAAGTTGAAGTAATTGTATTACTGTACTTTTATTATTTAGATGCTGCATCTCGAACCTGCAGTGTGCTACGCCAAGACAGTTTCATGCATCTGTCATTCATTGAATGTGTAATTGTAAATTTTCTAAGGGGAGCCTCCCGGACATTTACGCCGAAAGAAACAACGTAGTGTGAACCTCCTTACTGCCTGCCCGTTGTTTCATCTAATATGTAAACAAACAATCCGGGTCGCGTCCCGTTGATACTCTTCCAGGGTAGACCTAGACAAGAGCCGAAACCCAAGCACCTATCAAGGTTGCAAAGCCAAAGGACACGCCAATCGCAAAGGCGGACGAAGTTTCTTCGATGTCAGATGCAATGGCAAAAGAAACGGAATACTCCGTCTTTTGAACTCCATCTACGCCGCCCTCCGCTTGCAAATTGCGACCATCCAACCACGTGCTGGAGCGAAGATTACGAGATATTCCGTTATTGTCGACAAACGTCAAGGTGACGCTACCACTACCAGTTACATTGACGGGCTGGTCCGAGGAAAAGAAGGCAGAAATGAAAATGGTTTGAATGACGGCACGCTGCGGATTACCATTGGGACTATAAATCACTGCAGTGAAGTCACCGGCTGTTCCATTAGCAATGGTAGCATGAGAAAGACCTGCCTGGCTCAGTTCCAAAGACAGCACCTCCGAAATCGATAGGGTTGCGACCGACGTCTGGACACAAATGTTGACAATTTCATTCTGGTTGGTGACCATGCCGGTAGAGCAATCGAATAAATCGTCGCAATGGCAGGCCGTAATGCCTTTTGAATTTCAGGTGCGGTAAGAAAAACAAGAATGTGCAAGACACAAAATCTTCTAATCCTGGCAAACCGCAGAACACGCGAACGTACCATATTCAAGGTCCACCGAGAATTTATCTTCGGTCGCATCGGCACGTTCTAATTCCAGGCCCGTAATAGCAAAGCCACTGGTCATTCGCACACGAATCGTGTGAACGAGTTCGTGAAAAACAACAGGTGTACCATCGGTGGCGAGAAGATCGACGCGTGTGCACAATTCCAAAAGACCGTTTTCGTTGTCAATGGACGTATAGATTGGATTTCCGGCCAGGGCGTCTTGTACGACGTCGAGTCGGACTTCCAACACACCACGAGCTGGCGAACTAGGAATCGCATTAAAAGTGACTCCAATGACAGTATCGCTCACTTTTGTTTCACAATCCTGCTGGAAGACCTCGACAGACACGTCTCGATTGTGTATATTGTAAAGCATGACGATTTCATCAGATTCCGTCTCTCTCGAAAATCGCACCTTGGTTTCGATAGGTTCTAGGTCCCAGTCCAGTTTGGATAACACCATTCCATATTCTTGCACAGTGGGGACGGCAGTGGTGGGACTTGGAGTATCCAAGGAGGCGGTGGGGGTTTCTGTTGGAGCAGGCATCGCCGTCTTAGCTGTTGGGATTGGCGTAGAGGGCGCGGCACTGGGAGATGCTAGAGTTGGAATTGCTGTTATGAGTTCGGTCGAATAGACGTCCACCCTAATGAAGCACGAGGTGACGAGATGAATAAGATGTTAGCGAGAGAGATATGGTGTCAGGATAAAAATGACAAAAGACATACCGACCAACGTCGTTGCCGGCGTCGTTGCGAGCAAACAACGTGCCCGCTGCTAAGTGCCGTCCATTCTCAGACAAGGAAACAGAAAATCGTCCCAGTGCAAGTCGATCACCTGGACTATCTCCCGTCACGGATTCAATACGCATCCAGTCGAACGGCGGGAGAAGTTCGTACAAGTCGACAGTTCCTCTGAGATTCTCGTACAGCCATGAGCCGACTGCAAAGCGAGTACCATCCGACGATATGGAAATACAGCGACCGAGGCGATCATTGACGTTGTTACCCGAAACATTGCTCCCAAATTGACCCCAATAACCAATTTCAGCATTCCACTTCCAGATAACAACGGAGCCCGCTTTTTCCTTGTCATCCCAACTCGGTGCGTTGGGAGCCGTGCCCACAATTGTCGTACCATCTCCGCTAATGTCCAGGGCAAAGCCAAACTGACCAAGCGCGGGACCACCGAGAATATCTTCTCCGAACTGGAGCCAAGGCGCCGCTTCAAATCCCGTGAAGTCAAAGACTTGGATCATTCCAACATTGATCTTGTCTTTGACATCGTGATTAGGCGAGCCAACAGCCAGTCGTCCTCCATTGGCACTGAAAGCATGCGCGAATCCAAAAAGATCGCCATTGGCCCGGCCATCCAAGGTTGCGATAGACGTCCATTCCATGTTTCCGACGACATCCTCACTTTCCAACCATTCAAAAATTTCGATGGAGCCTTCAGGGCTTACGCACGAAATGGCGAGACTTGTTCCCGTAGCAGCGAGACTGACGGCGGCGCTGTTTGGAAGATTGGTACAAGACACGGTTGTTCCTACCTTGTCGCCCGTTGGTAAATCGTAGACGTCGACTCCATTGTTGCGACGAACGGCCACGCGACTTCCATCGGCTGTCATAGACACATGTTCGCCGATTTCTTCACCGATTTGGCCGTAGAGAGCCCACAAAGGATTTTCTTCGTTCCATTCGTTGGTTACAGGATCAAGTTGATACAAAAAGACTGCGCCGCCGTTGGCATTGGTGACATTATTTTCGCCAAAATCAGAGAAAGGAGCACCGACCAAGAGACGAGATCCATCGTCGGTCAAGGTCACAGATGATCCAAACTGAACGCTACCACGTCCCGTCTCATTGAACGACGGAGTTCCAAACAAAGACGATCCTACGGGATATAATCCGTTCGAGACAAGGCGACGACTAGGATTCGAAATGGAAGCATGATGAGCATTTGCAGTGGGGACCGCAGCTTGAACAATGGTACTGCCCAAAGTCGTCGCCCAAAGCAAGAAGAGAGAAGGAAGAAAGAATTTCATGGTAGTTTGAGGAAGAATACTAGTGATACGTCGACACAAAGGCGATGAGCTGGTGCAAAATCGCTTGTTCAAAAAAAGTGATTTTATGATGGCTTCGTTTGTTTCGTCGTTTGAACCAATTACAGTAGTTATTATTATGCGTTCAGTCGTCGAGTCCGATTTGGGAATGGGGTTAGTTGAATTTAGGGTTAAAAACTATTTTCAGTCAGATTTGGGACTGGTAGAACTACTTTCTCAGGACCGTGGACGAGCTCATCAGTAGTAGCGTTTTGAAGAGTTAAAAAAAAATGCCATCTTTGCAATGCAAAATTCAGATTTGGTAAGAACTATCTTTTAGTAACAACTGCTCAGACGAAATGCAAATATTTACAATATAAATAGCGATAACAATATAAATAATGATAAATCGCTTGTTCTCCTCATCTCTGCTCTCGCTCTGCTTCCGAGCAAATGGAGTCCCTAATCTCTGCTCTCGTTCTTCTGCGTCCGAGCAAAGCACTTCACTGCTCAATTCTTGTGGAAGTCGATTATCAAGAGCAGCTCGACTCTATCTTTGATTACGCGTCCCTTCCTATGGAGCAAAACATGGGCAAAGGTACGCGCGAAGGTCAAATAATGATCAAATGCTATATTATCGGGATCAAAGTAAACAAGGCACGCCATGGATGGATTATAGTCTCTTAGGCAGGAAAGAGCGCAAAGCGTCTTGTTCTCTGAATCGTCGTCTGCTGATATAATATTTTTCTCATGTCCTCTTTTTCTATTCGCAGGTATGAATCCATTTCATGACATCAAGGGAAGAAACGTATGATGGCACCTTTTCTTAAACAATTGAAGCTAAAAAAGTCTAAAGTTCAATAGTCTCGTTGCAAAAGAGAACGAATCATGAAGATAAAGCTTTCTGACTTCTGCAAATGTGCTTTGGGGAGAAAGGCCTCGACAATATTGTGGCTGACAACTAACCAAAGCATAGCGCATCACTGCGCGTACTAAACTTGAATCTTTCCTCGAAGTCAACTGAAATTTATTATTTTCACCATCTCGAAGGAGTCACTTCAGCTGTGACTGTTGTCTCGCTTCCCTCTGTGACGCCCCCGAACGTGTCACTCCCACAGTCGTGGAATTGTTCGACTGTGAGCATGTTTTAGGAGCCTCAGCGGTCATGTTGGAGCTTTTTATTTGATATCCCTGTCCCTACTGGGAGTTTTGGATTTTGACAGCGCCTGTACGTCGATCGTCTGCTGGGAGGACCCTGTGGCCCCAGTCTGCTCACCAAAATTGACTGCATTGCACACACACACATATTTATCTTTCAGAGGTAAGCAGTGACAATGGACGATTGTGTATTTGGTTTTTGGATCTTTACTTGCCCTATTTGATGATTATGAAGCTAAGAGTTGGATAGTGGCTACTGCATGGAGAGAGTCGACGATTACGATGCCTTTTGGGACAGTGCAAAGGCAATATGCTGCCGCTTATCTTGATCCCTATTCCTCGAAGATTTCTATTCAAGTTGAATAGGAATTTTGCCGCTTGGAATACGAAAAATCCTCCTGTCCATCATCTTTCGCATACTCTCCTGCAGTTGTCTAAAATATTCACTGCTCATTGTTTTGCTTCCACTCATTAACTCCTCTTTGCAAACACTGTTTCAGTACTATTGTCTTACACCTCTCTCTTTCTCTCTCTCTGCTGCCTTGCTTTGCTCAATTCGTTAATCCTATTCCATTTATTCATCTTACTTGAGAAGAACAATCTGACATTTTGACATTTTCAACCTGCTGAAAGCACGAGGCACCACAAAAAGTAAAAACTCATCAAACAACAACATCCGCAGACGCTACCTTTCATAATCTTGCTATCCTTAGGATTCTATCAGCATCTTTACACAATGAGCAATTCTGGATCATCTTCGCTGCGGCCGGCGTGGAAGGGTGGAGGAGGCTTTCAGCCTCCACCGACGGTAACTTCGGATACCAGAGACAGATCATCTTCTGTTCACTCCAGCGAAGGGGCCAACAAACGAGACTCGAACAAGTTCTCGGCACTGTCTGACGATGATGGAGAATTTATCAGTGTAAGCGGAAAGAAATCCAGAGAGCGGGATCGCCACAACAATCCTCCCAAGCAGAACTCTCGCGGCGAGGGCTTGCGCTCGAATTATCAAGGCTCAGGCGGACGACCTTCGAAAAGCGGAAGATCCTTGGCTGATCTGGCCTCTAAAATGCCAGAGGGCATCCCAAGAAGCGCTTCGACAGGCTTCACAGCTAGCGAGGCTCCTCCAGGAGTGCCTCGCGGAGGGCGTCGCTTTTCTACCGGCGATCCTGCCATTGATTCGCAAAAAGATTTGCCGAACGAATCATCCGCCTACAAGCAAGCGGTGGATGCAGCAAATGTTATTCGTTATACCAGAGAAAAGCTGCTGGCGTTGCGTCCTCGGCCTAACTTAGACGCCAGTTTTCCGCCACCTATTTTGCAGCATATCGACACGCCTGCTCTCTTTTCCGAAAAACCACAAGATCCAGGTACGTACAATTTCAAGAGATTCGTGGAAAACTAGCCAATTATTTGATGATTTCTCTAACATTTACTGCCCTTATTTTTGGTTGTTAGTGTGTTGGGACACCTTTGATGCCGATGAAATTTGGGCGACTGTACCTCTTCGTCGCGCCCCCCAGCCTGCCAAAGCACCTCGCGGCGAGGAACTTCCGGGAGATCGACGCAGAGTGTTCAACTCGGGCGGAGGTGGTGGTCGTTGGCAACGTGGTGTTGCCTTGCCACCTTCGGAAGAAAGACGATCAAAGGAAAAAGACGCCAACAGCCCGAACGACTTGTGGGATGACCCAGTTGGAGGTGTCACTGGCGCTGCTTTGGACTTTAGTGCGTTTGGTGCCTTGGCGGAAGGCGATGCAGCTTCTGGCAGTGGAGACGCCTTTGACTTTGACAAAATGGCCGAGGAATCACGCAAGCTTGAAGAAGAATTGCATGGTTCGTCGGGGGACACCCCCGCTAAGCCAATCGGGCCAGTCGACTCCAAACGCCCACTTGCCACTTCAGGCACTACAATTCGATCTGGATCTGGAGATGACGTGAATGTCTTCGAAGATTTTGACGAAGTATCCTCAGACGTTGGCGAAGGAGAGCTAGAACAGCCAGCGGTCGTCGAGGGAATTCAGAATGCAGTAGAAGATCCTTCGGCTTCTTCTCGTTTGATGTCCATGATTGGAGTGAAGAGAGAAGGCGGCGAAGGAGAATCGGCGTGGAACGGAAATGGGCCTCCCGGCGGCGACGGAGCTCCTGGTCTAGAGGAAGCCGGTGCTCTCGTAGGCCTCTCATTGAATCCATGGGGTGACTTGATTGCGGCAGGTGCGGCACCTTCTCAACCAACTGCTGGTCAGCAGGGACTTGGGGTAGACTTGGCTTCCAGATTAGAGTCGTTTGCAGCGGAACAAAAAGCACGCGAATCAGCAGAGATGGAGCGGCGTCGACGACAGGAACAAGAGGAAGCCCAGCGACGTGCCATGGCGCAACAGCAACAGGCGCAGGATAGAGCTCGCCAGCAGCAAGATCAGCAACAACAGAGCAGCCCTCAGTCTCAGGTGGAAGCTGTTCTGATGGAGCGAATCAGCGCAATCTTGGAGAATTCGTGGGGCCGGTCTGATCTTGTATCGATCCTGTCGACTTTGCACGCTGAGGACTCGCGTGTTATTCCACTATTAGGAAGTGTGGACCTTCTTCGGGACTTAATTGCTCATAATCCGCGATGGATTGCACTGCGCCAAGATCCCGCCTATGGAGCAGAGATGGCAGTGCTTCAAATGACGAATGCCCAGTGGCAACAGCAAGAGCAGCAAATGCGTGCTGAAGAAGAAGAAGCTCGGCGCCGAGAGGAACAGCTTCGTCTCGAAAACATGCAGCGTCAACGCAACATGTCCTCTGATGCAGGTGGACTCCCCAGAATCAACCCAGATGCTCCTTGGTTTTATTCCGATCCTCAAGGCAATATTCAGGTTCGTCTTTTATTGTATCTAAGCGCAGAGTACAGCCAACTAGATATTCACTTGCTTCGTGGGCTAATTTTTCTTTCTTGAATTACAGGGACCGTTCCGTGGCGATGAAATGAGACAATGGTTGGAAGCAGGCTACTTTAAAGGTGATCTGCCCATTAGCCAGCAACCTCAAGGACCTTTTATTGCCCTTTCTGCAATTTTCCGGGATCTTCACACAGCCTTTCTGTCGCAGGCAATCGACAATCGAGCTCAAGAGGAGGCGGAAGCTCGTGCGAGAGCCGAAGAGGAGCAACGTCTTAAACGGGCGCAAGCAATAGAAAGGGAGAAAATAATGGAGATGCGGAGACATGAACAGATGCGAATGGAGCAAGAAAGCGCTGTCCGTAGGGAGCAACATGAACGCGAAGAAGCTGCAGCAAGAGCTGACAAGTCGAACGGAGCCAATCAACCATCGAATCAACTGAAAATGTTGCTAGGGTTGCCTCAAGAACAAGCACCCGAGGCAGCTCTACGTGCCAAGCAGCCCGAAAAACAATTCTCCAAGGCCAACAACAGAAACTCTCAACAGGTAGCCGTCGAAGCAGCTCCCTTACAAGAGCATCAATCTCAAGCGAAGTTGGCTGCACCAGCCTGGGGCGGTGTTGCACAAGCTGCTCCAAATAAGAAGAAAAGCATGTCGGAAATTCAGAAGGAAGAGGCCCGTCGTGCATCAGCACTTGCCGCGCAACAAGGAAAACACCCTGGTCAATCGAGCAGTGGATGGGCCAACGTTGCTTCGACGGGCGGCAAAGCATGGGCGGCTGGTACCGTGAAGCCATTGGCAGCCACCGTTGCCGGCGGTGCAGCACAACAAACAGCTTCCCGAGGTGGTCAGCAAGCTACTCAAGCTAAGACCGCTGCCATGTCAGGAAAGTCCAGCGCTGGTCAGCAACAACAAATCACTCAGTCCGGCAGCAGTTCTGCCGAAGAATTTGGGGCCTCAATGTCTCCTGCTCTTGAGAATTGGTGCAAGGAACAGATGATGAAGATTAACGGAACCGACGACTTGACCCTAGTTTCTTTCTGCATGACGCTCAACGATGCCTCGGAGGTTCGTCAGTATCTCACGACGTACTTGGGGTCTACAGCTCAAGTCAACAACTTTGCCACAGAGTTCATCAATAAGACTGTAGGAAGTCCACCCAAGCAGGACGAATGGGCTACGCCTGGAAGTGCCAAGAAGGGACGAAAAAAGAAAGGCGCCAAATAGGCGTCATGCTACTTTGCAGTCAATAATTCCTCTGTTTAATCTCGACTCATACTGAAACTTCCATACCGTTTTGCTGGTGTAGTGTTCGAGTAGACTGTTTTCGTTGGTCCATGTTGGAAAGCTCGTTGGTCCATGGCAGAAAGCTAGCTGGATTGAATTTTGTGAGTGTAATGCTTAACATGACTAGTAGTACTAGTACTATGGGAAGCACGAAGGGGAACCAGATCCAAGAAGGGTTGCTCAGTCAGAAAAGGCAAGAAAAATCATGTAGATCTTAGAAATGCCGACGTGGTAAGTGGTAACTAATAATTTTACAAAGTGGTTTATTTTCAACTCGCATCTACTATTCAATTTAAACAGCCGACAAGATATCCGAGTCACCTTCGTCCAGAATGCTGATAATAGAGCAATTGTAGAGTTTACCGCAGGCATTTCCCAGGGCACTGTTATCCCCAGTGTAATGGTGGACAGTTACCTTGGCAAGCATGGCCAAGTACTCAACCTCGGACTTGCGCAACTGCGGGCAGTTGGAGGAAATCAAAATCATCTTGGCCTTGCTCTTGCGCAGAGCCTTGATGGAAGCCTTTGTCCCCAAAAGAACCTTTCCGGACTTCATAACAAGCTTGAGACGACTGTTGACAGAGTCCTGTTGCTTTTTCTGTGCTCGTGGGTATAAAAGGAGCATGAAATAATAATACAAATGAGTTAGATTCAAGTCAAGAAACCCTTCAATGATTGCGACCGAGCGCCTTGAGACGGTTTGTCTAGATGTAGCAACAGGTACCTCTCAAGAATGAAACGATTCTTGAGAGGAGCAAATCTGGTGGCAACAAAAGGCAAGCAAGTAATTAAGCAAAAGGTAGAGAAGCTGAAGTAGCTCATTGGCAGCACTGCGCTACCGTAATTCCAAAGACTTCGCCTGCGGTAGCACGCACTTTTTTCTCTTTGGAATCAACGGATCGCGGAATGCATAACAAATGAGTTACCGCAGCTATCTCGCCGTGGAAAGAGACTTTGACTACGTGATCATCTCTCTCTGTGTTTGCTTGCTTGCTTGCTCGTTCTTTTGTATTCCAGATTCGTCATCTGTGTACGTTCGACGACGAACCATCTCGGGCCGGGCATCAAGAATCATTCAGAGCTGCCCCCTCCGGTGTCATCGACATACCTGCTTTTTGGATACCATGGTTGCTGCGTACTAGAGGTTAAGATAAAAGTTTAGCGCTGATACAGTGTTGGAAAAGTGGGTTGTTTTGTCAACTGTGTACTGTAGCGTCTACTACTACTAGTAGACTAGCTAGAGCATGGGTGTGGACGACCGAGGACAAAAGGCGTTGCAAGCAAGTAAGACGTAAGAGGTAAGATTAACTGTGCTTACTAATTATTTCAAGTCGAAAATCTGGTTTAGAGCTATTGTGCGTCACTATGAATTGGCTATCTGCAATCGGGCATACTACCCAACAATCAAGAGGACTGAAAGGCTTCTACTAGCTTTCCAACTTTGGAATCTCGCTTGGGTTTTCGTGTCACTTGAATGGATGGCTGTCGTCTCTGGTGGTCATGACTTTGACCTATTGCGGCGGCAACAGCATGAATGACGAACGACTCATCTTCGCTGCGGTAAGATTCACTAAAATCCATAATCTCAACTGTTCGACTGGTGACAGAGTCGCACTCATTCTTTTCGTCATTTTTATATTGTTTTTTAGGCAAGTTTGGATGTACAGAATAGGAGACTTGATTGCGTACTGGGTCAACTTCAAACTGCAGTGACTTGCGACGACGAGCTTTTTCGAGGATCGATTCTGTAGTATTGGTTTGGTTTACCATGGACCAGCGACGCTCTTTTGCGAGTCCTGGTAAAATATTATCTCGCGATGCAACATATTTGCTCCTCGCTGTGGCAGGGTTACTACGTGCGTACATCAATGGCTTCCCAAGCCGCCACAAGGTGGCTTTAGGGTCGATCGACTGTTGGCCCCAACCGCGAGGACTACCGTCACCCAGACCGGCCTCGGCTTCGGCCTCTAGCAATTCCATCAGACCAGGACCAAGGCTAAAGGTAACAGGACCTCCATGTCGCAGGGTTTCGACAGTCATACCGGACGGTAATTGTTGTAGCAATCCCGTTTGTGCAACGTATCGACAGACAGAAGATGTGGGGTCTGGATTTGGCTGAAAGGCATACCAAAGATCAGCTCGTTGCGCCATGATAATAGCCCATCCAGGAGGTACGTAGACATCCACACGGTAATGATACGGTCCATCGAAAGGATATTGTCGGTAATAGAAGCGAATTGCTCCGGATTTTGGATGCTCCAACTCTGCCGTTTCTGTAGTGCGGCTCACAAAATCAAGTATGACAGAATGCGTAGATACCGAAACTTGCTGCGTGCTTTCATCATGTTCCTGATCCATTCCATCCTGGTGGGCTGGAAATTCTTCGTCTTCTGTTAACTTGACTATTCTCCAACCAGATATTACACTGTGGATCGCGTTGTCGGTGAACTCGTCAGTGGCTGCTTTCTGACTGTTGGAATTTTTTTCGGAATGTTGTTGGTATTCGTGTTGTATGCGAGGCAATAACACCGAGGAGAGTCCTTCTTTCTTTCCGTCCATCCAAAAATCGGCCAACTGTAGTTTATGGGGTATGTTTTTGCCAAACAGCATTGGAGCATTAGTAGTACTTGTAGATGGAGGTTGGTGGATTTGCTCCAAGACGTACTGATATTCGTTTTGAGTTAATAAATCTGGCACTACCCAAACGAGAGGTTTGTTTGTATGCGTTTCCCAGATTACTACAGGATGCTGCGACATACCTTTTGAGCGAAAATCAAAGACTCTCTCGGCCTCATCACAGCAGGCGGTTTGGTAGTCCTCTGACAAATGGCGGTTACTATGTGTTTTCGCGGGCATCATGTTTATGGTATGTTAGAGGTTAGAGCACCAATAATCATCGAAGTTATTGTGCTCTGTGCTCTGTCGATGCGCTTTCCACTTTTGCTGGTCCAATTATGCTAATTCAGACGTTCACAATTCAACAAGAGAAAAAGCTGTGCGAAGCCAAGACCTAGAAAATCTGAAGATTAGTCTACTCTCTACTAGTAGTGTATTCTCTACTAGCTAGTAGTAGTAGTCTACTACTCTACTAGCTAGTAGGAGTAGTAGTAGTCTACTACTAGTGCCACTCTAGCTAGTAGCTAGTAGTAGTCTACTACTACTAGACTACGCCTAGTAGTAGCTAGTAGTAGTCTACTCCATTATTTTTTGTCGGAAAACTTGATGGATTGCGAAGATGATACTGTAGAGTATCGCCCTCCTCTCGGAAATGCGTTGCGTGCTCGATTTAGACATTGCATCGCTTATTAACTCCTACGCACGGCTGTTCATAAAGAATTTGGCTAAGTACCATATCCTCCCCTCCGACGTTCAGAGAGCTCAACTGCTCATTCAGTTCTTTTGTAATTTTTTTTCTTTCTTTTTATTACTGTATCTTTTTCTAACAGAGAAGCCAAATCATTCATTGACAAGATGACAGACCCGACCAAATCTGATTCCGATATGCCCTACGCTCTAGAGCTTGACAAGGAGGTCGATGCGGTTCTTGTGGACATCAAGAAGGAGGACAACGGATTTTATATTTGCAAGAATTGGTTTGCCAAGCAATCTTTCTCTGTATTTCCTACGAGCGGATACAAGCCAGTCTTCTTGAAACATGTCAATGATGGGCTCTGGTGTGAATTCAGCACTGAAGTTCACCATTACCAACAATATCAAACAAAAATTACGTGGTTCTACAAGATTTGTATTCTGGTACCTACTATCTGGTTCTTGGCCGTGTTCTTTCCCGATTTATTGTGGTACTATGAAATCGTCTTTAAAGGCGCTCCTGTCATTTGCGGCCTTATCCTTGCCATTGCATTTGCCGTCGATACCTACTACCAACGACGCTTCCAACGCAAGAAGATCCACCCCATGTTTTCCCTCTTGGTCGAAACTTACAAATCACGCTTCTTGTTGCACGGATACAAAATTGCGTATCAGTTTGAACCTACCTTTATGGATGGTATGAACTCGTTCATTATCTTTCGAAAGGCAACGGAAAGTGACACACAAGAAAGTCTCGTGCGATCGGATATTGACAGCAGTCAATTTGGATTTTATCTTGACGAAGATCTGATTGGAAGAAAGCCTTATGCTTTGGGTATGGCATCTCGCATCCACCCACCCCGTTTTTTGCAGGGCATTGATAACATAACCTGGAAAGGTTTTGTCAAAGCCATTGATGATCGTTCCAAAACGCCCCGTAACTACCTTTTGGGATACACGATTGCCATGAGCCTTCTATTGGGATTTTTTTTGTCAGTCTTGATTTACGCTCTAGTGGTTTTCGCCGAAGTTCGTTATTTGCTCATGATTGCCTTTTTTCCAGTTCTTGCCTTGGGGGAAATCATGGTATCTTTCCGTCGACGACACTATCTTGAAAACGTCCTGGCCCAAGAGATGAATGATACAGTTATTGCGGAGTACAGAAGATATTTTACAGTGGCTGGGTACGAAATCAAGTTTGACTTGGAATATGTCTACCACTATCTGTGCTGCAACTCCTACTTCAACTTTATAAAACTGAATGCGTCAACCTCGAAGGAAGGAAACTTAGTTTGGTGAAATGGCGCCCTGATTGAAGCAGAGGTGAAAGCAACGGTTCAAAGATACACACTGAAAATGACTACTCCTAGTAGACAGCAACATGCCTGTTAACACGCTCAAATTAATGCATCGTAACACATAAAAATACAATTTTACATCCACATTTTAGCTCCGAGAACATCTTGTCAATTCAAGAGCGAACATCATCTTGTCAATGCAAGATTTCTCGTCCATTCTTTGCCCGCCCCAGTATCACGGCCTCGCGAAATCAATGGAATTGTTTGACTACTACTCGAGCCACTTTCAAGACTCATCCTTCTTCTTTGCTATACTTTCTTGCAACCCTAACGGACATACGACACATCTGTTCCGGTGTTTTCTCCATTAGCAATTAATGAACGTATCTGCCATTTCGATCCCAGAACTCAAGACGCCAGTGCAATTTTCGAGGAAAAGAACCCGCACAAGTTGGTCGGAATAGCAACGTCCTGCCAACGTCCTACAACAAAGTCAGATTGCATACTTGAAACAATGGGACTATGAATAAGCGTTTGGGGGGGGATTGTGTTGGTTGATTGTGCTGCCATGCATGGGGGTTACCACTCTCTCAATTTATAAAGTGATGCACGTCGTACTCGGTCTACTCGAGCCAATCTAATAATTTTTTTGTACATAATGTCGTCTTACGAGAAGGGATAAACGTTTCGGTGTCAAATTGAACTCAAACATTCATAGCTGGTTTTGGTTTTATACAAAAACGGCTTTCAAGTAACTGTTGTTCATCTGGGCGGGCGCACGTTGACATCAAGGCAATACTACTAGTAGCTACCGTACGAAACAACGATGGACGGACTTCCATTCAACTTCATTACTAGCATAAAACACCATTGCTTTTTCACGTTTTCCCCACCAGGCCACAACAAGACAAAGACTATATAAATAATTGACAGACCTACGCAGAAAATCAATCAAAAGATAAGCAGCCTGCAGCATTCGTAAAAGGGAAAAGACAAACGATGCCACGATCCTCGCGAGTCCAATACCAGCCTTCAGCTCTGGGCACCAAGCAGAGGAAACCGGAGGACCAACATGAACCCGTCTCCAACAAACGCCACAAAAACAGTGCAGAGGGGTGGGCCGATGCATTGCTTCAAATTGTGGATAATCCATCCGATCCCTCTGTTGTGTATTGTGACGAGGATGTGATTGCCATCAAGGATAAGTATCCCAAAGCCAAGCATCACTTCCTGGTCATGCCCCGACAACGACATGAACGGTACCAATCGGTTCGAGACTTGACCACCGACGATGTTCCCCTGTTGAAACATATGGAACGAGTGGCCAACAAATTGGTGCACGATAACAACAAAGTTGAAGACGAAGAAAACAATGACAATGGCTCACGCTCAGAGTATCGATACGGATTTCATGCCGTTCCTTCCATGAAACACCTGCACATGCACGTAATTTCACAAGATTTTGACTCTCCCTGTCTGAAACATAAGAAACACTGGAACTCTTTCACTACAACATTTTTTGTCCCCTTGGAAGAAGTCTTCATTGCGGTCGAAAAGGGTGACACGGACTTTCAATACCGGGAAAACCGTCTCAAGGAGGGACTCAAATGCCACAAGTGCGGGCGGGCCCAAGCAAACATGCCCAAACTGAAAGAGCACATTCGATTGTGTGACACAGCCTGTGGAGGGAAAAAACTTCTAGATAGCTAGTGTAGTACTTTGCCCAAATGGCGATCGTCCGCAAAAGAATAATCTATTCGGGAATGGATTATACTTGTTTGGATAAAAATACTGACACTATTTCGGAGTAATTCTTTCACCCACACATGGTAACTGTGCGGAGAAAACCAAATCTGTTCTGGGTGCACTATGTATCCATGAACATATCACGTCCTGGATGACGCTGAAGTACCAACAATGACTAGTACTATTATTTAAAAACAAAGTGTAGTTGACATCTAGTCCGTCTCTGGTGTGTGTTTTACTTCAAATTCCGCAATCCAATAGGCCAAACTACTCTGATTGGTATCTGCAAACAGTCACCATCGATTCTCAATGAATAAGGAAAGTGCCTGACCCGTCTCGTTCAAGGTTGCTTGGCTGCAAGACATCATGTTAATCTGCGCAATCTGTTTTATTCTTTGAGTTCTCCAGAATCCGCAATTTTGACGGTAGTCTTGGGCGTTCCCGAGTTGGAACCGTAGTTTTCAACTTTCTTAACAATGTCGTCGCCTTCGAGAACTTTTCCAAAAACAACGTGGCGTCCATCCAACCAGGATGTTTTGACGGTTGTGATGAAGAATTGGGAGCCCTGCAAGATATATATTCAGATAATTTGATAATGCGATTGGGATCCAAATTTAGTTGCATTTTTGATCAGCCATTTTTGACAAAGAGTATGTGCAGACATCAAAGCAAAAGGTAAGTGTATAATTAGTGCGTGATATTTGAGATCTGATAAAAATTCACATGGCAAACATTTCATGCAGTGAATACCTACATTGGTATTGGGTCCAGCATTTGCCATCGACAAGTACATTGGACCTTCGTGCTTCAGGTTAAAGTTTTCATCGGCGAACTTTTCTCCGTAGATAGATTCGCCACCACGACCATTACCTGTTGAAGAAAAAGTAAGGATCAAATTATGTATCAACAATTAGACGGATATGCCCATGATCGTCAAAACTAGACCCAGCAAATAGGGCAAATAGGGCTTACCTTGAGTAAAGTCTCCTCCTTGGATCATGAAATTGGGGACTGTGAAAACGAAATTTAAAAAGGAAAGAGCAGCAAAATTTGTTAAACAATTTTTTAATGATGCGTCCTTTGATCCAACAATCTGATAGAAGAGCCTTACTGATACGATGGAAGGTGGAACCCTTGTAGTGAAGGGGCTTGCCGGACTTTCCTGTTCCTTTTTCTCCAGTGCACAAAGCTCTAAAGTTTTCAACAGTCTTGGGTACATCGTCGCCGAAGAGTCCCATGACAATACGTCCACCGTCTTGGCTTCCTTCAATTTCCTGAGTCGATTAAAAAAATGGACGTAGGTAAGGTAGAGATAGGTAAGTCCGTTGGCTGCTGGATGGGATGACCGATTGATAAACAAACTTCTTTCTGTAGCATACACCTGAAACCATTGAAGCACTTACCACATCGAAAAAGACCTTGTGGGTGACCTTGGCCTCGCTGGAGAAGGATACAATGACACAATGGACGATGCAATAATAGATGGCTGATATATGAGAGAGACTGCAATCTAAACAGAAGTAACTCGTCCAGAACCCTACAATAGTTCAAACTTACGCATTGGCATTTCCAAAGAGGAGGCAAGCGACGGCAAGAAAGAGATAAGCAAAAAGGACCTTCATGGTGACTAGTCTAATTTAATAATTGAGAGTGGCAAATATTCACTGTGTTGTATCTGTGGATCTATTAGTTTTTGTTATAAATAACAGGCAGATGAAGAAGTAGTCTACTACAACTACTACTGTAGCTAGATTAGAGGAGCGAAGCGTATCCTTCGTATCGTATCTTTGAAAAAGGGGGCGGTAATTGACCCTAAACTGTTCTCCCTCGAAAAAAGAGGGGGGAGGGTCTCCGGCTTCTCCGTCCAGCTGGAAACAATGTGTTGTCACCAATCAAGGGATATCCCTACCCCGGGATTTCCAAAACTGCCCCGGGATGGGGAAAAACACAATCCCGGGGTTGTTTTTGGAAGTAGCATTTGTTGGGCTTAAGTAATATGAACCATTATTTTTAACAGCATGTGATCTAATTA
>Ga0210036_1002005_pt1 | contig 22169 bp, 13 predicted proteins | sample CryGeymeta201515_FD_185469 | JGI IMG/M metagenome (GOLD analysis project Ga0210036, IMG submission 185469) | Groundwater microbial communities from Crystal Geyser aquifers in Utah, USA - Crystal Geyser metaG 2015-15 (SPAdes) (version 2) | ecosystem: Environmental > Aquatic > Deep subsurface >...
TCCTATGAATCCTACGTTTCAAGGCACTACTAGTAGTATCTAGTAGGACTGATATCAAGTAGTGATATCAGAGTCCTCTCACTTTAACAGTATTATCTAATAATAAATACAGAGTATCATCAAGTGACCATACCAAAGTATAGACATAGTGTTTGAATTGTCTATTCAACACATAATAATAGGAATACAAGTAAACTAACTGCCATAGTCCACCTGGGCTTGATTTGAAGATCTGTACTGTACGCATGACATCAGAATTCTTGCCAAAAAAAAGGAAGAAAATGACATGGAAACGGAAACTCAATTCCTTACCAGGATAGTGCACTTGACTTACCTGGCTAGCGAGCAAATCAGTTCATTCAAAAAGTAATGGTCTCTCCAATATTCAAGCCCATCATCATAATCACTTTGTACCTCCTCGTGCTTGCCAACAGCTTTTCTGTGAATCGCTCACACGTATCAGGAATTTGGAAGTTAAAACTGCTGGAAAACCCTTCCGCACTGGATGTTCGACGAGGAGAAGAAATTCTCCTCAAGCTTCAAGACGATGGTTTTTTTCTTCAATGCAACAACAACAACAATGACAATGACAATGACAATGAGAAAACAATCTATGTCGATCGCAAGCCATTGTTTGGTTGCTGGGAATACCAAGACTATGAGTTGAAGCTTGCACTGGATCGACGGTGCTCCATAAAAACAGGAGATGTGCTACTTACCGGTCGCATCCAGGGAGAGGATCTGACCATTAAAAATGGCATTGTGGAAACAGGAAAATTCATGTATTCGCAAGAGGTGCATCACAAATTTTGGAGGGATTTTGATAATGTCATGGCAATGTCAGAGACTACGGGAACGTTTTCCCTCCGACAAACCATGAGCTTTTACAAGTACAAGCTCATGGTGAACACCAGATTAGATGAGGATGAATATGTCGAAAGAAAGGAGACCGCTACAAAATTTGAGCCCTCTTTGTTTTTTGGCAAAAAGTTCTTCATGACCATTGAACCAATCGAATCCAAAGCGCAAGCCAGAACCGGAGATCAAGCGGTCGATATTCGCACCATGCCCATTCAATTCTTTGCCAATCGCACTTTCGAGGCTATCGGAATCAATAAAATACTGAGAGGTCGTTATGAAATCACAAAAGATAACGCGCTATCGTTCCATGTATCTCGCTTTGGCATGGGCAGATCGACACCAGGATCTGTGTACAGTGAAGGTGTGGGCTTGTCACACGAAGATGAACGAACGTATGTCGGTTCCATCAATCATCGACAACCACAGGCGCAGCAGGAAAAGTGCGGTCTCAAAGTGCAGGGCAAAGTAACGTTTGGTGCCGATCTTGGTTCGGATGCAAGGCCGGAGCCTGTGGGGACATTTCTCATGATAGAAGTGGACAATACGTGCTTGGAAATGCCAAACGACGATCCTGGGAATGGTGGTGGCGAGTTAGCAGGTGAGGATGCCTTTGACAGCGTCTTTGAATAATCCAAAAAAAAAAACTAGCTTCTCGAAAATTTAGCTACCTTAAAATAAATAATCAGTGCGATTGATTGATTGGAGAATTATTACCTTTACAATCTATGTAATTGTGTTCCAAAATGTGTCTATAATATGCAAAACTGTAGTTAGAAAGGCGACTTGAACCATCGCACGCTCTTTTTCTTCTTGCTGTAGTCCTTCTCGAAAATAGCTTCGAGGTTCACTTCCATATCCGCCATGCTAGGCCTTTGCTTGGGATGCCTGGACCAGCCCGATTGAAGCAATCGTTTCAGATCCTTCGGCCACGCCTTGGGAATGATTGGACGACACCCAATCAGTGTGACTGATTCTTTGACTTCCTCGCCGGTCAAACAGGGAAAGGCTTTGGACAAGGCCATCATTTCCCAGAGTACCAAGGTAAAGCTGTACAAATCGGCAGAAATATTGTACGGCTTCTTATTAATCACTTCGGGAGCTTGATATCTGGCTGTTCCTGCATTGCCCAAATCAAACACGGCCGACGGATCGTCGGAATGAGGAATTTCTACAGCAATTCCAAAATCAAACAATTGGACTTTGCCGTCGGCATCAAATCCAATGTTCCCAGGTTTGATATCTCGATGCATTATCCTGCGATCGTGCAAATAACACAGAGCACTAGCAAGTTGTTGTGCGACTTGGACACGCTCTCGAAAGAGCGCTAATGTGTTGGAACAAGTTCCAAGATTGGTCAAGTCCAGAGCTTGTTTGCGAATCCCCTCCTGACGCCACTGCGATATTTTGTGCAACAACGTTTGGTCCAAACGTTCCAGTACCAAAAATAAGCTATCGGCTCTGCAGGTTTGGCTGCAACCCTGTAACCCGGCGCTCGAAATGGCCTGGAGCTTAATAATGTGTTGATGATTGGTAGCACTCAGGATATGAATCTCGTTGCATATATCCTTCATGGCAGCCTTCAGATTGTGTTGGTTCAAAGTAAGCTCAGATTTTAAATGCTTTACGACGTATCTCTTGGGTCGTTGTTCTTGTTGTTGAATTTCATCCGTTGTGTCCTCTTTTTCTTCTGTTATGGATAGTGGTACTGGTGACCCTGGTACTTGTTGTCGTTGTCGTTGCTGCTCTTGTGCCACACATTTCAGATTCGGATCCTTGGGGTGATGAAAGGCTGTAATTTCATGAATGCTCGAGAAGCCTCCCTCCGCCACAACTCGTGACGTGGTAAAGTCTGCTGGAGTAAGGCGTGGGATATCAGCCAAGGTAGAATTTGCTTTCACCCAGGCAGATTTCTCGAGGAAGGCTCGGACCTTTCGTTGTGTCCGTGAGACCAGTTTGTCGGCATCATCTTGGGTCATGACAAAATTATCGTCATATTCAGCATCGAGTCCACAATCGTCGTCGCGACACCAATCGCTGCTAAGGGTTGTGGGCGTTGTGCAAGAAACAGTGGACACATTATGCTGATGTTGTTCTTGTAAGTTGTTCTTCACCGTTGCGCCATCCACTGGCGTCAAAGGCATAATACTCCTTTGCATCGTTAACTTGACCATCTTGACTGTGAAAGTAGCTGATCGTTGCGAAGTAATAAAAAAATGATTGATGGATTCGTGTTAAAATAATAAGCTACAGTTGATTCGAATAAGAGTCTTTTTTTCTTTTAATTTTTTAGTTGCTGATGCAGCTTCTTCCTTCTACTACTACTACTACTAGAGTAGCTAGAGTAGGAATGTTCACAGAAGTTTGATGGGCGGAAGTGAAGCTATTATTCATTGCGGCAGCAGGCACTTTCAACAGGCCCTTCTTTCATCTGGTAAAGAACATGATACGTCATGGCTTCCGACCATCTGCAAATTTCAGTTAAATAATTGGATTCTGAGAGTTTTCTGATTGGTTATCATACGTCAGTGTTTCTTTTTTAGGGAGAACAATACAAGTTGGTTTAGACCTAATGCCGCCACAGCGTCCTTCGGAGCCATCATCATCGGAAGCCATGTCGCCGTTTGATGTGATATTATTATTTTAGCTCAATGGTGGCTCGATTGCCAAGCAGTCTTTATTCCCCGTATGGGACTACTTTGCTACCAGGTACTACTCTACTACTAGCTCTAGTAGTAGTACCTGGTAGAGGAACCAGGTAATACTACTACTACTAGTACTAGCTACTAGAGCTAACTAGCTAGTGTAGTAGTAGTACTAGCAGAGGAGGAGAGCAGATGTTCAGTTCTGGTGCCTGGTAAAGAAGAGTACAATTCGACGTTAGTAGCTACTAGGAGTACCCCGGAAACACTCTTTTTAACGTCTACTAGATTTCTAGCTAGAGTACCGTCCTGTCCTTCGAAATACTCCGAGTAATAATAGTTCAGTTCAGTTTTCTGATTATCTGTGCCAGCAAAGTTTGAAATCTTTCTAGAATAGTCTAGCATATCCGTATTTAGCTACCACTAGAGTAGAGAGAGCAGAGAGATTTGGCCCTGAGCTGGGAATACAATCTGCCTTGCATGGACAAGGTGTAGACTAGATTTTGATGACTTCTGATATTCTATTTCTTGATACGCTGCATGAAGTTGTTCAAACGAAACGTCGTTCAAACGAAAAGGGCTAGCGGTAAGATAACAGCCTGTTTTCAGTTTACCAGTATTGCAGGTCAAAGATGAAAGGGAGAAAGTGAGAAAGTTGTCCCTGAAAGACGAGCTACCTTAAAACCTAAAGATGGCTCGGATCATTCGAATGTCTTCTTCCAGATCTCCGGCGTTCAGTTCTATCCCTTCGTAAAATTCAGGTCGATTTGGGAATGCTACATCCCCTAGTGACAGATAAACTTCGACCCATCCTCTGCCCTCCCGAGCGACGGCTCCATAACTGTGCGATGACACTGCTGCTCGTTCTGTCACGCGACGGCCCCAGGGATTCACGGTGATGCGTTGCAAAAGATCATCGCCAGCTAACCTGACCAATTGTTCCTGCAGGGCTACTCCGCGAGCTCTGGAAAAACCAGGCGCTATACCAGTCGGAGCCGCAATGCCGCAGTGAGCATCAACTGTTAGCGTCGCCGTCTCAAACTGCTGTAAAATTTTTGCAATATTCTCCACACGGCGCCTCGATCCTGCAATCCCTGACGCTTCTCCTTCATTTTCATCGATTTCTGTGCTGGCGAAATCAAAACCCAATCGGTTTTCTTTGAACAATCCTGCTTCGGACACCACTTGGTAGAATCCAAATTCCCTCCATGTCCAACCCTCCGCGTTGATGTTATCTGCGTGTATGCCATCATTATTTATTAAAGATATGTACTTTTCACACATTTTTTGAATAATAGTTTCCGAATTTAGTAGCAATCGAAAGCGTCTATTGACCGCCGAGAGCTGAGCGAAGGAAGTGGCGTCAGGGATGAATTCCAGCAAGAGGGTCGCCAAGAATTCGTCCGACAGCCGTGTAGTCAAATCTTCCCCTTTCGCCTTTTTCTGGCTTTTCGCTGTCTCCTTTATCGACCTCTTGTTTGCCATGACAACAGCGTACATCAAGGTGCACGATACGACGACTGCAGCTAAGTCTTCAAGTATCTTCATTTTTCTTTGGCAGCATAATTATTATTCTTCATAATTTTTTGTTTTTCAGCTTCCTTCAACTCCAGTCGAGTCAAGTCAAGTTAGTCGAGTCAAGTCAAATTAGTCGAGTCGAGTCCCGAGAACTTCACTACTCCTAGTATGGATAACTTCTTATTCAAAACTACTACCTGGTACTACTTCAGCGCAGTTGTTACGTTGTATGGTACTAGCTAGTAGTAACCCCTCCTGGCGGGAGAGTATTTTCCACGATCATCAACAACAATCACATCACTTCATCAAGCTAAGATAGCAGCACATAGCAACTCACCGCAACAACCATGAACAGTTGCTTTACCGTTCTCATATGAATACTACGCTCCTAGCTAGTAGTAGTCAAAGTGACTCTCGCTCCGTAAATGATGAATTTCAACGCGCGAAGCTGTTCGTCTGCGCTGGAACATCAACACGACCTTGACCGACCGTAAAGCCGCCGCGGTACCTTTGGAGAAGGGGTGATGGGAAGTAAATCCCTCATTATGGAAACGGAGGAGACGACAATAGCCTCCAGATTTGGTTAGTGGAATTGAATTTGTTTGGTGCAAAATAAATAATGGACAGTACCTGCGATTGTGTGCGACCTTAGTCAACATTTTTACCGAAAGAAAGAAAAAGATAAAAAAATACTTGCAACAATTTATTTTAACAAAAATTCATCATTGTCAATTGTCATCAGCGGCAACGTAAACCAACACAAATATAAATGACAGGTTTGCTCCTGTTTGACCTTGATGGAACCCTGTACGATCAAGCATGCGGTTATGAAGAGGAAATTCACGCTAATATCTTTCGTTTCATGGTGCAAGCCAAGGGAGGCAAATTCGATGCCATTCATTCTATTGACGACGCCAGGAGGATTTGGCAGCCTATATTTGCAAAGTACAATTTAACCAAACGTGGTTTGATCGGGGAAGGTTATAGCTTTGATTTAAACGAATATGATCGATTTATCCGTCAAGGTGCGAGCAAGTTTATCAAACCAGATCTGGAACTGCGAAGGTTTTTGGAAAGCCTCCCTACGTCTCGGAGGAAGGTTATCTTTACCAATGCACCAGAGGCTTCCGCCCACGAAATCTTGGGGCTGTTGGGAGTAGCCGACTTGTTTGAATGTGTTTTTGGGACGGAATTTCTCGGAAACGGGGTGTGCAAACCGGAACGAGCGGCCTTTGACAAGGTCTTGGACTACTTGCGCGTGCCACCACAGTCGGTATGCTATTTTGAGGACTCCTTCAAGAACCTTCTTGCGGGCAAAAAATTGGGCATGCAAACTGTCTTTGTATGTTCTTCGACGTTGGCAAATGAAGGACGAACAACCGGTGAGCTGCATCTATTTGACGCTGTGTTGCAAGGCAAGGTGGGTATGGAATTGAGAGATTTACTGCCCAGTCTATGGGAAGGCTCAAGCATCGACACAGACACGCGGGTTACTGCTAAATAGAAGCTAGATGTGTAGAAGAATTTTAAGATAGAAAATAAACCAACAGGCTCTGTCACCAGGCTTCGACCTTTTGCTTAAGCATGCACCGTTCCCTGTGTGCCTTCGTCAGCTGCACCCCCTGAAGTCATTTTGCTGATGCTGTTTGTTGCTTGCGTTTGACCAATGTTCGTTTTCTCCGTCAAGGGGCGAGCCGGAGTGCGTGCTCCGTTTTGCTGCTGAGAGACGCCGAAGGCCTTGGGGTCAATGGAAATGCTCTTGGTGGCATTGTTGGTCTTATATATTCCTACCAAACGGTCGGCGAGTTCAAACATATTGTTTCGCAGGGAAATAATAATGAATTGAGCATTCTTCGTACGTTCTTTAATGTAGTTCGCGACAATCGACACATTCTTGAAATCCAGTGCAGCATCAATTTCGTCCATGACATAGAGTGGAGTTGGCTTGTAGTGATGAAGGGCAAACACCAGGGCCAAAGAAGAAAGAGTTTTTTCTCCTCCGGACAAGTTGCTGATGTTCTTCCATGACTTTTTGGGAGGGCGCACCGAAAAGACGATACCTTCAGAAAAGGGATCCAGTGAGTCTACTAGTTCCAGCTCAGCATCTCCTCCAAGAGTGATCATTTGGTACATTTCCTTGAGCTTGAGAGTAATCTTTCCGAATCCATCCATGAACATTTCAAGACGTTTTCGGCGAAGTTCCTCGTGCTCCTTCCGGCAAGCATTGCGCGATTCCGTCACCTGATCAAGCTCTTCAATCCTGCAGTGATATAAAAACAAGGAGTTAGTTTGATAATCATAAACATAAACGCACTAAAAGACAATTCTTTCTACGGACCTGGCAAGATAGTCAGCCTCCTTCTTTTTGTACTCTTCGATCGCACCCATGTTGGCATTCTTAGCCAGTGTATTGTGCTCACTTTCGAGTTTGTCAATGTCGCTCTTAATGTCATCAATGTTGTATTTTTCCAAAGTAGTAAAGGTATAAGTGGGCAAGGAAGATTTGGAAGAGGGCAACTCTTTATTCGTCTCTTGGTTTTCCTGGCCCTTGTCGGTCGCCTCGTCCATATTCACATCTCCGCAATCCGATTTCGCTTCCTCCTGATCTGGCATTTCATCTGTCTCCTCTTCGTCGTCAGAAAAGTCAAATTCATCGTCATCCTCTTGTTCTTTGGCTTTGAGCTTGGCGATTTCCTTCTCCCAGCGTTTCCGGTTGTTGGTGCTTTCAGCGAGTTGACGCTCGGCGGCTTCTACCTCTCCCTTGAGTTCAATCTCGACGCATCGTGCCGCGGCTTGGGCCTTTTTCAGATCGTCACACTCCTTCTTGGCAGCGTCACGTTCGGCTCCTTTTTCGGTAGCAGTTTCCAAAACCTTGTTGTAGGCTTCCATCACAGCCGACGCCTTTTCCTCGAGCTCGTTTATTTCGATCTTCTTTTCCTCCAAGAGCTCGCTGCATTCTTGCATTTCCTTCTCCGCCACTTCCTTTTGCTTCTGGGCTTTCGCTGCAGCTTTCTGATTGCTTGTGACGGCAACCCTGGCCGAGTTCAAGGACTTTTCGGCATCATTCAAATCGGACAAGAGCTTATCGCAAGTCTTCTGCTGCTTTTTGAGTTTGCTACCTCCAGCATCCAAGATTTCCTTCTGCAGGCGTGTCACCTCGGTCGCAAGCCCCGAAGCTAGTTTCTCGCAACATGTCATATCTGATTTGCACTTGTCAACAGTATTTTGCAACTCTTTCAGACGGCATTCTTCCTCGGGTGTCAAATCACACTTGGTTCGAAGCTCCGGAATGAGCTTGGTCAGTTCCTTGCGTGAAGTATCAAAGCCTTCTATTTCCATGGAAAATTTGGGCACTTTGACTTCCAACGATTTGATAGACTTGCGAAGAGCGCGAGCCTCATCATTGAGGTCCCGGCGACGCTGGCGGCAGTGCTGGACCAATTCCAGTGCTTTGGCGGCTTCTTGTTCCAAACGTTTGCACTCGTCGGCCGAGTCTTCGTCGATGGAATTGGCACTTGCCTTGGCGCCGGCATTGACGATCCGCATACCCCCTCGTTTGACGGCTTTGCCACCACCGGCCATGGTACCAGATGACTCAATGAGCTGTCCATCAACGGTAACTACGCGCCAGCGTTTACCGAATTCATATGCCCAACGAGTGGCAGTATCCAAATCGGGAGCCACGAGTGTGTTTGCGACAGCCAAGAAGAGAGCCGGAGTGACAGCAAAATTACTCGGCGTTATCTTTTCGAACAGACGGGGAGCACCTTCGGGTGTTTCGACTTGACGATCGTGGGCTCCCTTCTTCATCTTATCCAAAGGAATAAAGTTGGCACGACCAAGGTTGTGTTTGCGCAAGAACTGCAAGCATCGCTGAGCTCCAGCCGTTGTCTGTACGACGATGTGATTCAAAGAGCCACAAGCAGTGGAGACTGCCACGTCATACTCCGCAGTAGTAGTGCATAAGTCACCAAGACGGCCGAGAATACCGTAATTAGCTAGCTCGCCTCCCTTTCGTGCAGCCTTAAGAATACCCTTGACAGCTGGAGATACTTGACCATTTCCATTGGATTGTAGATTAGCTTTGGCTTCCTCCGATCGAGCCTAGATAAAAGGGCGATAAGTGATAAGTTTAGAATTCTTTACAAGAGAACATGCCGCCAACGAAAACAGGGATACGTACCATCAAATCACGAGATTTCTGTGCAAGGGAGCTTTCTTTATCGCCCAAAAGCTTTTCTTCTTTTTCAACTTCCACCAAACGATCCCGAGCTTGGGCTAAGTCTACTTCACACTTGGCGAGCTCTTCCCGCTTGGACTGTTGATTCTCGTCCAACGTGGACAATTCTTCTTCCGACGATGCCAAGCGTTCCCTGGCACGTGTTGTAGAATCCTCCAAAAGCTTGACTTCGGTCACAGCCGTATCCAAGGAAGCTTGAAAAACGGCGAGTTCCTGATTGACGGGGGCCAATTCCAGTGACTTTTCTTCCAACTGGGTTCTGAGTCCCTGGGTAATGTCCTTGACTTGCTCATGAATTGCCTCAAGTTTCTCGTCTTCAATTGTTTTCAGCTCCGTCAATTCCTTAATAGACTCTTCAATGGCAGGAATACTTTCGGTGGTCTCCTCGGCTTTTTGAATGGCTTCTTTTTCCCTTTTGGACTCTGTGGCGACCTTGGTAGTAGCCTTTTTCAATTGCGCCTTGCCGTGTTTTATGTCGGCTCGGAGCTTAATGTCGCGTCGTTCAAAGGCCGTAAATTCATCCTTAGTACGTTGCAGCTCATCGCTAACCTTTTTGTGTTCTTGTTCCAGTTTTACAAAGGTGTTCTCCAATTCTTGAACACGTTGGATCGAACTATTTCCCTTTTGCTGTTCGGCTTGGAGTTTCTCCTCCGTGGCTTCCTTTTTGGCGGTCAATTTGTCGATTGTTTTGGTTTCTCGCATACAGTGAATCTGGTAGAGCATATTGCGCTTGCGTCGAATTTCCCGTTCCTTGCTAAGGAGTGCTTCGGCTTCTTGCTTGGCTCCTGCCAAGTTGTCCTTTTCCTTTTCGACAGCCTTGACGCGATTGAGTTTTTCTTGTCTTTGTTCTGTCAGTTGTTCGACACGCTGGGCCGCTTCGTTGGTGTCTTGGACATACTTCGACGATCCAATGATATCTTCTAGATACTCCAAGAGACCATCATCGTCTTCCGTCTTGCCTTTGGGTGGCATCATGGAAATCATTTCCACTTCTCCCTGCAAAATCAAAAAGCGATTGTTATCCAAGTCAATGCCCTTGGAATCCAAATAGGCTGCCACGTCGCGAAAGGAACAATTCTTGCCGTCCAATTTGTAGGTGCTGGAATTGTTCTTGTGCGCGATCCGGGTGACGACACGTTCTGTATTGGGCACCACTTTGTAATCGGTATCGCCCGATCCTGTATCGATGATTTCTTGGAAGAAGACGGAGACGCGAGCCGACGTGGGTGGATTGTCCTTGACGGCATCAGATTTGTGAATGAGCTCGCTGACTTTGTTGAGTCGCAATTTCTTGGCTCTTTTACCAAAGACAAACAACATGGCGTCAATGACGTTGGACTTGCCCGATCCATTCGGTCCTACCACTGCCGAGAAGCATTTATGGAAGGGACCGATCTCCTTGACTCCAGCATAGGATTTGAAATTTTCTAGTTCCTGTTGATTTATGGTTACGACCGAAGAAAAAATTTCGCTGTTGTGTGAGAAAACGCTCGAGAAAGGGGACGCCCACAAAGTTGGAGTCAAGTCCAAAGAACATCAAAATTGTACTCACCATTTTAGAAATCAGGAGCCGAGGGGGAGGCCCATTGTCTTCATTTTCCTTGGTCGGCGCGGCCGTCTCGTCCATCGAATCTGTCAGGTTGACATCGGTACTCGTAGTATCTGTTTCATCGTGGCTGGAAGCATCCATTGTCAATTCGTGCGATGTTTCCTCCATGGTTAATGTTGTTTGCTGTAGTATTTAGTACTGTATTGCGCTGTTGGTTTAATTTGAAGTCGTTGCTTTCCTCGAAAAGTATTTGAGATTCAAATTGTGGGACGACGGTTATTTGGTGAGGCCAGCTCGTTTCTTTCATCACTACTATTAGACGACACAAATTCCTTTAGATCTATTCCTTTTGGACGCATATAGGCTCAATAGTCGAATCATCATCGATCTTTTTAGCATCAAGATCAGTGAAGAAGCACGCCATATGAGAGATGATGAGAGCCGATGTTGCTTCCGAACTTATCCTCCCCTTTGACGTACGGTAACGGAAGATCGCCCAGGCAACTAGAAGCCAAACCCAATATTCTCGTTCGATAATGTTCCTGTTATTGATTCATACATTCAAGACAACAGCAGCAGCAATTAATATTCCTACTAATTCCATTCTCATCTTTACCCTTCTACTCCTACCTTCCGTAGCCGTTCATTCCTTCGGGTTGCCCAACACTCTCCACAGAATGTCGATTTCTCCAGAAATCGTTGACGAATTGGCTGCCCAAGCCACTTCCTACGGATCCGCCAATGGAGTTCAAGTCGAAAAGCGAAATACTGATACCAAAAACTCTTACTCATATTTTGAATGTGCTCCCATGAGCCTCCTGCCAAATGCGTATCCTCGTGCTGCCTTTGTCCAAGCACAAGATATCGCCCCCCATTTCAATCGGTTGGTTGACAAGGTGTCGCGAGATTCCCAATTTCTGCAACAAACTTTGGGAGGTGGAGTCTCGGATGCCGATCCGTACACGAAGAAACTATTGCAATTGTACAAGGAAATTTACGTGTCTCCCTCTAGCGATCAACCCAATTTTGCCAAGACGGCAGATTATTTAGGCATTCATCGCAGCGATTACATGTTGCACAAAGGTAGTGACGACAAGTATCATATCAAACAAGTTGAATTAAATACCATTGCTTCCAGTTTTGCTGCTCTCAGCACCAAAGTGGCTGCCTTGCATCGCCACTTGACTTCAAGATTCCCCGAAGATATCCAAACCTTGATGCTGGAGAACAAACAAAAAGTTGTGGGAAACAATGCGATCGTAGCAGAAGATGGTGTCCCTGTCAATGCAGCGCTCGAAAAATTGGCACTCGCCATGCAAGTGGCCTTCCAGCAGTATCAGAAACGGTTCGCTCCTACCAAAACGGCTGTCGTTTTGTTTGTGGTCCAGGACGCCGAAACCAATACGGTCGATCAACGAATGTTGGAATTTCAGCTCTGGGAAGATTATCAAATTCCTGTGGTGCGCATGTCGCTATCTCGAGCTCACACGGAAGTTCAAATGGACGCTTCTACCGGTGCCCTCACAATTGTAGCGACTGACCAAGAAATAGCACTGGTGTACTTTCGGGCCGGATACGCTCCCACGGATTATCTCGATGGATACGATGGTGTCGAATGGCAAAGCCGGGAAAAATTGGAGCGGTCTCGAGCCACCAAATCACCTTCGTTGGGCTATCACTTGGCGGGGACGAAAAAGGTCCAGCAAGAGCTGGCGCGTCCTGATACATTGGAACGCTTCTTTCCCGATCCAAGTGAGAAGGATATCATCGAAGGATTGAGAGCTGCTTTTGCCGGACTCTACAGTTTGGGGGACGATGCCAGAGAAGAAGACAAGGCAGCAATCAAGGCTGTCTTGAATGGAGGTGAAGGAAATTATGTACTCAAACCGCAGAGAGAAGGTGGTGGCTACAACTTTTACGGTGAAAAATTGGCAGCCAAGTTAAAGGCCAATGTCAAACAAACCGAATCAGATGTTGAACTCGCCCCACTTTTGGGAGAATATATTTTAATGGAGCGCTTGTTTCCACCAGTGCAGGAAGCCATCCTTTTGCGCAGTGGCAAGGTAGAGGGATCCGGTGACACAATTTCCGAGCTCGGGTGCTTTGCCTGCGTCGTGGCTTCCTCCGACGGAGAGATTCTTCATAACGAATACGCTGGCTTTTTATTGCGTACAAAGTTTTCCAATGTCGATGAGGGTGGTGTGGCATCTGGTTTTGCAACGTTGTCAAGTCCGTATTTGTGCTAATGCTGAAGTAACTTGGAGAATGCATTGTTCGTGTATTCTTGTGTGGCTTCTTATCCTAATACGAGTAACCACTTGAATAAAATTCATTACAATTATTCCATGATCGAACGCTCGAGTACCATACTGATGATCGTTGAGACAAGGTAGATGTCATCTTTCATCAATATCGCTGGGCTTTATGTAATAACGAAGCCTTTCTACCCAAGGAGAGCTGAGACTGTAACGCGTTATTGGGAGGAGTAGTAACAATTCGAAGTACCAAAAAGGTAATACTCTTGTTTACAACAAAAGATCTCGCTGTCGACAGACCATTCAACTGAGAAGTTATTGTAAGAGATACGACAAAAATCCGATAGGAAAATGAAGATATTCAAATTTAATTGTGTTTAATATAATATTGAATAAAGTTTGGTTCACATGGATTTTACTGAGCCACAAATAAGGAATTTCACATCAACTTTTTAGGACGTTCCGTTTACCTCTTTCCTTACCCTGCCTGCAGCAGGCAGTTTATCAGTTCATTTTTGCACAGTCAACATTTGCAAATCGTACCAAGTAGCAATCAGCTTAAAGGTCGTTGAATTTGTTGGGGTCAGGCTTTCCAATGCAGTGCACCTCAAAACCAATTTTGCGAAGAGCGGCAGCGTCCATGATGTTACGTCCATCGAAGATGAAGGCGGGCTTGGCCATGCTCTTGTAAATTCTTTCGTAGTCCAATGTTTTGAACGCGTCCCACTCGGTCAAGATGAGAACAGCGTGAGCACCGTCACATGCAGCGTAGGCATCGGTTTCGGTAATAACCGTTTCGTCAAGACCAGGAGTGTTGTCATGGTTAACGCCACATGTGTAGTCCATTTCAATCCACATATCTTCACGGGTAACCTCAGGGTCATAGATATGGATGCGGGCACTCTCCTGGAGCAAATCTCTCAAGACGAACATGGAAGGTGTCTCGCGAACATCGCCAGTGTCCTTCTTGAAGGCGTATCCGAGCATGGCGATCTTTTTACCGGTGATAGTGTTGAACATATTAGAAACAACCTTCTCCGAGAAACGCTTCTTCTGGTAGTCATTCATGACCACGACCTGGTTCCAGTACTCGGCGCACTCGGACAACCCATATGTCTCGCAAAGGTACACAAGATTGAGAATATCCTTTTGGAAACAAGATCCTCCGAATCCAACCGAGGACTGCAAAAATCTCTTTCCGATACGATCGTCCATGCCGACGGCACGGCTGATTTCGGAAACGTCAGCACCGGTGGCCTCACAGAGAGCACTGATGGAGTTAATAGAACTGACACGCTGGGCCAAGAAAGCATTCGCCACCAACTTGGAAAGCTCCGACGACCACAAATTAGTGGTGATGATTTGCTCGCGAGGAACCCACTGAGCATAGATACTGGCCAATTTATCGGCAGCAGCCAGACCTTCAGGGTTCTGCTGTCCTCCAATCAACACACGATCGGGCGCCATGAGATCTTTAATGGCGGTTCCCTCGGCAAGAAATTCGGGATTGGACAAGACCTGGAAGGAGAGACCTTTATCATTGTTGGCCAAAACGCGGCTCACAGCCTGGGCTGTGCGGACAGGCACGGTGCTCTTCTCAACGACAATCTTGTTGGAAGTCGCGACCTTGGCAATTTGACGGGCGCACAGTTCGCAATTCTTGATATTGGCGGCACGGCCAGCTCCAATACCCTTGGTCTTTGTGGGAGTATTCACGCTGATAAAGATGATATCAGCATTTTTAATTTCTTCGTCCACGTTAATACTGAAGAAAAGATTTTTTCCTCTGCATTCCGCAACAACCTCTGGAAGACCAGGCTCGTAAATTGGAAGTTTGTCGCTGTTCCAGGCATCAATTTGCTTTTGGTTAATGTCCACGACGCAAACACGGACCTGAAATGAATTTATAATATTGTAAAAAGGTTTCGCCGTGGGTGAAATATTTTTATGGTGGGTGAGAATTTAACATCCAAACTCAAAACTCAAAATAATATGCAATAATCGATGGGCAACCCAGATTTACAAGAGATTGCGTATGCTTCAAAATTAATTCCCATTGTCTCGGGTTCCACATGGCAATAAAAATTATCTCTTCCCAGATATCATTGACGGCAGATATGGCATTTCACTTCCATGTTGTAAAGCACCAAACACATAACACACCAGCACATCTTATCTTTACCAGGCAAGGCAACACAAGAAAGTCACAACAAAAACAAAGCATATTTTCATTGTCAAACAAGACACACAGCAAAAAATTGATCCAAGGAGAGCACTGGTTCGCGGATAAAAACCTGTTAACTCATTAATTTTGGCAATAGTATGACGTACATTGGGGCATTTCTTGGCAATGACAGCCATGGTGGGTCCACCGACATAACCGGCTCCGATACAGCAGATTCTAGTTTCAAAGTCACCCATCTTGAAAGAGTAGTTAAGAAAATTTGATGTAAAATTAATTTCAAACTTGTTTTATTATTATTATTATTACTCGAGTAAAAGTGTGTTGTGCAAAGATTCGCTGGTGTTTTTTACTCGCTCTATTAAATTAAATCACCTTTTCAACGATGATGAGCAAGCAAGAAAGATTTGAATGACCGCTTTTGCTGGCGTTGCACCTCTCACAAACAAAAGCAACGTCCTTTTGCATCACACAACCAAGCGAAGTAGTATGACCGTTGTAGAAAGGTGAACAACTGTGCGATCTTATTTTTTATTGGTCCCGAGCACGATTAAAACCTTCACCTTCTTTCCTTGACGAAATTATTATAAACTGAAATCTTTTGACAAGCATCAACATTATTCAATAATTGTTCTCTCTTGTTTCTTGTTCTGTACTAATTACTAGTACTAAGTACATACCTTGCAACCTTCACGATACAAAAGGCATGCGTCATACTTGGAAAGATGCGAACCTAGCTTTGGTTGCCCTCGTCCTTCTGAGCTGTTTGGTTGGTACTACAAGCGCTCGTCCTCGTCGAGATCCACTCGATCGACCCAATTTTGTGGTGTTCCTTGTCGATGATCTCGGTTACGGAGACTGTGGATTTACGGGCCATCCTACAGCAACGACGAGGAACATTGATCGTCTTGCTTGGAATGGCAAAATTCTGACAACTTGGTACAGTGGATGCTCGGTATGCTCTTGTTCTCGGGCAGCCTTGATGACGGGTCGTCAATATCCTCGAACAGGAGTCAAGGAAGTGTTTAATGCACCTTCCATAGGAGGTTTACCACTCGAAGAGATTACCATTGCCGAGCAGCTCCACAAAGTCAATTATGCAACTGCCATTGTAGGTAAATGGCATCTAGGACAGCGACTACAATACCTGCCGGGAAATCAAGGTTTTGATTACTACTTGGGTATTCCGTACAGCGATGATATGGGAAATGCGAGAACTACGACCTGTCCGAGCAGTGATGATGATACAGAAATGATGGAGAAAGAAATTGAACCTGATCTACAGCACACAGAAGGTCACACTGGACGCACAAAAACTCGAATGCCCCATCGTCCTCCTGAAGATGGCGACTATGCTACCTGGTATCTCCCTCTGGTCTATCAGGAACATAATCGAACAAGAATCGTTGAACAACCACTCGATTTTTCAACCCTCGCCGACAAGTACAACAAATTTGCAACCACGTTCATTGAGGACAACCAAGCGGATCCCTTCCGTTTGTACTTTCCATTTTCCCACGTGCACGCCACGTCGGGTTATAATCAAGATTGGGCAGCCATGCCCAGTAGACAGTACTCCTCGTGTCCATTTCGTGATACTAGCAAGAGGGGTGCTTTCGGCGATGCTCTCTCTGAGGTCGATTGGATGGTGGGAAATGTTCACACGACTCTGCAGCGACTGGGACTGGAGGAAAACACGTTGATTCTGTTCACCAGTGACAATGGCCCCTGGAATGGACTGAGAAATGATGGTGGTAGTTACGGCATCTTCAGCGGTTTGTATGCAGGATATCCCTGGACTGGCAAGGCCAGCACGTGGGAAGGTGGCATTCGAGAGCCTGCTTTTGCCTACTGGAAGGGCCAGATTGATCCGTATAGCCGGTCATCGGAAACAGTCAGCAGCCTAGACGTCTTTCCAACCCTTTCAAAGTTAGCGGGAGTTGCGCTCCCGGAAAATACTGTGTTGGATGGTCGCGACATGACGGATATTTTACTCAGAGAGAACGGGAAGTCCGAGCATGACTTTCTATTCTTCTTTGGATTTTGCAGTGGAGAGTGGCCCAGACCGGGCATTACTTCGGTGAGGCACGGGCCATACAAGGCGCATTTCTGTACAGCGCCAGGATTAGGTGGCAAGAAATCAAATATCACGCATTACAATAAATATCCGCTTTTGTTCAATGTTGAAATCGATCCCAGTGAAGCCTTTCCCATCTGTACTGGTGAAGCATTGCCCAGGCACGATCCAGAGGCAAGGGCTGCCATCAATAGGATTCTTCGCGCCTATGCCATGGAGCAAGCAACCTTCCAGTATGGAGATATTCCACCACTGCCTCCGAGCCCAGGAGAAGGGCCTCATCACTATGGTCTGTGCTGTAATAGAGCGATCAACTGCTCGTGTGAAAGTCAATGGGACGAGCATTTTGTTAGCAGCTTGTTCAGCGCCGGCAGCAAAGGGCATCATGATCGGTACCATCAAATTTTAGGAGAGACCAATCACATAGCTGGCCACGAGTAGAATATTCACACTTTCAGATCGATTCGGGGACTAAGCTTGGTGGGCGGCGATCGTCCGCGCGTAATGAAATCATATTTTGGTGTAAGGAATGAATTTCAATCCAAAAGAAACACTGTTTCAAATAACTTTGGTTTTGGCCTTCCTCCGAAATTTCAGAATACGGAGCAATGAAAATGCTGACATTGTTGCAATGAGAACAAGGAATGGGTGTCAGTCTTAAATTGAGATTGCGCTAGTCTGCTCCCTTGCGCTCGAATCGCTGCAGGAGATGAGAGTTAAGAACTACATGAAAAATTATCGTCATGCATGCATTGCTAATAGCTCTAATCACATTAACTTCTGACAACCCAAAGTCTCTCTACAAATCAAACGACCCACTGGGCGTCGCTTCAAAGGGAGGCGTGGGTGAAGCCGGGGTAGGAGGTGGCGTGTAAGTCCCGGGATCAGCAGCTGCGAATTCACCGATTCCAGTCTTCACGATGGTCAGTCTCTCATTGATTACATCACAAGTAATATTGTCGCCGTCACTGAAATCGCCATTCAAGATACCTGTGGCGACCTTAGTCTCGAGTTCACGCTGGATGGTGCGCTTGAGAGGACGAGCTCCATACACAGGGTCGAAGCCAACATCCGCGAGGAAATCAAGAGCAGCATCAGTAAGAGTGAGCGTGATTTGTCGATCTGTCAAGCGATTTTCTAGACGCTTGGCCTCGAGGACTACAATACCGCGTAGGTCTTTCTTTGACAAGCTGTTAAAGATGACAGATTCGTCAATTCGGTTTAAAAATTCTGGTTTGAATTTTTCCTGCATAGCCCTTGTCACGCGTTTTCTCATCTCGGCTTGCGCTTCAGCTTCCGTAGATCCATTCAAGTCAAGGATGTCTTGACTTCCGACGTTACTAGTGAAAATAACAATGGTGTTGCGGAAGTTTACCGTAGTGCCCTTGCTATCTGTCAAACGTCCATCATCAAGAAGCTGCAGCATGATATTGAAAACATCTGGATGGGCCTTTTCCATTTCATCGAACAAAAGCACACAGTAGGGCCTTCGACGAACAGCGTCAGTCAACTGCCCACCTTCGTCATATCCCACGTATCCTGGAGGAGCACCAATCAACCTAGCCACCGTATGCTTTTCCATGTATTCAGACATATCGATTCGAACAATGGCATCTTCTGCGTCAAACATAAATTCACTCAATGCTTTGCAGAGTTCAGTTTCTAAAAGAAGCGCACGAAAACAAGAGGTTAGTAAACGTAGTCGCTACAGGCGCGATTTCACAAAAACAGAATCGGCGGACTTACTTCCTACACCGGTTGGTCCAAGGAAGATAAAGGAGGCAATAGGTTTGTCAGGGTCGTTCAAACCGGCGCGAGAGCGCTGCACGGCTTGCACAACTGCCTGAACAGCTTCATCTTGCCCTACAACCCGTTCCTTAATTTTGTCGCCCATAGACAAAATGCGGTCACGCTCTGTTTCTAGCAATTTTTGTGGTGGGATACCTGTCCACGCTGCAACAACATCAGCAATGTCATCGGCGACAACCTCATCGCGAAGCATGCGCTCATTCTCGCCAAGATTTGCTGTCATCTCTTTGGCTCCTTCCAGAGCGTCCAACTCTTTCTTCAAATTTGGGAGAGTGGAGAATTTGAGCTCAGCTGCAGTGTTCAGGTCGAATTCACGCTCGCATCTTTCGATTTCAAGCTCCACCTCGGCAATCTTTTCCTTGACCTCATTGTAGCGTGTGACGCCTCCCTTTTCTGCCAGCCATCTCATTTCTAAATCCTCTTGCTCCCTTCTCAAGATGTTCAGTTCTTCGTCCAGACGCTGGAGACGGACTTCTCCCATGCCACCATGTTGATCTTCGTAATCGGAACTCAACGAAAGCCTTTCCATCTCGAGCTGAATAATGCGGCGGTCGAGTTCGTCCAGTCTTACAGGCTTGCTGCTAAGCTCGTTCTTGAGTTTGGCACAGGCTTCATCCATCAGATCAATTGCCTTGTCAGGTAAGAAGCGATCTGGGATGTATCGATGAGAAAGTTTGGCAGCCGCCAGCAAAGCTTCATCCTTGATTTTTACACCGTGATGCAACTCATACCTGGGTTTCAAACCACGCAATATACTGACAGTATCCTCGGGACTCGGCTGTTCAATCATGACCTGCTGGAATCGCCTTTCCAGCGCCTTATCCTTTTCAATGTATTTCCGATACTCAGTGATTGTCGTTGCTCCGATGCAGCGCAGCTGGCCGCGTGCCAAAGCAGGCTTCAAAAGGTTACTAGCATCCATGCTGCCTTGAGCTGCACCAGCTCCCACAACGGTGTGCATCTCGTCGATAAACAAAATAATTTCTCCGTCGCTTCCCATTACTTCTTCCAGAACAGCTTTCAATCGCTCCTCGAATTCACCTCTCATGGTCGCACCAGCAACCAATGCACCCAAATCCAAGCCAATCAACCTGCAGTCCTTCATGCTGTCGGGAACATCTCCGTTAATCATTCGTTGAGCAATGCCTTCGGCGATGGCTGACTTTCCGACTCCTGGGTCACCGATCAGGACGGGATTGTTTTTTGTTCTCCGACTAAGAATCTGAATGGCGCGCCGAATTTCATCGTCTCTTCCGATGACGGGGTCCAATTTGCCTTCTCGGGCTCGTTCGGTGAAATCAATTCCGTATTTGTTCAGTGCATCGTACATATTTTCGGCACTTCTAGAAATGGTAGGACCTTTCTTCTCGCGGATTTTTTTGACAATTTCCATGACTTTACCATAGTCACTTCCTTGCTTCATGACGGCATCCCGAGTAAATTGTGTGTCTTCCTTGATGAGGGCTAAAAGCAGGGCTTCAGCGGAAACAAATGAATCCTAGTTTTTAAAATAAGTATAAATAATGAAATAATTTGAAATGTGAGTGAAGGCGTAAAAAGCACTCGCGTAAATATAATTATATAATATAATTTAACAAAAAATAATAATGCAGTACGTACCCCCAAAACGCTCATAATGGCTCTGGCACTTTCCAACACCTTGGACGTATCTCGTCCCAGCGATTTCTGACCACCACCACTCATTTTGGGTCGACCGGACAAGTACGATTCCAATCCCTGACGTAGTTCCTTGGGATCTACACCTGCATCGCCGAGGACGCGCTTCACGGCTCGTTCGGCAGATTCTGCATCCTCGCCGGCATTATGTTTGCGAGGATTTAACAAGAGTTCCAGTATCAACGGTGCTTCGATACTTCCTGCCTGATAGTAATCAGCAGCTTGCGTCAAAGCAGCCACGATAGCCCACGCAGCTTCCGTGTATTGCATCTGATCAAAATCAGATGCTGCCATGTGTAAAATGGATCCAGTACGACGACGAGCAACTGAATGATGCGATGCCGCATGACGATTCCAGAGTGAATTCAACGTCAAGGAAGAGGAACTTGAAGTTGACTGCATTTCAACAGCCGGGAAAAGGATGGTACCACCATTCTTGACATCAGCTGTAGTAGTAGTAGTGCGTGCTGCTACGGCCGGACGATTGATGAAAGCAGTTGCCTCGTTTCCCAAACTGGTTGCCACCAAACAAACAACGGCCATGAACAATTTGCGATCACGGGAAGAAAGAATTGTCATTTTAAATCCCGTCTTTCTTTCAAATAAAATTCAATTTTCGATTTAAATTTATCTCGTTTGTCAAAAAAGTTTAGAAGATTATGAGCAGTGCTATTAGGTGTTTTTTTTTCTGGGATTGCCAAACAAACGACACTCGTCAATAAAAAATTGTCGTGAAGCTGATAAAAAAATTAAAAAAAATTGATTGGAGGTATCTGTTCTCTTCTTCCTGATGACAGCTCGCGATCTTTAATTACTTAAACGAATACTAGTAGTCTAGACTACTAAAAAAAGTATTATGTGCTTCTCATCGACTGTGTTTTGTGATTTGCTGACTCACTGCCACTTGTCAGTTTATGGTGGACTTTAGTAATTATCCCTACCGCTAAAGCCGATTTCGAATGTTTGTAATATAGTACTGTAGTTAGTACCAGGTATGATTAGTAGCATTCTAGTAGACTAGTCTACTACTAGACTAGTACCAGGTAGTAGACGGCCTATGCTGTGCTGACATAACAACAACGAAAAGAGTAAGTGTGCGTAAACATATGCATATCTGAGATAGAAGTACTCACGTTACGTTCGCTCGATTAGCGATCAAGCTAAGATTAGATGCCAGTAGTGTGACGAGGGTCATTTCGCATGGCAACACTACTACTACTGGCAGTCGACTACTACTAGCTACTAGTCTACTGTATCTCCTGCGAATGAAGCCCTCCGGAGCTCCCCTGTACCGTGACTGTAGCTCATGACTCACAGTAGAAACACTGTACCGCTGGTACCAACTTCAAGTTAATTAGGCTG
>Ga0210036_1002009_pt1 | contig 22117 bp, 23 predicted proteins | sample CryGeymeta201515_FD_185469 | JGI IMG/M metagenome (GOLD analysis project Ga0210036, IMG submission 185469) | Groundwater microbial communities from Crystal Geyser aquifers in Utah, USA - Crystal Geyser metaG 2015-15 (SPAdes) (version 2) | ecosystem: Environmental > Aquatic > Deep subsurface >...
ATTCCTCTTCAGGCTCCCCCTCTCCAATCTTCAACTCCCTCAGCGCTTCGTCCATCGTCACGCCTTCTTTTCTCATCCCAGGCGCGGGCGCGCCGCAATAGGGACAGATGTTCCAGGGCAGATCCATCAGTTTGCCGCACTGGTGACAGGGCTTCTTGAGCTTGGTCTGGCAGTTCGGGCAGACCAGCCAGTCCTCCTTGATGCGCCGCTCGCAGCCCGGACAGATGGCCTGATCCTCGATGGCCTGCAAGAGGGCTTCCTCTTCGAGGGTTTTCTGGTATTCATCTTCGAGCGTGCGCTGCGGGCGCAGGATCAGGTAGACCAGCACGCCGGGCAGCGAGAGCAGCGCCACCAACGCCGCCGCAAGGATATGCACCAGCCGGTCGCGGGCGCGGCTCTTGATGTCGCGATAAGTCCAAACGACTAACGCCACCCACAGCGCGGCGATGAAGGCGCCGCTGAAACCGGTCAACACCAGGGTGAAGTTGCTCAAGAAAGTAGGGTCGAATGTCATGAGCTTTCTCCAATAAACCCCCGATCTCTTTTGGAAACCGGGGGTTCGCTTGCTGTGCAGCCTAATCTTTGGCGCTGTAACCAGGGCCGCTCTTGAAATACTCGTAGTTGGGCTGGATGTCGGGGGTCAAGTCCACCTTCTCGCCAGCTTGCAATTGCTTGACGCAATCCAGAACAACCGGCTTGCCATGATGATTGGTACCCTCATAGTGGCCGGTCAAACCCACTTTGCTGAGATACTCGCCGCCTTTAGCGGTGTAGGCCGCAGGCACCTCGTCCTCGGGGAAGATCGCCCCGTAGGGGCATTCCGGGACGCAGGCTCCACAGTCAATGCAGGTGTCGGGGTCAATGTAATACCACGGCCACTGCTCCTGCGGTTTGCCGGGAAGGATGCACTCCACCGGGCAAACATCCACGCAGCCACTGTCGCGCAGGCACAGGCTTGTAATGATGTGAGTCATAAATGTTCCTCCTTCGGTTGGAAAAAGTAGAGACGGCTCCTCGCGAAGCACTTTCCGAGCGCGCCGTCCGGACAGGGCATGGGAGTCCTGTCTACAGGTTGTTTTTTATTCTACCTCATTTTCAGGCTGGCGGCATGTACAAGTTTGCCGGTTCATTGGGAGTTGCCGTGGCACGCCACCGTATTTGGCGGCATGTTGTAAGACAAATTGCCAATTTGTCCTACATTTGTTACTCGACCCCGGCGATTCCCAAAGAGCTAGTTTGCCAATTTTCACCCATCTTGTATAAGAATTTCGTTTATCCCTCGAAGCAGAATCTTGACAAGTTTTGTCTTTATTATTATGATGGTTTTATGCTTTGGCGAAATAAGCACAGAGCATTTGTCACACAAAATTCCGTTCATACTCAGAAGGAGGATTTCCATGTTCTACCAAATTTTCGAAGCGCTGGACAAGAAGTTCGGCGTCGAACGCGCTCAGGCGCATTGTGACATTCCCTGCGGGATTTACGATCCCATCACCGCCCAGATTGCCGCCCTGTCCGTGGTGCGCATGATGGACCTGATGGCGGAAGCGGAGGCCAAGGGTCACGACAACCACCTGGCTTTCATCAACAGCATGGCGCGCTACATCGCCGTCAAGGAAGAACATGCCGAGAAGGCCAAGCACGAGGTGCGCGTCATCTGGGGCGATTACATCAAGCCCGAACACATCGCCAAGCATCCCGAACTTCACGAACTCGTTTTCAAAATCATGAAGCTGGGTTCCAAGGTGCGCCAGACAGCCGACCGTCAAACCGGCCTGGATTTCGTCGAAGCCGTCAACAAGTTCGCCGAGATTTTCTGGGATACCAAGGGCATCGCCGTCAAAAAGGCGAAGGCTCCCTACGCCCCGGCGCTCGAGATGGTTTATCCCAACCTCTAATTCCTTCATGCTCCAACTGCTCAAAGTGACAGGCGAGAGCCTGTCACCTCTCTACAAGGAAGGGGATTTCGTGGTCATCACCACGCTCCCCTTCTTTTTGCGTCGCTTACGGCAGGGGAATATCATCGTCTTCCAGCACGGTTTGTATGGAACATTGATCAAGATCGTGGAGCGCGTCTTGCTTGATGAGGATGCGGTCTACGTCATCGGCGCGAACGAGGACAGCCTGGACAGCCGCCGGTTGGGGCCGATTAGTCGCGCAGCGATCAAGGGCAGGGTGCTCTGGCACATCGCCAAACCAACCCATTGAGCACGCTATCCAAATGTCATTGCGAGCCCCGAGCGAAGCGAGTGGGCGAAACAATCTCGCGTAATCTATTGGCATGAGATTGCTTCGGGCGGGGTCTCGATATGCAAAAAGCGCTACTCGACCACCACCCTCGCAATGACAGTCGCCAGGGGATTGACGAAAATAGCCAACCGCCTGTAGCATTAGGGCATGAATGAAGGACGCGCACGCCTGATCCTACCCTTTGCCATCCTGGGGGCCATCCTGGCGGTCTCGACTGCCTCGATCTTCATCCGTTTTGCACAACGGGAAGCCCCTTCGCTGGTCATCGCCGCGTTCCGCCTGACCTTCGCCAGCCTGATCCTGGCGCCCATCGCCCTGACCCATCACCGCGCCGAACTGCGCGCCTTGACGCGGCGCGAGTTGCTGCTTGCGCTGCTCTCCGGCGTATTCCTCGCCCTGCATTTCGCCACCTGGATCACCTCGTTGGAATACACCACTGTCGCCAGTTCGGTGGTGCTGGTCAGCACCTCGCCGCTGTGGGTCGCGCTGCTGGCGCCGCTCGTACTGCGCGAGCGGCTGACCAGGCCGGTGCTGGTCGGTATGCTCCTGGCGTTGACTGGCGGCGTGGTCATCGCCCTGAGCGACGCCTGTGTCTGGCAAAATGGACTGGCCTGTCCCTCCCTGGCGGAGTTCATGAAAGGGAAGGCATTCCTCGGCAACTTCCTGGCGCTGGCCGGGGCGTGGATGGTAGCCGGCTACCTGCTGATCGGGCGCCGGCTGCGGGAGAAGATGTCGCTCGTGCCATACATCTTCGTTGTCTACAGCATCGCTGCTATCGCGTTGATCGTCATCATGTTCGCATCCGGAGAGACGCCGCTCGGCTACTCTCCGATGACTTACGTCTGGATGCTGCTGCTGGCGCTCATTCCGCAGCTCATCGGACATTCCACCTACAACTGGGCGCTGCGCTACATGCCGGCCGCACTGGTGGCCGTGACCACGCTGGGCGAGCCCATCGGCTCGACCATCCTGGCGTACTTCATCTTGCGTGAAGCCCCCACCTGGATCAAGCTCGGCGGGGCGGGGATGATCCTGATGGGGATATATATTGCATCCAAGGTGCAAAGAACACCCATAAAACGCTAAGAAAGCCACTTGTATTTTGCTTCCCGGCGTTATATAATCAAAGTTGTATAGACGGATAATTACACCAGAGATCGGTCTGAAATGGGAGAATTATGACCTGGTTTGTCGCCCCCCCCCCCGAATTTTTAAGACCGGACAGGGGCACAAGTGGCATGGTGAAGATATTGCCCCTCTCCGGGGGAAAGCGAACGCGAAGAAATATTTGGAATCGTCGCGGGCTTCATGTTTCGCGGTGAAGATTTCAACCGTCTCATTACGCCGATCAGTGGTTGACCAGAAAGGGGTATTCCATGAAACAAACCCTCGAAAAACAAATGACCGTGGGCTTTGGCCTTGTGTTCTTGCTGTTGCTCATCATCGGCGCAAGGGCGTATCTCAACGCCAGCCGTCTATTCGAGTAATCATCTCGTCATGCATACCTTTGATGTGCTGGACAAACCTGGATTTGAGATTAAGGAGATAATCATGAAAATCATGAGATCCGTTGCTGTACTTGTACTTCTAGCCTTCATCGCAGCCTGCGCCCCGGCGGCCACTCCCACCCCTCCGCCAACCCCCATCACCATCCAACTGTCGTGGACGCACCAGGCCCAATTCGCCGGGATGTATGCCGCCGACCAAAACGGCTATTACGCCGCCGAAGGATTGGCGGTCACCTTCGTGGAGGGGGGGCCGAGCATCGCGCCGGTTGAGAAAGTGCTCGATGGTACCACACAGTTTGGCGTCATCGGCGCCGATGCTTTGCTGGTCGCCCGCGCCGAGGGCAAGCCCGTACGAGCCATTGCCACTATATACCGCCGCAGCCCGAGCGTGTACATTGCCCTCGCCGACTCTGGCATCACCAAACCCCAGGACTTCGTCGGGAAAACGATTTCAGTGGGGCGTGGGGGCCGCCCTCTACTGGACACCATGATGGGTCGCCTCGGCATCCGCCCGGATCAATATACGGTGGTGGAATCCACGGTTGACCTGACGCCGTTCTATTCGGGTGAGGTGCAGGTACGCTCCGTATTTCTAACCAATGAGGTGCTTACGTCCCAGGCCTCCAGATACAAACTCAACATCATCTTCCCTGATGACTACGGCATCCACTTTTACCGGGATACCCTGTTCACCGCCGACGACCTGATCGCCCAAGACCCGGATCTCGTACTGCATTTCGTGCGCGCCACGCTGGAAGGTTGGACCTACGCAGTAGAACACCCGGATGAAGTTGGGCCACTGGTGCTCCACTACAACCCCCAGGCCGACGCCGCGCTCGAAAACGCCAAGATGACAGCCAGCGTCCCGCTGGTCAGCACCGGTGAAGACTACATCGGCTGGATGAAACCGGACCTGTGGGCCGGGATGGAAGCCACTCTACGCGAACAGGGCGTAATCACGCAGCCGCTGGATGTGACCGAGGTCTATACGCTTCAGTTCCTGCAAGAGATCTACGGGGGTAAATAATGGACAAACAACGCTCTTTCCGGCCGCATCTCCTGATCAGCCTGGGTTTAGTCATGCTGGCCGGCCTGCTGCATTTCACGCTCGATGCCCTGCTCACGCCCCTGCCCGCCAACTACGCCAGCGAAACCCGCTATACCGCCGAGACGCGCTTCCGTGAATCGCCCACCACCGAGTGGACCTCCACGCCGCTGATCGCCCGGCGTGTGGATCAGACCTTCACGATTTCGGGAAACATCTCCATCATTCAGGGAGATGTCCACTGGACGACCGAGGACGGCACGCCGACCTATGAAACCACCACCCTCTACGGTGTGGACCGCCGCACGCGGATGAACCTGCCCGGCTACGGCGATACGGACCGCACCGGGCAATTCCTGTTCCCCCAGCACGTTCAACAAACGACCTACGAGTTCTGGGACCCGTATTACCTCGGCCCGCGCACGGCCACATTTCGCCGCGTCGAGGTGGTGGAAGGCCTGATCGTGTACGTCTTCGACTACATCGCGGCCAACATTGACGACACTGGTGGCTACACTTTCCTGCCGGACGTGCCGGAGCGTTACCGCGCTATTTCGGACGGGCAAGGCACGTTGTAGATCGAGCCAGTCTCTGGCACCGTGGTGGATTTCGAAGATGAAGGGGTTTCCTATTTCGTGGACGTGAAAACCGGCCAACGCGTGGCCGACCTGTACCACTGGTCAGCCCGTTACACGCCCGAGACGCGGGCGGCGCAACTGGCGATGGCGCGAGCGGCGCACTCGCGGCACGTCGCGCTCGAAGTCTGGCTGCCGGGCGGACTGCTCCTCGCTGGCCTGCTCTGGCTGGCGGTTAGCCTGTGGAGACATAGAGGATGAAAAATCAGCTCAACATTACCGCAAAGCTCACCCTGCTTCTCGTGTTGTTCAGCGCGGCCTTGCTGGGCAGCGTTGGCGCGCTGGCTTACATTAACGGCCAGACGGGATTGCAGCAAGCCGCCACCTCGGAACTGCTCACGCGGGCACTTGAAAAACAGGCCTCGCTGGATCGCTGGATCAGCGCGGCGCGGATTGATATCGCCGCACAGGCAGAGTCGCCGGTCGTAGCGGAGCAAGCCGCCGCCCTGCTGGTCGCCGCGCCTGGTTCGCCGGAGTTTCAGGCCGCGCACGACCAACTGATAACTAAATTCCAACCACACACTGGATCGGAGACGAGTTTCACGGAACTGTTTTTCGTCGAGGCCGATACCGGGCAGGTGCTCGCCGCCACCGACCCAAACGAAGAGGGCAAGTTCAAGGAGAACCTTTCCTTCTTCATCAATGGCAAGAATGAGCCCTATGTATCGGAAATGTATTACTCGGTAACCCTGGGCCGCCCAGCCATGACCGCCGCCGCGCCGGTCATTTCTGAGGATGGGCGCTTATTGGGCGTGCTGGCCGGGCGGTTGGATTTGGATATTCTCAATACGTTGATCAATCGGCGCACCGGCCTGCGCCAGACCGACGACGCCTTTTTAACGAACTCCATCGGATTGCTGGTCACCCAGCCGCGATTCATTTTGGATCCCGGCATCCTAAAGAAAGCGCTCAAAACCGAGGATGTTATGCGTTGCATTGATGGTAACAGCGGCATGATTTCTGCGGATGACTATCGCGGCGTCCCGGCGTTAATTTCCTACCGCTGGCTGCCCGAAAAGCAGATGTGCTTGATCGTCAAGATTGACCAGGCGGAGGCATTTGCTCCCAGCCTGGCTTTCAGCCGGACGATTGTGCTGACAGGAGGCCTGGCGCTGGTGATTGCTATCGCGTTGGCCATCGGGCTGGCGCGCACCTTTACGCGTCCCATCCTGGCTTTGCAGACTGGAGTGAAACGCTTGGGCCAGGGAGACCTGGAGTACCGCGTGGCAGTGAAATCGCAGGACGAGATTGGCCTCCTTGCCGCCGTGTTCAACGAGATGGCAGCCTCCCTGGAAAAACAAATCGCCGAACGCAAGCAGGCGGAAGAAGCAATCCGCAAACTTAACGAGGAACTGGAGCAACGCGTCATCGAGCGCACCGCCCAATTGGAACAAGCCAAAGCCGAAGCGGAGCGCGCCAACCAGGCCAAATCCGAATTCCTCTCGCGCATGTCGCACGAATTACGCACGCCTCTCAATTCCATCCTCGGTTTTACCCAACTGCTGGAGATGGACGAACTGACCCCCGACCAGACCGACAGTCTTGGGCATATCATCAAATCGGGTCGCCACCTGCTCGACCTGATCAATGAAGTGCTCGATATCGCCCGCATCGAAGCCAGGCGCATGGCGATCTCGCCGGAGCCAGTGAAATTGAACGAAGCCCTCGAAAGCGCGTCTGACCTGATCCGTCCGCTGGCGGAGAAGCGCGGTATTTCGATCCAGATCAAAGTGCCTTCGTCCCGCGACGTCTTCGTCACCGCCGACCGCCAGCGTCTCAAACAAGTGCTGCTCAACCTGCTCTCCAACGCGGTCAAATACAACCGCGAGGGCGGGCAGATCCACGTCACCGCCAGCCTGCTGTTGGACGGCTACTTGCACCTGGCAGTGCGCGACACGGGTAATGGCATCCCGCCCGAAAAGATGCAGCGGCTCTTCATCCCGTTCGACCGCCTCGAATTGGACCCGGCCATTGTGGAAGGCACCGGTCTCGGTCTGGCGCTCAGCAAGGGATTGGTGGAAGCCATGGGCGGACGCATCGGCGCGCACAGTGTGGTCGGCGAAGGCAGTACTTTCTGGCTCGACCTGCAACTGACCTCGAATCAGAAGGAGGTAATTGTCATGGCTGAAGTAGAGGATTACCTGAAATTCAATCCCGATTCGAAGAAGGGGCTGGTGCTGTATGTGGAGGATAATCTCTCCAACATCCAGTTGATCGAAAAAATCACGGCGCGGCTCGCGGACGTGGAACTGATCAGCGCCATGCAGGGCAGTCTCGCCCTCGACTTGGCGCGCCTGCACAAGCCCGCGCTGATCCTGCTCGACATCCACCTGCCCGACATGCACGGCGACGAAGTCCTCAAACGCCTGCGCGCCGACGCGGAAACAAAGGACATCCCGGTCGTGATCATGAGCGCCGACGCGACGCACGGTCAGATCGAACACATGCTATCCGTTGGCGCGAACGCTTATCTGACCAAGCCGATTGACGTGAAAGAATTTCTCAAAATGATCGGCGAGATGCTGGGCAGCAGAGATAGTAAGGAGTAAACGATTATGTCTGAAAAACAACTCAAGAATGCCAAAATCCTCATCGTTGACGATCAGGAATCAAACCTCGCCGTGCTGGAAAAATTGTTGAAGAAGCGGGGCTTTAAAAAATACAAGAGCCTGACCGACCCGCGCCTGGTCATCCCGACCTTCCAGGAATGGCAGCCCGACCTGCTCCTGCTCGACCTGATGATGCCGCACATGGACGGCTTTGCCGTCATGCAGGCGCTCAAGCCGCTCATCCCGGCAGACGACTACCTGCCCATCCTGGTGCTCACCGCGGATGCCACCGCTGAGATCAAGAAACGCGCCCTCTCCAGCGGAGCGCTGGACTTTCTCACCAAACCTTTTGACACCACCGAAGTGATCCTGCGCATCGAGAACCTGCTTCAAACCCGTTCCCTGCACCTGCAACTGAAAAATCAAAATGTGATCCTGGATGAAAAAGTCCGCGAACGCACCGCATTGTTGTCTACCAGCGAGACGCGTTACCGCACCCTGGTGGATAATGCCATGACGGGCGTTTACCAGACCAGCCTGAAGGGCGAGTTCCTGTTTGCCAACCCCGCCCTGGTGCAGATGCTCGGTTACCAGGATGCCGCGGAGATAATCGGCGTCCGCGTGCTGGATCATTACAAGAACCCGCAGGATCGTGAGAGAATGCTGGCGCAACTGAAAAAAGAAGGCCGGGTGATCAACTTCGAGATCGAAATCCTCACCCGTGACGGCCAGGCAAAAACCGCGCTCTTGAGCGCCTCGCAGGAAGACAATCATCTCTCCGGCATGATCTTGGACATCAGCGAGCGCAAGCAGGCGGAAGAACAGATTCAAAGGCATGTGGAAGCCTTGAGCACGCTCTACGACCTTTCGCGCACACTGTCGGAGATGGAGGATTTCAACACCATCTTGGATCTTTTGACCCGCCGCGCTGTCGAGGTCACACACGTCACCTTTGCCCGCGTTCTGCTCCTGGAGAACGGCGATCTCGTCGCGCGGGCGGTCTTTCCCGTGCGCGTGCTCAACCAGGATCTGCAAGTGGGGCAGCGCGAGCCGCTTGCCGACCATCCTTTATGCCAGCACGTCCTGGAAGAAAATACCCCGCGGGTCCTTCAACTCGAGGGGCCGGAAGCGGGTGACAGCGCGCCCTTTTTCCTTGGCATTGCGCAGACCCTGTGCGTTATCCCACTCCGCGCCCGTGAACGCCCGCTGGGGCTTTTGATGTTGGGCGAAGTGCGCGATGCGGCGCGCGAGCCATTCACTGCGGAAAAGATGCGCCTCGCCCGCAGCATCGGCGACCAAGCAGCCAGCACCCTCCACCGCGCCCTGCTGCACGAAGAAACCCAGCGCCGGCTGAGCAACATCCAGGCCCTGCGCTCCATTGACCGGGCCATCAGCGGCAGTTTCGACCTGCGCCTGACGCTTTCCATCGTTCTTGAACAGGTCGCCAGCCGGTTGAACGTGGATGCAGCGGATGTGCTGCTGCTCGACCCAATCACACATATGCTGGAATACACCGCTGGGCGCGGCTTTCGCTCCAACGCCGTCCAGCGCTCGCGCCTGCGCCTGGGCGAGGGTCACGCCGGCCGCACCGCGCTGGAACAGCGTCTTGTCAGCGTGCATGACCTGCAATCAAATATCAAAGATTTCGTACGCGCCGACCTGCTGGCCGGGGAGGATTTCAAATGCTATCACGGCGCGCCGCTCATCGCCAAGGGACAGGTCAAGGGTGTGTTGGAGGTATATCTGCGCGCCCACCGCACGGTGGACGTTGAATGGCTGAATTTCCTCGAAACCCTGGCCGGGCAGACCGCCATCGCCGTGGATAACGCAACACTTTTCGAAGGCTTGCAGCGCTCTAACACCGAACTCCATCTGGCTTACAATACCACCATCGAAGGCTGGTCGGCCGCCCTCGACCTGCGCGATAAGGAGACCGAGGGCCACAGCCAGCGCGTCACCGAGATGACCATGCAACTGGCGCGGACTCTGGGCATTAGCGAGGCCGAACTGGTTCACGTCCGCCGCGGCGCGCTGCTGCACGACATCGGCAAGATGGGCGTGCCAGATAGCATTCTGCTCAAACCGGACAAACTCACCGATGACGAATGGGTCATCATGCGCAGGCATCCGCAATTCGCCTTCGAGATGCTTTCGCCGATCGCTTATCTGCAAAAAGCCCTGGATATCCCCTACGCTCACCACGAGAAGTGGGATGGTTCCGGTTACCCGCGCGGCCTGGCAGGGGAAACGATCCCCATGGCGGCGCGCATCTTCGCTGTGGTGGATGTATACGACGCCTTGACCTCCAACCGTCCGTATCGCGCGGCGTGGTCGAAAGAGAAAACGTGCGAATACATCCGCGAACAAGCTGGGAAACACTTTGACCCGAAGGTAGCAGAATTGTTCTTACGTGTGGTGAGTGAAAAGGGAGATTAGCCGCGGGCTAGCGGCTGTAGAGATTATTCAATCCCTTCAACATCTCTCTCAACGCCTCACTCAACATCCCCTCTTCCATCCGCCACTCCCAATTGCCGCCCAACCGGGAGGGATAGTTCATGCGCGCTTCCGCGCCCAGGTCAAGCAGATCCTGGTTCTTCTCAGAAGGAGATTGGTAAGAAATAATTGGATGAAAGGGGATTGCAAATCATACGGCAATGCCGTATAATCAGTCTATGGAATTCATCGAGGCTACCGCTTTTACCAAACATATTTACAAGTATTTATCCGAGGATGAATACCTGGGTTTACAAAGCTTTTTACTCCAGTACCCAGAAGCAGGCAAAGTAGTTCCAGGCTCGGGCGGTGTCCGAAAAGTCCGTTGGGCGATCGCTGGAAAAGGTAAAAGTGGCGGTGTTCGGGTGATTTACTACTTCAAACGACAAGAGAACGAAATCTGGTTATTGACCATCTACAGCAAGAGTGAAGTAGAAAATATCCCCGCTCATATTCTGCGTCAAATTGCAAAGGAAATCGAAAATGTCTAAGCGTGATATTGGTCAGGAAATCCTGGATGGCATTCGAGACATCAAGGCTTACAAGGCTGGTAAGAAAGCTTTGCGCACCCATACAATTACAGAACCGGCGCCTCCACAAGCCATTCGCGCAAAACTCCAATTGTCGCAATCGGCTTTTGCAGGTTTGATGGGCGTAAGTCTCCGTACTGTTCAGGATTGGGAACAGGGACGGCGTAAGCCAAGCGGGCCTGCAGTAGCCTTGTTACGCATTGCAGAGCAAAAGCCCGAAGTATTTACAGAGCTTTCATAAGCCAAAGCATAGCGCGGCATCCAGCCGCAACCAAAAGATTCACCGCGAAGATGCGAAGGCCGCGAAGTTTTATTAGCCTTCGCGAAGTAATCTCCCTTCGCGCTCGCCTGCCCCCGTTCTTTGAGGGTCGTTTCTTCGCGGTTCCAAAGGATTTGCGCGCTTGATGCAAATGTTGAACGGCGCGCATCGCTCGGCGAGGGTCTCCTGACCTCGCCGAGCTTGTTATTGGGAGGCATTTTTACCTGCTGTAAAGCGAATTCAGTTCTCTCACCCACGCCTTCAATTCCTCACTCAGCGCCCCCTCTTCCATCCGCCACTCCCAATTGCCGCCCAACCGGGAGGGATAGTTCATGCGCGCTTCCGTCCCCAGCTCGAGCAGATCCTGCATGGGGGCAAGCGCGAACACGGCCACCGAGGCCCAGACGGCGCGGATCAGTTCCCAGGCAAAAGACTCGCTGGAGTGCAATGTCTCCGACATTGCATCCGCAGTCAGAGACCCTTCGATTTCACTCCCTGGCCTGTCGGCCAAGACAGGCAGGGCAAGCTGCGGACTCCGCTTCGAGCCAAGATAGCGCAGGGCAAATTCACGTTCCGCCTCCGGCGCGGAGGCATACCAGCCGCGCGCGGTGTCGTTGTCGTGTGTGCCGGTGTAAGCCACGCAATTCCGGGGGTAATGGTGCGGCAGGAAGGGATTGTCCGGCGCGGAGAAGGCAAATTGCAGGATTTTCATGCCGGGCAGGTGGAAGCCTTCGCGCAGCGCGACCACATCCGGCGTGATGACGCCGAGGTCTTCGGCAATGATTGGTAACGCCTCGACTGCGGGCCTCGATACACCCTGCGGGTTACTCGACCCTCCGCCCGGCGCGGGTTCTTCGGCTCCGCTCAACGCGACACGGACCGCCTCGAAAAAATCCGCGCCGGGGCCGGGCGCCCAGCGGCCGATCTCAGCCGTCGGGTTGCCGGCCGGCACTTCCCAGTAACCGGCGAAGCCGCGGAAGTGATCCAGGCGGACGATGTCCACCATCTCCAGGATGGCGCGGAAACGTTCCAGCCACCAGGCGTAACCGGTCGCCTTGTGCACGTCCCAGCGGTAGAGCGGATTCCCCCACAACTGGCCGGTCGGCGAGAAGTAATCCGGCGGGACGCCCGCCACCACGGTCGGCAGACCCTCGTCGTCCAGGTAGAACAGCTCCGGGTGCGCCCAAACGTCGGCGCTGTCGTAGGCCACGAAGATGGGGATATCGCCGATGATCTGGATGCCGCGTTCGTTGGCGTAGATTTTGAGGGCGTGCCATTGGCGGAAGAAGATAAATTGATAGAACGTGAAACGTGAAACGTGATGCGTAAGGGATTTACGAGCTTCTGCGAGGGCTGCAGGTTCGCGTTTTCGGAGCGGGGCAGGCCAGCCGTCCCACGAGCCGCCGCCGTGAGATTCTTTCAGCGCCATGAAGAGGGCGTAATCTTCCAGCCAGGAGGCGTTTTCGGCGCGGAAAGAGTCGAGGGCTTTTTGCAGCGCAGGCTGAGGGTCCGCAGAGAAGCGGATGAAAGCCCGTTCGAGCAGGTTCAGCTTCCAGGGGATGAGCGCGCCAAAGTCAACACGGTTCGCCGGGAAGTCCTGCCTATCCGTCAAATCGTCCGGCGCGAGCAGGCCATCTTCCAGCAATAATTCCGGGCTGATGAGATAGGGGTTGCCGGCAAAGGCCGAGAAACACTGGTAAGGTGAATCGCCGTAACCGGTCGGGCCGAGGGGCAGCACCTGCCACAGCCTGCAGCCGGAGCCGGCCAGGAAATCCACCCAGGCGTAGGCTTGGGGGCCGAGGTCGCCGATACCGTAGGGACCGGGCAGGCTGGTTGGATGGAGGAGAATGCCGGAAGCGCGCTGGAATTTCATAAGCTTATTCCCCTGGCGCCACGAGATTGCTTCGGGCTTCACCCCTCGCAATGACAGGCTTAGATTTCATAAGGCTGCCTCTTGGTTTCGATGATTTCGCCCGACTTGACCAGCGGGCCGGAATAATCGCTTTCGACGACATCTGTCCCAACGGTCGCGCCCGGCTCGATGACCATGCCGGAGGGGATGACGCTGCTCTTGCCGACCACTGCCAGGCAGATATTGGGGTCGCCAATGCCGCCGCCGACGCGGGCGTTTGGCCCCACCCTTACGCGCTTATCCAAAATGGCGCGCTCCACCACCGCTCCGCTTTCGATGACGCAGTCAGTCAATATGATGGACTCGCGCACCACCGCGCCCGGACGCACGATCACACCCGGCGAAAGAACGCTGCTTTCGACGCGCGCCCTCTCCTGGATGGAGCAGCCATCCGAGATCATGCTGGCAAAGATACTGGCGTTTTCCGGAAAGCGGACCGGGGCGCGCTCTTCCGTGCGGGTGTGGATGACCCAGCTGCGATCGTAAAGCTTCAATGCGGGGTTCGGGGAAAGCATATCCATGTGCGCCTGCCAGTAGGATTGAACGGTGCCCACATCCATCCAGTATCCGGTGTAAGGGAAAGCAAACAGGCGCGTCTTACTTTTCACCAGGCGCGGCAGGATATCCTTGCCGAAATCGTGCGTCGAGTCTTTACGCAAGTGATCTTCCCACAACACCCGGTCGAGCAAGCTGAGATTGAACAGATAAACGCCCATATTGGCCAGGTCGGAGGGCGGATCTTTAGGCTTTTCTACAAAGGAGGTGACGTGATATTTCCTGTCCACAGTCAGGATGCCGAAGCGGGAAGCATCGGCCCGTGGGACGCGGATCGTGGCCATCGTCAGTTCGGCATGATGATCCAGGTGAAAAGTGATCATCCTCTCGTAGTCCATCGTATAGATATGATCGCCGGAAAGGATGAGCACCATATCTGGTGAATCCCGCTTGATGAAAGAAAAGTTTTGCTGGACGGCGTCGGCAGTGCCCTCGAACCAGTCCGCGCCGCTGCGCGCCTTATAAGGCGTGTACAGGCGCACGCCGCCAGTGAAATCGCGGTTGAGGTCCCACGGCCCGCCCGCGCCGATGTGCTCGATGAGCGAGTGCGGACGGTATTGCGCCAGGATCATCACGTCGAAAATGCCAGAGTTCGTACAATTCGAGAGGGTAAAGTCAATGATGCGGTATTTCCCGGCAAACGGGACAGCCGGCTTGGTGCGTTTGACGGTCAGCACGCTCAAGCGGGAACCTTCACCCCCAGCCATGATGACAGCACGAGTTTTCATTATGCGCCTCTCTTTGGATCAGTAAACAAGTAGACAAGTAGACAAGTAGACAAGTAGACAAGTAGACAAGTAGACAAGTAAACAGTATTCAGTATTCGCCGTTCAGTGACCAGTACAGTGAGGCATACTGGCTGGCGGAACGCGACCACGAGAAATCCTGTTCCATGCCATTGCGCTGGAGCTTTCGCCACTTTGCCCGTTCTGGATAAATCGCCAGCGCACGGCGCAGGGCCTCGACAAGGGCCTCGGGCGTCGCTTCCTCGAACCGGAAACCGGTGCGCCCCTCCTCGACTGTGTCTTTCAACCCACCCGTGGCGCGCACGAGCGGAACGCAGCCGTAGCGCATGGCGATCATCTGCGCCAGGCCGCACGGCTCGTAGCGCGAGGGCATCAGGAACATGTCCGCGCCGGCGTAGATCAGCCGTCCCAGGGGAGCATTATAATCAATGACGGCGCGCACGCGGCCAGGGAAATCGGCCTCCAGTCTGCGGGCGCCATCTTCCAGCGAAGCGTCGCCCTTGCCCAGGATGACCATCTGCCAGGGCAGATCAACGATCTGGCGCGCGGCGTCCAGGAGGATGTCCACCCCTTTCTGCGGATCAATGCGTCCGACCATCGCCAGCAGCGGGATGGCCGGATCGTTTTGCAAGTCGAGGCGCTCCTGCAAAGCAGCCTTGTTCACCGGGCGGGAGGCGAGGCTGCGGGCGTCGAAATTGGCTGCCAGCGCGGGATCAGCCGCCGGGTCCCAAGAGACCGTATCCAGGCCGTTCAAGATGCCCGAGAACGAGTCGCCGCGTCCGCGCAGGAAATTTTGCAACCCGCAGCCAAATTCCGGCGTCAGGATCTCCAGAGCATAGGTCGGCGAGACGGCGACGAGCGCATCCGCAGCCCACAATCCCAGCGGCAGCGGTTGGGTATGCGCCCATTGCGGCAGCGTCTCATCTTCCACCGGCTTCAGGCCATAAGCGGCAAGCTGCTGCGACCCATTGCCGCCCATGTAGGGCAGGTTGTGGAGGGTCAGCACCGAGCGGATCGGCGCGAAGAAGGGATCGCTTCGCCGGGCGCGCAGGGCGTAGAGCGCCAGGGCGGTGTGCCAGTCGTTGGCGTGGAGGATATCCGGCCGCCAACCCAGATGACGGGTCATCTCCAGCGCGGCCAGGGAAAAGAAAGTGTATTTCTCGCGGTCGAAGGTTGGGTCGCTGGAATAGACGCTGGCTGCTTCCGAGATCGGCCCTCCGGCAATGAAATAGACCGGCATATCATCCAGCTCACCCTCGAGGACTCGAGCCGGAAGATCGATCCCTCCCCGTGAGACGGAAAACCCAACCCCAGAAATTAGATTGGCTGGATCGAGCTGGATCGCCCGGTGGAGCGGAAGGGCCAGGCGCACATCGAGGCGCGCTTCGCCGGGCAAAGCGCGCAAGGCGAGTGGCAGCGATCCGGCCACGTCTGCCAATCCGCCCACCTTGACGAACGGCTCGGCCTCCGAGGCGAGGAAAAGGATATTGATCGTTTTCGTCATCGAGTCTATTGTACAACAAAAGTTCCTCACCCACCCCCGCTACGCGCCCCTTCCTCTCCCAAAAATCGGGAGAGGAAGGGGATAAAGGGAAGGGGTAAGGGGTGGGGATGAAGGCTACACCTTCTCCACCGGGAACTGGATCTCGGTCACCGCGCCGGGGTCGTTCTGGTTGCCTGCCGGCTTTGTCTCCTGGAGATAGATCTCGCGGCCCGCACCCATCACCTGGTAGCCATTTTCGTCCACCCACTTCAGGATGGCGTCGTACGCCTCCCCAAGCGTAACGTACGGCCCGGCGTGCACGCTGCAGGCCATCGTCTCGATGGCGGGCAGGGTGCGCACCTTGACGCGGCCGGTCTCAGGCACGTCGGCCTCGATCGGCTCGCAAGCCTCGATATCCCAATCGCGCTCCTTGTATTCATCGTCGTGGTACATGCAGAAGCATGGCGCGGCCGGGCGGACGCGCTGCCCGGCGAGGTATCCTTCCAACTCGCCCCACAGCGATCCCTGCTGGGGCGGCGTGGGGACGATGCCGCGCACCGAGGCGACCTTGATGGGGCCGATTTTCTTGATGACAACGTCATACTTGGACATATCTTCCTCCTGTTCGATTTGTCTCAACCGGGCCTCGACCCGCTCCAGGCGTCCCGTCTCTTCCTGGACCCTTTGCCTGATCTCCACCTGACGCAGTTTCAGCATCCCGCGCATTTGCTCTGGCGTCAGGCTGTCGCGCAGGAGTTGGCCGATCTCCTCGAGCGAGAAGCCCAGGTCCTTGAGCGCCAGGATGCGGTGCAGGCGGGGCAACTGGTCGAATTCGTAGTAGCGGTAGCCGGTGAAGCGGTCCACGGCGATGGGTTCGAGCAAATCCATCTCGTCGTAGTAGCGCAAGGTCTTGATCGAGACACGGCTGAGTTTAGAGAAGTCTCCGATCCGGATCATGTTCTGGAAGCCTCCGCACTATTTATACAACCTCCAGCAGGAGGAGAGTCAAGAGGGAAGTGAGCAGTAATCAGTGAGCAGTAATCAGTGAACAGCGTCCATTGCCAGGGCAAGCGCGCCCAAGACGCCGGCGCGCTTCCCCAGCGCAGGCGGGAGGATGTACTCGTCAATTCTCTCCTGGAGTATCGGCGACTGGAGATAGCCTTTGAGCAGGGTTTGTACCTCCCGGCGAAGGAGCGGGAACAGGTGAGCTTGCTGCATCACGCCTCCGCCAAGGATGATCTTCTGCGGCGAGAGGGTGTAAATCAAGTTTACCAATCCCAGGGCCAGGTAACGCGCTTCCAGCGCCCAAGCCGGATGTTCGGGTGGAAGCGTCTCCGCCGGTTGTCCCCAGCGCTTCACGATGGCCGGCCCGGATGCCAGTCCCTCCAGGCAATCCCCATGAAATGGGCAGCTACCCGCGAATGGATCGGCCCCCCGGTCATGCGGGATGCACAGGTGGCCCATTTCGGGGTGCAGCAAGCCGTGCATAAGATGACCATTTACCATGCCTCCCCCGCCGATGCCGGTGCCGATGGTCAGGTAGATAAAGGTATCCAGCCCCCTGGCTGCGCCCCAGCGCCACTCAGCCAGCGCAGCCGCGTTCACGTCGGTGTCGAATCCGACCGGCAAGGACAGCGCCCGGCGGATCATGCCCGCAAAGTCCGTATTCGACCAACCCGGCTTCGGCGTAGAGGTGATGGTTCCGTAAGTCGGCGAATCGGGATCCAGGTCGAGCGGGCCGAAGGAGGCGATGCCGATAGCAGCCAGTTCGCCGTGCTCTGCTTGCTGATGGCGAAAGAATTCAACCGCCTGCCGGATGGTCTCCCCGGGGGTTGTGGTCGGGAAGTGCGCCTCGGCGCGGACATCCTCCGGTCCGCTACCGAGGATGCAGACGAACTTCGTACCGCCAGCTTCGATGCCGCCGAATAATGTGTTCATCTCACCAGATATTTGCTGCCACAGGGTCTTCCAGGCGCGCGTGGAGTGCAATGGCAGCGCGGTGACAACCGGCGCGGCAGACGCCGCAGCCGTAACAGGCGCGCGGGTCAATCACGACTTTCTTGTTCGTCGCAGAAAAGCGGATGGCGCCGTACTGGCACTGGCGCATACAATTCTTACAGCCGTTGCAGGCGTCCAGGTCAACGGCCGCGATATACTCTCCGCGGAACATGACCGGGTAATACCCGCGAGCGTGCGTGAGGCGGTAAGCCATGCAATCCTGATCGCAATTGCAGATGCCGCCAATGTAGGGCGTCTTGAAGGTCCAGACCGAGTGGACCAGGCCCTCTTTGTCCAGTTTTCGGATCGAAGCGGCTGTCTCGGCCGGCGACAAGGTTTCCAGGCTGAAGGAATCATCCAGCGATTCGCGCAGGCGTTTATCCAGCGTCAGACCGTAGCAATAACGCGCGTTCATGTTGCCGGTCGTCACCCGGCGGCAGACACACGGGAGGCGGATCACACCCTCCACCTGACCCAGGATTTGCTCGATTTCCTCGATCGGCACCACCTGGCCGTAATGGTTTTTCTTCTGGCGGCGGGTCAGGATGGAGCGCGCGGCTCTCATCAACGGCGTGCGGGCCAGAGATTCCAGTTGGCTGACGCCGGGCGGGGTGCGTTCAACAAAGTTGTTGAGAAACTCGGCCATGAACTCGCGCCGCCCATCCTGCTCGAGCAGGTCGCGCGAATAATTCTCCATAGTCAGATACCACTTCTTGCCTTCGCCGTGCTGGGTGCAAAATTCACACATGGGATTCTCCTTTGGCGCAGGATATTGACCAGTATATATCAAAGGGTGACGATAGAAATAGTGACAATGTTCCGTGATTTAATCACCGCGTACCCGGCAGGGAAAATGAGAGTTGATTAACCGGCGAATCTGCTCTATACTCAGAACAACGAGCGACTACACAGTCCTGCGGTCTGTGCAGGGAAGTCGCCACTACACTTTGAACTAAACCATTACATTTTTGCAGGAAAAACAGATGAAAGCCATGCTGTTGAACAAGCTGTCTCGCCTGGAAGAAAACCATTCTCCGTTAGAAATGGCGGAGCTGCCCGAACCCCTGCCTGGCGAGCACGAAATACTGGTAAAGGTTTCCGCCTGCGGGGTATGTCACACCGAGCTGGACGAGATCGAAGGTCGCACGCCGCCGCCGCAGTTGCCGGTGATCCTGGGACATCAAGTCGTCGGGAGGGTGGCCGCGGCCGGGCGCGCGGCGAGCAGGTTCCAGGTCGGAGAAAGAGTCGGAGTCGCCTGGATCCACTCGGCGTGCGGCAAGTGCAGTCATTGTCTGGCTGGAAACGAAAACTTATGTGCTGAGTTCAGCGCCACCGGCAGAGATGTGAACGGCGGCTACGCCGAGTACATGACGGCTGCGGAGGATTTTTGTTACCCCATCCCGCCCATCTTTTCGGACGCCGAAGCTGCGCCGCTGCTGTGCGCGGGGGCCATCGGCTACCGCTCCCTGAAATTGACCGGCCTCGAAAACGGACAAAGCCTGGGCCTGACCGGCTTCGGGGCTTCGGCACATCTCGTGCTGATGATGGCTAAGTTCCGCTTTCCAGATGCGCGGGTATACGTTTTCTCCCGCAGCGAGGGTGAGAACGCCTTCGCCCGCGAGCTGGGCGCGGTCTGGGCCGGCGACACGGAAGAAGAAGCCCCTGAGAAGCTGTCCGCTATCATTGACACGACCCCGGTCTGGAAGCCGGTCGTGGAGGCGCTGAAAAACCTGGAGCCGGGAGGCAGGCTGGTCGTCAATGCCATCCGTAAAGAAGATATGGATAAGAATTATCTGTTACACTTGAATTACACAACCCACCTTTGGCTGGAAAAGGAGATCAAGAGCGTGGCCAACGTGACCCGCAGCGACGTGCGCGAATTCCTGGAACTGGCTGCCGAGATCCCCCTCTGGCCGGAGTTCCAGGAATTCGACCTGAGCGAGGCGAACCAGGCGCTGCTCGAACTCAGGACCAGAAAGATACGCGGCGCAAAAGTCCTGAGAGTTGCACGATAAGGAGAACGAGATGAGCGAGAAGCGAAAACTCAAACGACGGCACCTGCTGTACTACGCGCGCATCTTCAACGCTCAGACGCGCGAGCTGATGGGAAATCTGGTAGACATCACCCCCGAAGGCGTCATGCTGGCCAGCGAAAAGACTCATCCAACCGATGAGCCTTTCCGGCTTTCGATTGAACTCTCCGAGGACATTACCGACAAATCTTTCTTGGAACTCACGGCCAAAAGCATCTGGTGCCGTCCGGATATTGACCCGCATTTCCATACAACCGGTTTTGAATTGCTCGATCTAACCCCGCAGGATCGAGAAATCATCCAACGGATCATAGACACTTACGGATTCAGGGATAACTAAGTTGATTTTCAACGTAACTGCTCAGCCGGAGTGTCATTCTCCCGGAAGGACACCGGGACGGTGTGAGACGCTGGCGTTCTTCCAGCGGCGAAGAATCTCCTCCGACTGGCCTTGAGACCCTTCGGTCGCACAGAACGCTCCCTCAGGGTGACAAGCCTGAGCAGTTGATTTTCAACGGAATTTGTTCTATACTGAAGGCATCATTCGCGGAGGAAGTATGTTGAAATCTTTTCATGATACGCTCCACAAAATGCCAAGAGAAATCCTGATTCTATTTATCTGTGCGCTTGCTGCGATAATCGGGATCGTTGACTATATAACCAGCTTCGACGTCTCAATCAGTCTTTTTTATCTGGCGCCGATCCTCCTTGCTGCGTGGTACATTGACCGGACTGCTGGTGTCGTTCTATCATTTACGTGTGCAATCATCTGGTTTGTCACCAGTGCAATAACGTTACCGTCTCGCGGCATTCCAATGTGGGTTCTTATATGGGACGCTGCCATTCTGCTGGGTTTCTTCCTGGTCAGCGCCGTTCTTCTCGCCAACCTGCAGCGTTCTCTTGGTCGTGAAAGGAAATTGGCCCGAACAGACTATCTGACAGGAATCTTGAACTCACGGGCTTTCCACGAGCAGGCGAATATCGAGATCGCGCGTGCCAAACGGAGCCAAAAGCCGTTTACGATCGCCTACTTCGACCTGGTGAATTTCAAAGAGATATACAATCGTTTCGGCCAGGCTGAAGCGGAAAAGGTGCTGCGTTTTATAGGCAGAGAGCTATCCCGCTTTCTCCGTGTCACCGATGTTATTGGACGGATGGGCGGAGAGGAATTTATCATCCTGTTCTCAGAGACCGACCAGCAAAATGCTTACAGCGTGATCGCCCGCCTCTACAGCCTGCTTACGGCTGAAATCCACAAGAAAAAATGGCCGATCATGATCAGTATGGGAGTACTAACCTGCAATGAGACGGCCATCGAACTCGATAAGGTACTGAACGAGATAGACAAGATGATGTACGGAGCAAAAAGAAGCGGCAAAAGCCAGATCACCTATCGAGTAATGGAAAAGGAATGAACATCTCGGAAGCGATGGCCAGCCGGTCAAAGAAGAATTCGAACACGCCGCTGACGGGCGCGTGCTCATCCGGCTGCGACCAGAACCAACCACCTTGGTTGCCAAGTACGCAACCACCCAGAACAAAAAAGGAGAAAAAAAATGAGCAGAGCACATGGAGTTGACCTGAGCCATTGGGACGTCGCCTTCGATCCGGCAAAGGCGACAGGGCAAATTGATTTTGCCATCATGAAGGCCAGCGAAGGAAAGTTCCGCGACAGGCAAATTCGCGGAGATCTGGGCCGGAGTCCAAAAGGTGCCCATCCGCGGCGCATATCACTACCTGCGTTCAGGAATGGATTGGCAAGCGCAAGCTGACTTCTTCATTTCGGTGGTGAAGGGGTTTGAGTTCCACTTCTACGCGCTGGACTACGAGGGCACCGGCAACACGATGGACGCTACCCTGGCAGACATGGCGCATAAATGGATAGATTATGTCGTCTCGAAAACGGGCAAGCCGGTGCTCCTGTATACCAATCCTGTACACTACGATGCAGACCTTTTCCCATACGGCGATTGGATGAAGGATTACCTGCTATGGTTGGCCCAATACTGGAATAATCCCACGCCAGACAAGAATCCCGCGTTACCGAAAAAACGCAAACCGGGCGATTGGATCATCTACCAATATGCCAGCGAAATAAACTTTGCAGGACACGCCAAGGAG
>Ga0210036_1002019_pt1 | contig 22075 bp, 17 predicted proteins | sample CryGeymeta201515_FD_185469 | JGI IMG/M metagenome (GOLD analysis project Ga0210036, IMG submission 185469) | Groundwater microbial communities from Crystal Geyser aquifers in Utah, USA - Crystal Geyser metaG 2015-15 (SPAdes) (version 2) | ecosystem: Environmental > Aquatic > Deep subsurface >...
TTATTACACTTCCTGCACTAGCGCACCTGCTACTCCAGTCGTGGCGGGGTGTGTGAGGATTTATATATTACACATTATCTGACCCCATTGCGGGGTGCTCTTTTGGCTCAGAGGCATTATCTTCAGACACAATGACTTTGTACCAATCCCAAGCAGATATTCGTAACATCATCACCTTTCGCAGCATCTTCAGCCATTACATTGTTGTTGCTATTTTTGTTGCCAATCAAAAGTCCAACACTAATGATAAGTAGTAGTTGCTGTAGAGTTCTCAATGTCCAGATCATGATGATGAAAGTGGTGGTGGTTGTGGCTGTGATTGCGTGTTTACGAGTTATAAGTGGGGTCTTAATTTGCTTGAGTGAACACTAGACTACTAGTACTTCTTGGTGGCTCAGTGATTCTTTCCTGGTTTCTTTTATGTGTTGTTTAGTTTGTTGCGTTCGTGGCTGGTTGACTATAAAACTTTTACTTTCCTGGATAGAATTGTTGGTGCTGGCTGGTTGCTGGTACAGAGTACTACTAGGCTAATACCGAGTAATAATAATCTTGCCAGGTTGTTCGTTACGTTGTCTGCTTTATTACTATTAGTCTACTCGTATTAATAAAGAGTGTACCAGTACTCTATTCATGATCCGCAGACGATGCTGCAATGAGACAGCCAACACAAAAACGACTGGTTATTGAAATAGGGTGCAGGTTAACAAGACAAAAAACGATTACTACTCGTAATAGTTGTTAGACTCGTCTACTAGTAGACTACTAGTAATACAGTGTACAGTATTAAATAAAGCAACTCTTCCGACTGGTTGTTGCCTGCAGTTGTTTCAAGTTACAACAAATTCAATAATACCAGATACAGTACCTATCTCGTTGAATTTGGTTGCACGTTCCGTCAAACATCATTACCGATTCCTTCTTGGAGATATCCAATCCAAAGATGGATACTAGTATATAATAAGCGGAAAGTCAACAAATTCGAACGTTCGGCATTCAATTGCCGCAGTACAAACGTGGTTTTATAGTTGCTACTGGTACTATTCCAGTGGGGGGAAAGGGAAAGGGAGTGAACACAATTATTTCTTAATAATAATAAATTAACAATAAAAAGTAGACTACAACATACACTGCGAGTAAACATTCAAGAACCGCCTGCTTTTATTCAACAAATCCAAAAAAAGTAAATTATGATCATCAAGCCCAGTATTCGAAGAAAGGGTGTGCTGCTGGTTGTGCTCCTTGCACTTTCATCTCTCTGCAGTTCTGCTGCATTTATGATACGAGAGTCTGTCAGTACCATTACTAATCGTCCAATTGTTATCAAGAGCAATACCAAACGGTTTTATTTGCCATCTGGGACACCACCACCAGCAGCTCCTGCTGCTATTGTTCAAATTGCAACACCTGCCAAGGTATTGGAAGAATTTCACAGACCTCGTTCCATCATTTTGGATGTTCGACGAGATGAAGAAATTGTAACATCCGGATTTATTCGAACGAATCATGATTGGATGCATTCAACTTGCAGCAAGGATGATTGTCCCGAACTTAACGTAGCCGCCGAAAATATGATCCATGATAAGCAAACACCAATTGTGGTGCATTGTGCGACCGGGAAACGAGCGGCCAAGGCTGTGGAAGTACTCAAGAGCAAGGGCTACAAAGATGTGGTGAATGCTGGAGCCTATGATGATCTCGACTACCTTCAGCAGGAGGCTTTAAAAGAATTGTAATTCATTATTTAATAATGAAAGCACTCGTAAAAACAGAAAAATTACATAATGTGCAGTTTGAACGATCCGACAAATATATGCTACATGCTCCTGTAGCAGGACTGACAACTGCGTGTTGTACTTGCTTGCCATCTTGGTGGAAACTACAATCCGTTTGTATGAATCGCTACCCTTCGAGAAACATTTGTATCCCAAAAAGCCAAAAATATACATGCAGCCCTCAAGCATAAGAACTGCCCGACGCAGATGGCTCCAAACCACTCAGTGATCGCTGCATCATAATGCCAGAATTTGCTTTATTGATAGGCGCGTCAACTGTTTTGTTTCCAGCAAACCCAAACTTCCACGGAACACGTCGGGTAATAAGCTTTTGTCGCAAGTAGACCGAGTAGGCAACGAGTCCCACCACAAGACCGACACTAAAGACGAGACCCAAGATTTGAACCGATGACACTGCCTGCATATCTTGTTTGTAGGCATTGATTGACTTCCATTTGGAAATTTCCCATTCGGGACTTTCGAGATAAACTTCACCGTACTCATCGTAATTGTTTTCGATCAAACTGGCAACAAAGTTGCAAACGTCTCGTTCGTTGGCTTCTTGTTGGTAGGCACCTTCGTAGCCTTTATCACCCGTCAAATGAATATTGCACTTGGCGGCTTGTTCGTACAGGTATCCACAGACTTCGTATATGCCATTATTTTCGGCTTCATTCTCGTTTTGCATCTCATCGTCAGTCATCAAGTCGTAGCTCTCCTAAAAAAAGATCGGAAGAAAACAAAACACAGGGTTCAAGTGTGCGTTGCGCGTTAGAACAATAACAGAACATTCAATATCTTATGCCTTACAAAGCACACAACTGCACAACGTACCGACGCCTGACAGCTAATGCACTGTTTGGGGTAGTAAGGACTCAAGTATTCATCATCAATGGAGGTTCCCGTAACTTCCTCCATGTCGACCATATCGCCAATATAATTGCTGCAGTATTGATCTTCGTAAATGCCAATACCAATGGTAAATCCATCACTGCGGCAGTGGGGTCCCAAATAACTAACAGAACCACCAACGTCGAATTCTGAACACTCAAAGTATTGGGCATAATTTTGAGCGTACGTCATGTAATTATTGTCGGTGAACATTTCTTCATCACACGCTTCCGTGTAGGCCGCACAGACATCGGCATAGGCACAGGTAACACTCTCGGTGGCATTGTAAACCCCATCGTCGCCGGCTGCAGCATCATCATCGCCATTGGCCGCATCGACGTTATCATCACCAGCCGCAGCAGCAGCATCATCGCCATTTTGTTGGTTGTTGTACTGATCGTCATTAGCATAGTCATCCGCAGCGGCATTTTGTTGATCGTCATTGCCATTGTTTTGGTACTGGTTATTTTTGTTTTGGTTGTTATTGGAATTATAGTTATAGCTGGTATACTGAGCACCACCACCGCCGCCGCCTTTGTAGTTGTTGTTGCCATAGTAGTAGTTGGCCAAGTCACGCTGCTGGTTGTCACCCTGCTGTTGCGCGTTGTAATAGCTACCTTCGCCCGTCATACAATAGTGGCACGTCTGACAGTACTGTTGGTATTGCGAAATGTGGTAGGTATTCATAATGGTCAAATAGTCGTCCATGGGCATGGTGTATTCACCGTAGTTGTACTCGCATCCCATGGCATTATAGTTGCTACACTTCTCTTTGGGGCACAATCGAAAGACCACGAATCGATTCATAATAAGACTGCCATACTCATTTTCGTCCATGGCCATGTCATCGCTAAAGGTGTGAATGTTTTGACAACCCAAATACTTGAGCGCATATTGGGTCAAGTTGAGACCACCGTAATCAGCAAAGACATCATCACCATCTTCGTCAGCGGCTTCTTCTTCTTGCTGCTGCGCTTGATTAGCATCATCGTTTTGATAATAATTATTGTACTGATAATCGTAATAACCGTACTGGTAATTATAGTTTTGCAAATTACGTTCCTTTTCACCACCATTAATACTACTAGTAGTAGTAGTAGTAGTAGACCGACGAACAAATGCCGTCTTGACAGGTTTGGCAGATTCTAACAATCGCGTCATGAGAGCAGTTTGTCGATTAGCTTCTTCCGCCCTTTGTGTGGCTTCGTTCATGGCCTTGACAAATTGAGCACGAATATTCGCCTTATTATTATTATTATCATGATGTTGATGTTGTTGTGTTGCCATTGTTAAGCTCGTCATGAAACTAACGAATAAGAGTGCCATCACTATCCTGTTTGAGGACAATACCTGTCGTCGTGATGATGACATGATGAGAAACGTACGTTGATCCTTGGATGTTGTTGAAAGATAGATGATAGAGACTACAGCACAGTACTCCAACAAGTAGCAGGTCCAGTTAGTTTTTGTTTTCTGGAGTGATTGCTTTTGCTTTGCTTCTTGTTATCGTTGTGGGTGAAAATCTCTGTTAGCACTACTAGAGTAGCTACTAGTGAGGGAAGAATAGTACTCAAAAAAGCCGTTACTACTTTGGTAAGGATGATTGGTTTCAAATATCTACGGAAATTGGAATAAGATAGTAAGTCAAAATCGTCATCGCCAGCCGATACTATCCCGATAATTTCAGTCTTTTTCCACCTGGGCTTGCAATATTCCAAGGTCATGACTTCTAAAACCGCGGCATCAACAACTATAACAATCAACGTAGCATCCATTGCCTCTCCGACATGAAGCGACAACAACTTTTTAGTACAAGTTCATACACGCACCCACCAACAAATACTCCTAATACTAGAGTTGCTAGTAGGTATTACAGCATCCAGAGAAAGCCGACCTTACTTTCGAAACCTCCTTCCGACAAAATAAAACAAATAATAAGAATCCGTAATCGATTGAAACGAAGTGAGAGCAATGTCTACAACCGAAGACTTTAAAGAAGAGGTCAGCAACTGTGCAAAGGTTGAAGATGGTGATGCAGTTGACACGAACAACAATAATAACAAGCGTGACAGTGCAGCCGATGATTATGCCGAAGGAGGAAACGAAGGCAACAAGAAACTAAAAACGGAACCAAGAAATGAAAATACTGCGGATGATAATAATAAGAATGATGATGATGATGCAGACTCGTCCCATGACCTTGTGCAACCAGGAACCGAAGGCATTTCCAAGATTGAAGATAATGATGTTTTGTCAGGTAAGGACAAGTAGGGTTCTCAAATCGGTATTTGTATGTATTATTATTTTGCTCTTGTCTTGTGGTGGTGTTCCCAATTCTCCCAACGGTGATTTCATGCCGTTTGGTCAAAGTTGAATTAACACAATACAACTTGATCATCCCATTTACTTTGCCTCCATAATTAACACACAAATGTAAAAATAGGACGAGGAGGAGGGACCAATCTGCACCCTGGCAATCGACAATTTCGGGATCTCATTAATCTGTACCGCCGAGACTATTTGAAGGCTCGAAAAAATGATAAACCCGCCATTTCGAGGTCCATTGTAAGTACCTCATGGATAATATGATGAAATATTATTTGCTAGTCATGGTCTAGGAGGGCCAAACAATGTCTCTCAAAAAGAAACACCCTGTCATCCATTCCCTCGAACAAAAAACTCTCTAAACTGTAGGTCAATTCGATTCGAGAGAAGAATGGACGATTCCTTAAAAAGGTAGAAAAGACAGGTCTCTGGTACGAGATTGGAGACGATGCAGCACGCGAAAAGACCAGTCAAGCCCTTCGTCAGCGTGCTCCTGAAATGCGAAAACTGTTGTTAGATCACGAAATGGAAGGAGCGAGGGTCCAGCAACAACAAATGATGATGGGCATGTCAGCAGGTATGATGAACCCTGCCGCCGCCATGATGAACCCTGCTGCCGCCATGATGGGTATGCCCATGCTGATGCCGAATGGTCAAATGGCCGCGTTTAACCCGGCAATGATGCAATTCAACCCGGGTGCCATGATGCAGTTTAATCCCTTAATGATGGGGGTGCAACAACCGCAAACAAATGCGGCTCCAGGAGCTGCCCCTGGGACAGACCCCCCTGCCAACCAACATCCCATGATGATGATGATGCAAGGTATGCCAGGGACTGTTCCACAACAGCAACCACAACCACAACAGCAGCAGCAGCAGCAGCAAGCCAATGGGACGAGAGAAACAGTAGATGGCAGGGCACCTCAGCAACAGCAACAGCAACATCAACTAAATACGGGTGGAACTGCGACGGAAGGTGGAGATTTTGCGCATGGTGCAAATACTGCCATGACTCATACGGGTACTGGTGGAGAAGGAGGTATGCAAACAACTTCAGGTAATGGCAGCAGCAATGATGCCCAATCATTCAACAACAGCAATAACAACAACAGCAACAACATGTCCGTCATGACCAACACTCCCATGATGGGCATGACGAATGCTGCAAATCCTTCCATGGAATAATAGGTACCTACGCCGCAAGATATGGGAGGAGATCGAAATTCACAAACGATTCAACACAATGTGTGTGACATTGCTCTAAATGGAAATATACAAAGAAGCGATAGTTATCTGAAAGGATCAACCCAGTGTGTCTGGTGCTGCTTAAGTCGACTGTACGTAATTTAAATAACAATGAAAGAAAGAAATAGATGCAGTAGTAAATACTATACTAAGGTTGATTGTCCATCATACGGTTTCCCAACCGCACGTTTCGGCACTCTTGTACATAGCCAAAACTACCCGCACATCATCCGATGCCCGTACGACCGATTCGTGCGCTGCAGCATAATCTAGCATGGTGCTGATACGATAAATTTCTTTCCATAGTCCCGCAAACCCCAAAAAGAATCCTCCTTTGCGATCACTGGGAAACAATTCCGTACCCTTGGGATGTTCTTCGTTGTATAGTCGCAGTCCACCCGCACCGGGTTCGTCTCGAAAAAGGCCATCTCCATGAATCACAAGCTCTCCGTTGGTGCCAGTAATACGAAAATAAGGACATGTATCATGAGCCATGGGCGCTGTGGCCAGCATGTTGCAAGAATAGGTGGCCACCAATGGGCCAGCTCCCGCTGGTTCACTACTACTTTCACTACTACTACTACTACTAGCATCATCGGCCATTTGAAACAAAGCGTGTGCCACGGATTCGCCCTCCATTTGCAGTTCCGGTGCCATACCACGTCGGACCACAGCCACGACCTTTTCAATCCGTCGACCTAGCATTTCCCTCAAGGGTCGAATCCAATGCAATCCGCCATCAATGGCAATGCCACCACCGGCCCGTTCGAGCGACCCACGCCAACCCAATCCACCCGATTCATCAACACTTCCGCTGGTAACATTATCTCGCATGGATTCATAGTAATATGCAGCAGCCGTGACTATGTGTCCAATGGCTTGATCCTCCGTAATTAATTTCCGGGCCAAGGCCACTTCTTGCCAGTAAGGAGATTGCTCGGCAATGACGAGCATTCCATTAGATTTTGATGATGCCAGCTCGGCCGAAACTTGCACCAATCGATCACATTCATCACGCTTCGGTGCCAAAGGTTTTTCCATAACCACAATCTTGCTTGTTGCGAGAGCTTGTAATGCAATTTTTTGGTGCAAATCGTGTGGTACAGCCACGAAAATCACGTCAATTCGTTGCTCCAAAAACGCTGTTTCCTTGCACAGTTCATCCAAACTAGTATATTGCCGGGGCGCTGCATTGGAGCTAAGCAATTGCGAAGCATATTGAGTCTGCGCCAACTCCAGCAAAATGTGTCGACGGCTTTCCGATGGATCGCACAAAGTCCGCAATTCCAATTTACCCCCCAAAGCCGATGCCATGGCTTCCATGTGATGGGTCACTATTTGACCACAGCCAACAATGGCCAGTCCTAACAATGCCTGCTGTTCGGGTTGTTGTCCAGAAGACGACATGATCGAATGCCTCGTTGGATGAGATGCCTGGAGATTAGCTTGTGTTTCGAAACAAGGCCACTCAGACGTGAGGCGAGATCAGTAGAGTGTAAAATAATAATAATGTAGAATAAACGAATTGGAGCTGTTCTACCAGGTAGTCTCTAGCAAATCTACTACTAGGTTCTACTACCTGGTAGGAGTACCACTCTGAGTGGTAGTAGACTAGACTAGACTAGTAGTTCGGTTTGTAGTATGGTACCAAACTCTTCTGGCTTTGGTTAGTATCAAAGTATGATGTTCTCGAGTAGACTACATGGTAGTGCTAGACTACTAATAGCTACTACTAGCTAGTAGTAGTGTAGTACGCTACTACTAGTACGGCCACTACATCATGATGTACGGATGTACTAGCTAGCTAGACTAGACTAGTAGTACTACTAGAGCACTTCTTGTAAATTGCTTTCTGACCTGTTTTAAAAGCGACTGAAACAATCACGAGTAGCTTTCAAGACTCCATCGGCACGTCCGCGTAGCGGTTAAAAAAAAAAAGACAACAGTTGATAGTGCGATGATCTATAATAGGTTTGTTCAAGCAACGTCGATCTAATGCTTTTGAAAGCTTTTGAATTATTTTCTACTTGTTTGTGCTTGAGTGTTTTTTTCTCAACGATCAAGGTTATGTACGTACGTATGCTCTCATTAAAAATGCTCTTGTGTCCACCGGTTCAGTCGCAATGATCAAACGTTGCGACTGCCACTTACGTGGGCCGTGTTTGAATTTTCTTAGGGAAGCTCTTCAAACGATTTCTTTGGTGCAATGTCTGGCACATACGTCTTGATGTAGGAATCCGAAGGGGCATCCGACACATCCGATCCAGAAGCTTTTAATTCGGCAGGGTTATCCCATGAGGGTTTCAAAAGTCCCATGGCGGACGAGCGACGCTTGCTTTCCTTGGTGATACGTTCAAATTTGTTGGCTCGCGACTGAACTTTGGAAACTAATTTTAACTCGTTTCCATTTTGTTTGCTGCGTTGAATCAACAGGTTGCGAGCAGCGCGAAAGTCCACAGGAGTTTTGTCTTCTTCCACCTGAGCGGCACTTGGGCGCTCGCGCTCGTTCATGTTGGCGGTATTTGCTGACTTGGCCAACATGCGCGGTGGAGCCGCGACTCGGGGACCCATCGCAGCAAGCATGCGTTCCTCCAGGGATTTCTTGGCGGGGGTGTCACGTGAAGCCGGAAGTTTTTGGCTGGTGCGGTATGGACTGGGGGCTACCGATGATCGGCGCTCGGAAGATCGCCACATCTGTTTGGCGCGAGACGTGATATCATCACGACTCTCGCGAACAGGACCAATGTCGCTTTGGGCATACGAAGGCCGGCGAGCTGCTGACGAGGAAGCAGCGTTCTGTCCTTTGAATGCATTCTGCAACCATTTCTTCTTGTCCGTAACACTGATAGAGGATGCAGCATTGTCGTTACTGACAACAAATTCACTGCGAGCACAGTCATCGCTGTTCACGGGTTGAGTGCGCATCATCATTATGTGACGATTAGAATGATCGTCGTGATGATGGTGATCGTGAATTTCTGAGTTATCATCGCCTTCAAAAGCATGTTGGAGCCAATTCTTCTTTTCCTTCACGGCGCCTGTTTCAATATTGGCTTCCTCGACAATCACGTCTTCCAAATCCTTGTCAAACATGCGAGACTTGGCAATCACGTTGGCACCTCGACGAAGATGGCGAACCTTTTTGGTCGATGTGGGATCATCTGCCAGCCAAGCCGACAGTTTGGCGACCGAAGCATATCCTTGATCGGTAGCTTGGACTTCTTGGGTGCGGACACGAGGTTTGACACGAATGGGTGTGCTGCGGATGCTCGGACGGTGAGCGACAAGACGAGCCTTGGCATTGTCCTTGTTGTTGTTAGACAAATTTGGCTTATCCTGGACCATGCGCTTGACCAAGGCAGAGGCCATGCTGCTAGATGTGGACGACGATGTAATAGTTGAAAAAGTGGCCGAATGAGTCGACGAAACAGCTGTTTCTTGAGAGGTGCATGTTGCCAAGCCTGGAGCTTCCACAACGTTACCATTTTCATGATCAGACACGAAGGGAGCGATACTGCTTGATCGTTGTTTTGTCATTTTTATGGCCGAAGGTGGAGGTGACGCAAAGCCATGAGTCGATTCCTTCCACGGAGACTCCGCATTCTGTTGCAGCATAAACATGGTCTCGGATGATCGAACTATGACCGGCGCCAAAAAGACTTGGGGATCCTCCATGGCATCTTGGGGAAAGAGGACCGACGGAAGATCCTCATTCTTTGGTTTTGGGGAGCTATTAGAGACTTGTTTCTTACGCTTGCAATGGAATCGAGGATCCTTTTCCACCACCAAGGTAGCTATGGCGTTGCCTGTGCTCATGTTATCGACGTTTCCCTTGGTTTGTTGTGATTGTAGCTGTTTTCCAAAGTCGTCGAGCCAGTTGCGATCCGATAGAACCGACGATTGTCCCTCAGTTGAATCATTACTGGGCTGCCAGGTAAGGGAGGGATCGGTGCTGGGACTTTGGCTGTTGGTGGGCCACAACGGAAAACCCCCTTCATCCAGGTCTTGCGTGTTCAATACAAAGGAAGATGATTTGGTCGTGTTGCTGGTTGAAATGGTGGTAGTGCTAATGTTGCGATCCGTGGACAAACTTCGGTTGCCGTTCATTTCTGGTGCACGAAAGGGAGATCCATGTACGCGCATCTTTTTAACTATTTGTGACAGTGGCTTTGTTGTGCTGTTTGTGTCTTGGGGAAGGTTTTCTTCGTTGCCTCGGAGTACAGGACGAGAGAGATCGATTGTGTTGATATCAACAGCGTTGTTGCCTTTTGTGGTGTTAACAAGTTGATTCTGATGGAAACTTGTGCTAGCAGTTTGCAATGGCACAGACGACGATACTTCCATTGTCTTGGAAAGGAAGGAGAGGAGTTGACGAATTGTTGGGAGTTTCGAAAGAGTCTTCCTATGAAAACAGTTCTTTGGAGAAGGTTGCTTGTGGTAAGTCTGAAAATGCGAGGGAGATTATTCTTTCGCCTAAAACTGTTCGTTGTTGAGAGAGACAAACAAAAAATGATGTAAAATAATAATAATACACTCCACTACTAGACTAGTAGTCTACTGTGTTTGGCGAGCACACAACTAGCTAGCCGTTTGTGTTCCCTTTTTGCACATGTGATACTCAGTCGTGTATGCAAATAGCTTTAACTCTATAATGCAGTTCCAACTCAATCCATTGCTACGGTTAACTCAACAGCTAAGTACCAAACAATCAATCTAATTTCCACTTTATAATACATACAGGACTGAATAGCACTTTGACTTGATGGGACCAGAAATTTTTAAGTATTTAAAATCTCTCTGGGATTTCTATGAAAACCAAATACCGATCTTCCTAGAATCCAGGCCAAAAACCAAAGCAGTACCAGGTACACAGATCAAAATTTAACGAAATTTGCGGGGGAAATCTTTTTAAAATAATGTACCAGGTACGGTAAGTACGGTACGAGATCAAACTGAAGTGAAGTCCCTGTAAGATAATCGTCATTGTGATATTTTGACTACCAGGTAGTTTCTGCTTGGGGGCAGAATATCTTCTTTACTGGTACCAGTAAGCAAAAGAAGTCGGTGCGCCAAGTTCCGTAGGAGCTTCGGAGAGAAAAGACTGCTTTGCACACCACCAGCAATCTTATACGAGTACTGCCACTTACTCAAGTACTCCTGGTATCAAATTACAGTACAAACCAATAAATCTGGAAAAAAATAGCATCACAACGCACCTCGGACCTCGGAGGCAACAGATTTAGATTAATCTGGAACAGTCGAGAGCAAAGTAGCCTAACACTACCGACAGCAGCAACAGCAGCGGCAAACAGCAGCAACAGCAACAAGAACAACAATATAATATTCAAAAAGAAAGCGAAAAACTATTATTTCCCGGCACAGTACTGGTATCTTGTTACAGTACCAGGTATCTTATTCGGCGATCTCTTGAGGCCTATTTCAACCACTATCAAACTTGAGCACGAGGAGGTTAACTTGAATCCCACAAACAAAGACTTCACAGGAATTTTGCGAACTATCAAAATCTTTCGTTCAAAGGATTCTCTCGAGAGATAGCAGCAGCATTTAAGAATCATGTTGGGAACTCTCACAATTCGAACCGCTCTTGTTAAAAACAAAATTATTGACCAGGACGATAACCAGAGCACTGGAGCCTCTGCAAGCCACGATACAGCTTCAAATAATTATAACAATCACGACACCTCCATCAAAAGTCCTTCAAGAAGTTTTGCACGGACCTCGACAGCCCCCCTTTCGAACAGCAGCAGTAGTAGTCCTAAAAGCAGAAAACCACTTTCCAAATCCTTTGGTGCTAGCAGTTTCATCAGTAGCAGCACAAGTAGCAGCAGCAGCAATAACAACGATTCCCACAGGAGGAAGAATATGTGTGCTGCAACAACATGTTGTGATGTTTGTGCGACTCTTCCGTTTAATGTTCGTGCCTTGACTTCTTCGGTCGGAGGAGCAGTAGGTCTGGATGACCAACATGCAAATGTCCTTCAAGATGATCCCATGGCACTCCACAAGAGCTCTTCGGGAGATTCTCAAGATGCTGTCGAGAGACAACACCAGTCGAGCTTTACCTCCAAGAGACTGGAACGTATCTGCAAGGAAATTTACGAGAAATGTGGCGGCTCGGTCCGAGAAATTGCCCATCTCAGTTGCAGAGAAGTCAAGATTGGAAAGCGTGTCGGAAAAGGTGGAACTGCCAGTGTTTATCATGTAACAGGCTTTGCCTTGACACCATTTCCCAGGAACGAACTCCACAAGAACGATCATCAAGTCGAACTGCGACAAGCCCTTAAGGATTCGTCCATGCAACCGCAGGGACGGTACGTTCTGAAAAGATTGAGTAAGAATTTCATGTCTTCTCATCATGAAGATGATCCACCCAAGGAGGTGAACAAATTTGCTCGAGCTGCTTTGATAAATATGCTGCTCGAAGCTCAGTTCTTGCGTGTGTTTGATCATCCCAACATTGTCAAGCTGACAGCCATGGGAGAATGTGACAGCGAAAACTTCTTTCTCATCATGACGTATCTACCCGAAAGTATGGAAGAACGCATTATATCCTGGCGCAAACAAGTGAAACGGAACACGAAGAAACTGTTGCAGCGGGAGAAGACACCCGTCTTGGCCAAATTGAGTCATCAATTCTTTAAGCCGGACTACTACAAGAAACAGCAGTACACGGCGCATTTGGAGCTACGAAAACTGATGTATGAACGCCTTTATGTGGCACAAGATATTGCGGCCGCGGTGGGATACCTTCACGAGCAAAGAATTCTGTACCGAGACCTCAAGACATCAAACATTGGTTTTGATTCAGAAGGCACGGTCAAGCTCTTTGACTTTGGAATTTCTCGCTTCTTGCCGACTCCGGAAGTCGAGGAAGGAGAACATTTTGAAGACTCCTTTGACATGTCCAAAGTGGGGACGAAAATGTTTATGGCACCTGGTATGTTTTGTTTTACTGAGCGTGACATTTTTTATGCATGAATATGCTACATGTTTTTTCTCTCTTTTGATGATGAATTGACAAATAGTGATCTCTGTTGTGTCTTGTTTATTTTATCCACAGAAATTGCCGAGAAAAGGTCGTATGGAGTGAAGGCAGATTGTTATTCATTTGGAGTCTTACTGTGGCAACTATTAGCCATGGCAAATCCACGTCCTGTGTACACACCATACTTGGTTAATGAGGAAGAAGCTGCGGCTTCTGCGGCATTCAACAAGATCTTGAGCACTAATCGCAGGGGTCCTCGTTATGAATTTCCCTTGTGCGCTTGCTGGCCCATGTTTGTCCAGTCTTTGTTACGCCGAATATTCCAAAGAAATCCTAGACTACGACCCAACATGGCTGAGATAGAACGAAAACTCGAAAGCTCGTTGGAAAAGCTGTGGAAAGAGATCCAACAAGACGAAGAGACTATGTTTGGCAAAACGACGGCACCCTGCACACCCGAGACACAAACGGATTCCCGAACAATACCAATTCAAGGCTCCCTCAACACTCTACCTTATATGTTTGGACTTGATCGTCAGAGAACCTTTGAAATGGAGCTCGAGCATGAATTTTAGAAAGGGCCGAGGACTTCTTTGTTGACACTTGAATGCTGTTGGCAATCATTTTCATAACATGTACTTTCATTCGTAGTGTTTTCAGACATCTTCGCATAATAACATAATAATAATAACGTAGTTGACCTCTATACCAGGATTGTTTCCTGAATTCTGGGGCAAAAATAAGAATCATACCGAAAGTCCATAACCAGCTAGCTTCTACCTTTTGTCTTCTGTTGCCAAGCTCAACATTCCCTCTGGAAATTCGGGATGCAAGTTCAGGATCGATCCTGTCATTAATGCCGAGCTATCACTTAAAAGAAAGCCGACAGTTGCTGCAATATCATCCGGTCGAAGGATTCTCCCCAGCGGTACTCCAGCATCTGCTTTGGAAATCCAATCGATGCCCATGTTGGCCGTTTGTACCTTGCTTTCATTTTCTGTAACCGACCAGCCCATATTGATGGCATTGACTCGAATTCCATGAGGTGCCAGTTCAGCCGCATTGTTCTTGGTTAAGGCGTTGAGTGCTGCCTTTGATACGCTGTACGCCATGATGAAGGGAGCACCTCCATGTGACGCGACCGAGCTAATATTGACAATGCTTCCACGAATCTGGTGTTCTATCATACGTTGAGACACAGCTTGGGTCAACAAGAAGGGAGCTCGAACATTAATCGCCATTTGCTTGTCAAAACCTTCCGCGGATTCCGTCGCAAGATTGCCTCGTTCAGTGATAGCCGCGGCATTGACCAGGCCCGAGATGGGACCCACCTCCTTCATCAAGGCAGCTGCCTTTGAAACGACCTCACGAGCTTTCTGAGGATCTTCCAAATCAGCTGCCACAAAACAACAAATGCAATTATTGTCCGAAAGTTCTTGACAGACTTCATTGCCCTTCGTTTGATTTCGGCTCACCAACACGAGTCCTTTGGCACCACACAGTTTGAGTTGACGGGCAATACCCAATCCCAATCCCTGAGTACCTCCCGTTACCAGAAAAACGCGACCGCTGACATTATAACCAGGTGGTGATAAGGGTGGTGTAAGCGTTGCTGAAGCTTGTGTAGTGGTCATCTTGTCAATTAATTTATAAGAGCTTTGCTTACTTTTCGACAAGAGAAGAAAGAAAGCATGGAAAATGAATCGAGGTACGATCAAAAGATACCAATCGAACGAGTTCGAGGAGGATAGGGTTAATACTCAATTGAAGATACGATAACATGGCAAAATAATGAGCACAGGAACCATGAAGACGAAAAAATAATAATATAATATCGTAGCCGAACTATGCTGGCACTCAAATCAAGACTGAAAAAGGACGCAATTCAGGAGACGAATAAGATAGAGACAATGATTACACGTCGACAAAAAAAGCTACGACTAGCTAGACTAGTGTAGCAGCGCATGCAGGAATATGACGATTAGATTAAAACTGGGAAAGTCATTTTCAAACAGCCCTATTCCTAAAAGGAGCTGAAAATTGTTCTTTTTTTCTTTTTCAGAACAATCTCAGTTTTAACAATGACCCTGAATCTATCAGGTTCCTTCGATTTGGGCTGCAACAACCAAGAGTCGGAAGGATACGTCGTCCTCTAGCTGGTCATAGTCTCGAGTAAATTAGTTGCACAGTTTCAAGCGAAAGCACTTAGCTTCGTTTGCTTAAAAGCTCATAAATATTTCAAAAGCTCACAAATTTGATTCTCATCATCAATTAAATCAATTCAGAAATTAATAGTCCACACCTCAATGATGACTACAATTGACGATTTTACCGACAATGCCAGTGCAGTCTTTAAGGAAGAAGACACCAACGTTCTTAACGAACTCTTTCTCCTCAAGAGCAATGCTGCATCTTCCAACCGGAAGTTTACGGCCTTGATGACCTTGGTCCTTGCCTTGTTGCTCTCGACCATGGGCATTTCAATTGGTGCTCTCAAACATGCTAAGGGCGGTGTGATCGTCGATGAAGGTTCAACTCGCCTCATGACCAAGTCTGGTGCTACGGCATCTGCCGTGTCTCTTGGCGAGAACTTCCAGTTGCCTGTGTTTACAATTCATCCCTGGATGATGAGCGATGACTCCAACACTACTACTCAAGTCTTTCCCCATCCATACGTTTGCGTTGGTGTTGAGACAGCCTCTAGGCTCTGGACCTCGGTAATGTTTGGTATTCATACCAATGCCATTGTTATTATGGCCAAAGAAGGCCAAGTTCTCACTGACGAGAATGTCGAACAGTACGGCGTTACTTTTACCTATCAAGGAATGAAACAAAACAAAACTCACTCTTGTTTGTATACTATTGGAGAAGATATGCTTGTTTGCTTGAATTTTGTAAACCCACGTTGCGGCGGCACCGAGAAGATTCACTCCATTACAGACTCTAAATTCAATCGCCGCCAACTCTTTGAAGAAGTCGTCTATCCCAAGAGTCCGTTCGATGATCGTCATTTATCCTTCCAGGAAGGCGATGAGTGCCCCTATGGCCACTGGTGCGACGACTTTGCTGCCATTGAGCTTGTCGGTAGCGGGTGGTAGGCTCCGGCTGTTCTCAACGCTTGCTTTTGCGGAAAAGCAATGCATAAAGAAGGAACGAAGAATTTGCACAACGAAAGTCTAAAGCAAGTTAAAGTGTAGACTCCAATCTTTTTCCATCTTAGCTAGACTAGCAGCTCGAATATCTAGTAATAGAGTGGATACTCCGGAGTACAGCAACTATTTTGGAATACTAGCTTAGTGCTTAGTATTCAAAACAAATCCCAAGTATTAATAATATCGATATTGGCGTGTAATGTCACGACGGACAACAATGATGTTGTCTAGTAGCATTCTAGCAGCAGACGACGGACAACAATGATGTTGTCTAGTAGCAGTCTAGTAGCAGACGACGACAGTTGTTTACTGTAGTACTGTCTTTGCATATTTGCATACAATAATGGTTATCTGTATTGGTATTACAGTGTTTTGTTTTATCGTCGATTGTGGCATCCGTTGTGAAAGTTCCAGTGCATACTTGTTGCAGGAAACGATACTCTTACTAGTAGCAACAAGTTTTTAAAGCGCTGCGAGAATAAATGGTGCGAACGTGCGTTTTACCTGTAATGCGAAATAGCAATCGAACAAGTTCGTCATTTGCACTCAAACAAAAATACTGTGGCGAAGCAGAGGGACGACGGGTGAAAAAGAAATACAAATACGAGCACTGATGATAATAATGTAATCGTGTTTATGTACAAACTTCTAAAAAGCATCATCCTGAGAATTGTTCTCATGACAAAGATGTCGTGGATGGATTCATCCTATACAAAAAGGCGCTCCACCTGATCCTCTGCCTCTTCTTCTTTGGAAGACTTATACCGTTTGCCGGCAGAATCTGTGTCTGTTTCCGATTCATCAGCGGAGGTGGGACTCGCTACAACTCTTCCAGGAGCGTTGCATGGTTTGCTACGTTTCTTGCGGAACTGCGATGGTTTGTCAGCAGCAACGCTGTCACCAGGTGGTTCTTCCGTATACGTAGACGGTGATGCCTTTAATTCGCGAGGACCTTGAACGACACCAGTTTGTGATCCTAATACTAACTGCTGGACTTTTTTGGAGCCAGTGGCAGTTGAGTTAGATTTGCCACGAACATTCTGAGATGATTTACTTATCACATGGTCCTTGTCACTTGAAATAATGGAGTCTTTCCCAGATGTTTCGCTCGATGATATTACAGGACTTTTCCCGTACGCAGCACTCAAACGAGAAAACGATCCAGGCGGGGAATGTGATTCTGTGGGCGGTTTCGATTCAAAAATCAAAAGAGATTGACTTTGTCTTGAAGGATTCGTTAGTGTCAACGCAGACCGATCTTGGGCTTTGAGGACTGCACCTTTAAGCTGTCGGGAGGTTGCTCGATCGACCTCCCAAATGAATCCAACTTCGTTCAATAACTTCAGACGTTCTGGACTCAATCGTGACGACTGACCATTCTGCAAGAGCTTATAATCTTGGCGCTGAAAAATTAACCAAGAAACAGCGAGCAAAGCATCATGTTTGAGCACGAATGCGAAGAAAGAAAAGAGGACAACAGGACCATCTCCCAGGCCGAGAGAAGTTTTTCATCGCTGTCCGCTTACCTGTTTGGACACCTGAACGCACCAGGACAGACACAAAATGCAACGAGATAAGAAGAATCCTATTCGACAACATCATGACAAAAAGTGAAGAGTTTTACCTACCCAATTCGACAAAGTCTCGTTTTCCTGCAAGAAAACATAAAACCAGTGAGTCCATTGGCAAATGGCCTCCTCAACAGTACCAATGAAACACAGAAGTTACCTACCTTCCACCGCATTGGAACCTGGGCATGTCCATACTTCGACTTAAACGATGAAGTAGCGCAGATAAAAGACGCGTGCAGATAAAAGACATGTGTTTAGGTATGCATGAGGGGCAGCTAAAAGGAAAAAGAACAACGACGTACCACAAACTCTTTCAACTCCTCGAACCTGGTCTCCCATGTCACGTGGTTAGGATTAATAGTCGACCATTCAAATCCAATGTCCGCCAGTTTTTTGGCTCGGTCGAGTGTCATGGCTGTGGATCCGGACTGTCCAGAGGTGACAATTTTGTACTGCCTTCGTTGAGCTGAAACTGGGAGGTAGGCGACAAAGGATGAGTGCGGACAAACCGTGCAAAGTGAAATGGCTCGTTTCCGTGACCCGAAACAGAACTTACCCCAGGATCCGAGCGAGGGATCTTCTTTGTGTCTGCGATGCGAGTCAAATGCCGTTAATGGGTATGAACGTATGAACGAACAAGGGTGATTTAGATATTGAAATAGCAAAGCAGCACCTCAAAACCAGAGATCAAACATCAGCGGCTTACCTGTTGGGGACATTTACGTGGCCTCCGGGAATGATATGAAAGTATGTATGATGTGAGTAACGTTGAAAAAGATGGACGCCCCGACGCCCCGCCCCGCATTGAATCACACAACCATACACGGCGTGACCCCTGCAACCTACCATATTTTTTCTTGAAAGCCAATAAACGACTGAACATTTGGTCCCAGCGTTTGGCGTGCGAGTTGATTTCTTCTTCAGTTTCTGGTGCCGTCGACGATGAAACCGATACCCCACCACTACTCTCGTCGTTGCTGGAAACACGATTGCTTTCTTCCCGGTTTCGACAACTCATTTTTTGCGGCTTCTTGGCCATTTTTATCACACTGGAAAATAAACCGATTGCGAGGGGCTAACCCAATGAAGCTGAATTTGCTTTAATTGTGGTATAAGATGAGGTTAGCTGGAAAATTCCCACTATTGGTTTTGGTTTTTTCGTCATTGATCATCATTCCAAACATTCAATATGCGTCCAGAACCAGCTGCTTCAATATATGCGTCATCGATTACGCTTTATTTATACGAGATGCGGTAGTCTTTTAAATCATAATTGTAAAAAATGTGGTTCGTACGAGATCGCACTAAAGACAAATCTGATGTGGCGCAACGTATTTTGATGCATACATATTTGGAAACGCACCATGACGCAAAAACAGCTGTCCAGAAAGACCTGTTCGGGTGGTCGTTCCAAACCGATTCGTGTACCAGGCACTCGAGTAGACTACTAGTACTTTATCAGAGATAGGGTTTTATTAGTAAGAAAAATAATGATATTATTATTGTTATTATGTAGTTGGTCAAAAAAATTCTCGAAGATTTTGACGAGCAGACAAAATTGGACCAAAGTACGTAGTAACACGTCTTATTTTGCCAACAAACGCCATATCGCGGCAATAGGCTCCAACGCAGCTTCTGGTGTGCTGGTCGTTTGGTTCTACACTGTTCAAAATTAAATTCTAAAAATTATTGCGCTAGTTATTTTGATATTCTGATCAGGTTGATTTAGATCTTGCGCGCCAACCTCCGGTAACTGTAGAATTGAATGTCTCTGCTACTACTAATAACAAAATTCTACTAGCATATGTGTTGTAACAGTTCATTTTTATTTTCTGCCTATATTTGTCTTGTGCATATCTAGTCTGCGTATAGTGGCTATCGGATTGTGATTCATCTCATTTTCCAATTGCATGTACTCGAGTACTCATATGATAGAACCACTTCTTTTGGCTTGCTTTGTCTCTAATACTTTCATTCGATTGTAGTTTGTTTCTTCGTTCATATCCGGTTGCAACACTTTATCTGCTGGATCTGTTGCATTTTATTCCTTTGAAAAAGACGGCGAATCCATTTCTTCCAATTTGGCTTCGGTATTCCTGGACAGTAACATTCCTCTGTATTCTTGAGACGTTGGCTACCATGTGGTTCTACTGTGGCAACAGCCTCCTCGATTAGAATCGCATCCGATGGCAACGTCGTTCTGTTTTCGGTGGTATCTGACACTGCCACTCCTAAAGCGCTTCGTGCTACCAAGCAAGCCGCAATAGTGGTAGCTTGTACATGCTCGTAACCATGACGCACTTTTTTCAACACCCAATCCTTGTAGTAGTGTGTATTATTACTCGTGTCATTGATGGGGGACGTCGTGAATGGCTCTTCCATCCATTTGCATGCTCTATCTACCGTCTGTTGTGTCCAAGGATGCGCATGGTCATCCCATAGAGTGATCACCACCGTGGGGTACTTCTCTCTGGACGTCACGGTTTGCTGAATCAGACGTAACACAGTTTGAACCTCAGCAGGATACTGTCGTTGTACCGTAAAGCCAAGACTTCCCAGGAAAGCCAACAGCACCAACAACAGCTTCAACCCGACCATTGCTCGCTTTGTTGTCCTCGAAGCTTTTGGGGGTGGCAATCCTCGGCGTCGGCGTTGTTCTTCGGATTTAGTTGAATTGACAGGTTTGAATTTGCTTTTGCTGTTGGGCGCGTAATAGTTCGCCACGTGATATTGATTAGGATTCGATCTGGTGGTACTGGTAGTGACGGACGAATTGCTGCCACGGAAAAAGGTTGTGGTTGGTTTCAATCGTGCAGGTTCTGGTGCTTGGTTTTTACCACCAAAGAACCACGACCTTGATTCTTGTTCTGCAGCGCCATGATTTGTAGCTCTGTTACTGTTCCATTCTCCTCGTTGAAAGAACCACTCTCGTACAGGTTGGGAAGCTGATATTCCTTGACTGTACCAAGGCCGTTCAGTCCGTCGTTTGAGTTTTTGTTGAGCTTCTAGAAATTCTTGTGGCAATATCTGCTTGAAAGTGGAAGGATCCTTTTTCGACAGGGGTGCTGTTTTTTGCAAGGAAACGCTCGGTAATTTTGTTTTGGTATGGTTATTTTTGTTATCATTGTTGGGTAGTTTGGTCCTCTTGAGTTTGACAGGTGGCAAAATAGTAGTTCCAGTAGCTGGCTTCTTCTTTTGTAGACCACCACCACTACATGGGGCTTTCTTGAGAGGCACAGACTTGTAAACTTCCCCCAATTTGGCATTCGGGTCGACAGGTTGGGGAACGTGGTCACGCGGAACTTCCTGGCCTTGCTTGAGCTGTTCCCCGTAGCCAGTGCTTCTAAATTTGTGCGATTGTTGTTGATAGACTTGTGCTAGTTTGGCGTTGGGATCTTCCGGCAGTATAACATGATCCCGGGGAACATCAGCTCCTTGCTTGAGATTGGCACCATAACGTGTGGGTCTTAATTGCTTCCTGGTGTAATCCGGTGCATGGTGTTGTTGTTTATTGACGGAAGGAGATGAGTTTTCCTTATGGTGGTCTATTCCAGCGTGAATGAGACTTCCTTGACGGGTCGGCTTCAGCATGTCTTTCGAGTACGATACACGTTGTTTGAAGGATTCTTCTTCTCCTTCATAATCAGAATCATACTCGTCGCTGTCGTACTCAGTTACGGACGAGTCATCGCCTTGATCTTCAAACGACGAGGCCGCCGTTGTGTTCTCCCCTTCGGCATACAATTTTGCTTCGTTTAATTCCATACTATTATCATGCGGTTTCATCTGTATGATTGTACTGTGATTTAAGTTACGATGGTTATTTCTGTGCTGTGGTTTGTTTGCGTTTCTTTTTTTCCTCTCTTTGGTGGCCATCTTTGTCTTGGAAAATTTTGAATTCGCAAGGGGCAATGTGGTAACAGGGTTTTCTAAATATTGCGAATGCACCAAGAAAAAGCAAACTGTCAGCAAATGTGCGTCTTAACTGAACGTAAAAAGCTAGTGTGGAGACTATTAGATATATAGAGTAAATATAAATATTATGACTAGAGTATAGTGTGGATAGGAAGCAGGCATAGGCACACGACCTAATAGAGTAAGACCTAACTCCTG
>Ga0210036_1002021_pt1 | contig 22039 bp, 13 predicted proteins | sample CryGeymeta201515_FD_185469 | JGI IMG/M metagenome (GOLD analysis project Ga0210036, IMG submission 185469) | Groundwater microbial communities from Crystal Geyser aquifers in Utah, USA - Crystal Geyser metaG 2015-15 (SPAdes) (version 2) | ecosystem: Environmental > Aquatic > Deep subsurface >...
TACTACCGGCAATACTATACCTCTCCAAACACGATGGATGACAACAGCAAAACCAGATTTTGAAAACCCAGAATTACTGTACGAAGGACCCATGGCCAGACTAATTACGACACTGAAAATGTTTTCCTTATCTTCGGCTGTGTTAAGCACTGTAGGGTTACCAACCTTAATGATCATCAAGGGAATTGATATGTACACGGGCATTCACATTGCCATGGTGGGAACCACAATAGCTGGATCCATTGGATCCACATTGGGGTTACAATACATTTTTGCACCCTATGTCTACAAACTTGAACGCATTCCGATTCGTCAATGTAGCTTTTCAAAAAATGATGACGGCGAAGAAGCTTCAAGCGATAAAGAAGAAGATACGAAGACAAAAACATCAGCAGAAACAGCCAACGGAAACTTTCTATTAAAGGCAACAACCCGGAGTGTCTTTGCCACTAAGGTTGACCACGTCTTCGATCCCGAAATCGATATTGAGGGAGTCCCTCGAGGCACTATTCGTCCATTTTGTAGCTTCTTTGCCAAGGGAAAGCCTCTATACATTCACGAACAAATGATTCAAGATCCAACACTTAGCCAGAACTTGTTTATCAAACATGCTACTCCCATCAAGCAGCAGAAGAATCCCGATCCTGACGATGAGTTCTTGTAGATATCATCAGGCTTATCCGAAGGAATTGGAAGGCGAGCACTTTTGCGATAGAGTGAGCAATCGTTTGATAACCTATCATCATTTTCTAAATAATTTACTTCTACATCATTTTCACTGTTCATCCCTACTCTACCCTACCCCTACACCTAAAGTAAAAATGAGCGCTCTCGAATCACTCATCGGCAAGACACTTCCAATGCGACTTGTGGGCTGCCACGGTCGCCCGGATGTTCGTCGCTGCCGTCTCGTGGATTGTATCCAGTACATCTGTACCGCCTCGTTCGCGACAGTCTTCATCGTCTTCCACTTTGCTTTGTTCAGCACTGTTGCGATCCAACAAGGCTGTTACGACACTCGACACGCACCTTCCCAAGATGCTTCGGACATAACCACCCTCCAAAGAACAAACAATGGGAGTTTCGAGGGTCATGAGACTCCGGGTCAATCGGCCGTAGCATTCCGGAGTTATGTGACACTCACCCAAATCTCCGTCGGCCGCGTCAAATCCCGCTGACACGAGGATGAGCTCCGGTTGAAATTCACGTGCGACTGGCATCAGGAGACAATCCCACACCGCCAGATATTCATCGTCGCCCATACCTCTCGAAGTCCAACCTACATTGATATTCTTGCCGACACCGTCACCCATTCCTACAGTCGCAGGTCCTCCATTTGACAAAAAGGGAAAGAAATTGCCACCGTGCCAACGATGTACCGAAAAATACAAAACGTTTGGGTCATTCAAAAAGATACTCTGTGTACCATTTCCGTGATGGACGTCCCAATCCACAATCATAATTTTCTCGACACCCAGTTTGGCTCGGGCATAGGCTGCAGCCACAGCAACATTGTTGATGATACAATACCCACCAGCAAGACCAGGCTCTGCGTGATGTCCTGGCGGACGAATGACCGCAAATCCATGATCGAGATCCTTTTGCACGACATTTTCCACGAGAGAACACAAGGATGTAGCGGCTTTTTTTGCTTCTATAAAGGAATTTTTGGAAAAGTAAATTGAATTGAATTGTTCTGCTTCTCTGTCCAGGTGTTCCTCCCTGCAGCAGTTGCAATCAAAGAGTTTGTCCAGGCTGTTCAGTTGCAACAAAAGCAGTAACGAGTGAGCACGGTGTGGTGTGTACTGGCACGGAGAAACACTTCCGAACGAAACACATTTAGTATCAAACATACCGCTTCATGTAACCTGGAAGATGAACTCGAAGATAGTCGTCATCTTCTAAAAAAGCTGCTGCCGCGGTGGTTCGCTTGTCCTCCGTAGCAGTGGTAGCACTACTAGAGCTATCTGATCCTTCCTCTTCTTCTTCGTCTTCTTCTCCCATCACGATAGACCTAGCATAAATTCCATTTTTCTTAAGGGCCTCCATGATGCTAGTCACTCGTACGGGCCGCTCCTTGTGCATGCGACTGTGTCGATCGAAATGTTGGAGGCCTGCCTCAAACACAAGACCAGTTCGAAAATCATTCTGATCGTTTTGAATGGATTTGTTTGCATTGGCGATCTCGCTGGTGGGGCTGGTTAATATTGCGGGTGTCAATGGATTCTCTCTTGCATTGTTCACCGCATCAGTCACTACACAGGAAGGTTTCAATGCCACACTGCTACTGGAGGTCAACGAAGAGTCTTCCTCGTCTTCACTCTCTTCTTCATTGCACGAGAGGGTTGATGGTGTTACTGAAGGAACCGACGGTTTGAATGGCGACTGCAGAAAGATCTGAGGCATCGGTTCTCCGACTTTCTCGGTGACACTCATCGTGTTTATTCCAGCAACACCTGATGAAGTACGACTGGAAGCAGCTTTACTACTGGAGGAGGAAGTTGCGCTGGGGCGACTGTCATTCTCATCCTCGCAAATTGTTGAGATGCTACACCGGGACAATATTTTTTTCCTCAAGTGTAATTGATCTGTCCCGTCATTCTTTTCAGAGTGTCTCTTCATTCAGATAAGGTACTGTAGCTACTAGCTACTCTTGTAATGTTGATAGACTTCGTCAATTTATTACTCCTCGTAGACCTACCAGTAGACAGTGAATTATATATAAATTCCAGCAACAGCACCACTTACTAACTTGCGAGTTAATCAAAAAGAGATGTTTCCACGTGGGGTCTTCGCTTTGCTATTTCAGTTTCTGGTACCAGGTACCAGTACCAGGTACAGTACCTGGTAGGCCTTTTATATTCATTTCAATTGCTGGTCATACCACTAGTAGCTAGCTACTAGTAGTAGCTAGTAGTAGTACCGATCAGCAGGATTCATTCCCGACTTCTCTTTTTAAGTCGTGTCGAAAAATCGATCGCCTTCCAAGCCGGATAAGAATACCGTACCATAGCAAAATACGTACTGCACCATCTTAGCAACTAAAGCAAGTAAGTGTGGGCCCAGGAAGTAAGTAACTCAAGATTTACTACATTCACTGTCTTATACCAGTAGCAACTAAAGCCACGTCAATTTTCAACCTCACTGAAGCAGAGAGCAGAGCACAGTAGGTTACAGACACTCCTGCTCCCCGGCTTTGGCTTCGTCTGCAGCACAGTCGTCGCCGTCGTTCTCATCATCATTTTCGCTGCTTTCTCTGTCGTCCTTTCCCAGCTTTGCTCTCAACAGAGCGGCACTCTTTTCTGGCAACTTGTGTTCATTCAATAAAGGTTCTAAATCCTCTAGCCATCCAAGATGTGACATGAGATTCAGCAAAACATTGTCGCAGTCACCTTGTGCAAAAAAATCTCTTTCGGCTTGGTCGCCGTAAGATACGCCCAAATGCCATCCTACTGGCTCTCGATTAACAAAGAGTCTCAAGGCTGTCTTGGGAGCCCTCCAGACTAGACTGTTCGCTGGAGCAACGCGCAAGCTCGTACCAATGACTATAAATAGATCGATATCTGCAACATCACGAGGAGCATTCTCAAAAAATTCTCTCGGCAGAGGAGAACGAAACAAAACAATGGCAGGTTTGACGTGCCTGTGGCCGCAATTGTGGCAAGTAATGGGCGAAGACTCCTTGGGAGCCGTTTTGTCTTTTTCTGACAGATCCTTAATTTGGGTCTGAATTTTTTCACAGAATTCATCAAAATCAGTTTCTTCACCGCAATTCGCACATTCAGCTCGATCCATGGACCCGTGAACGGCAATGACTTTGTCGCGTGGTAATTGTGTGCACTGATCCTCCAGACCATCGATATTTTGGGTGTACAATCTCACGAGTTTGCCAGTTTTGGCGTGAAGAAGTTCGACAAAACGATGCGCCAGGGTAGCCTTCCATCGCTGATTGTGTGTTCCCAAAATAAATTCTCGATTAAGCTCCAGACATGGCAGTGGATTCTGTAGAAACATGCCTTGCTCGAGTGCTACTGTGGGATCCTCGCGAATGGCTTCCCTTTCAATAGGATCCGCAGTGAGGAGGTCAGGCTTCATCGTGGCGTACAGGCCATCCGCTGATCGAAAGTCGGGAATGCCAGCAGCCCTGTATATATATCCAGCATTGTAAACAGCATACATCAGCCAGATAAACAGTAAAAAAAAGCAATGTTCAAGTGGACGCAGAAGCCCACTTTCATCATCAGTCGTATTCTGTACTTACACGCTCATTCCTGCTCCCGCCAATATGCAAATGTTTTTACAATTTTCTGAAAGAATAAAATTGGCAACTTCTTCCAATGATGTTGGTAGTTTACCAAATGGGTATTCCAAATCTTCTTCGTCCTCTTCGAGTCCTTGCATGATGAGCTCGATGGGCACTCCTCTAGCCACGGCATTGGCCACGGCAGCAATTGTCGGACCTACTTCACTATTATCATCACTTACATCATTTTCGTCACTTGAATTATCAACTTCTTCTTCTTCTTCTTCTCCAGCCTTTGGTTGTTGCTTCTGATGACCGTCCACCGAGTGTTGTCCGACAGCTGCACCACCGGCGGCAGCAGCAGCAGCATTATCAGCTTCCGCAGGCATGGTATCAAAATTGGAAGCTTTGTCTTGCTCATCGAATGAATGACATGGCCGACGCTTTTTCTTTTTGGGTTCCAGCTCAATGTCTCGGAATTTTTGCTGTTCCAATTTCTGGAGCAGGGGATCCAAGATTGGATCGTGCAGGTACGAATCACATTCCTGACACCACACGGATAAATCTGCCAAACTGACGGCTATGCAGTGTCCTTCCTCGTATCCTTCTTGTCGTTTCGTATTCTTCCAGTGAGACAGAGAATGGCCGTTGCCGTACCGAGAACAACGAACGGCACCGCACTCCAAACACAACCAATTTTCACCGGGAGGACAAGACGAGCCATTCGTCTTGTTGCCACCACCACCACCACCACCACCATCATCATTGCTATCATGTTCTTCATCTTGGTGGTACGTACAAACATTGTGCTCTCGCACATCTGGCAAATTATCTACGGAAAGTTTCACGTGTTGTCGGATGTGAGGACAATCTTCTTTGGGTACGACCGCGCCACCTTGATCTTTGGCAAGGTCGTGATCTAAAATGTACTTGATGACCAAGGATCGATCGGGTCCTACTTCTTCCATTGCCTTTTCGACTACCTCTGTATCGAACTTATAAAGTGTCGTCAATTGTCTTACGACCAATAATTTACGGGCATCCAAAGTATCTTCGCTCATCGTGGTGGTTGCCGTTGCCGTTGCCGTTGCGGTAAAATGAGCTTGTTGTGTTGTAGTAGTGTTGGTGTTTGGGTCGACATTGACAGCTGCTGGCTTGAGATCACCATCGTTGGTGGCTTCTTCCGAGGACATGATTGCCTGATGATTGCCTATCCTCTGGGAGCTATTATTAACTACTACTAGTAGTATTAATTATTGCAAAACCTTGGCGGAGGATCTTATTTTCCCCATAATGAAAAGGAATTACAAGCAAAGTCAAAACAAACATGAAATCTTTTCTTCCAAGATTTTGCTGATTAGGTAATGAGCTTTCGTTTTCAACAACAACTCGAACATTATTGATGCATAAAATGAAGCACAAAAAATTGTTGCTCGCTCGTTGCTCCTCACATCTTTATTAAGGTCCGTCAGCTATTCTTACTTCGAGTAGACTAACAGTAGCAATTTGATATTATTATTTGATGCATCCTGTCTAAATAATAATACAATAATACAAAGAACACGGGACGAACTAAGATCAAGAAAAGGTTAAAACAATGAATAATATCGACAGCACTAGCACCACAACCACAACTACAACCACGGACACAACAACTGCCACTGCCACTACCTCTCATCATCCCATTCCTCTCGACTCTACGCTACCGCAAGTTTTGACAAGATCGTTTACGGTCCTGAACGTGAATACGGATGCCTGGATTCAGATCTTTGCCGATCGTATTTTTGTTGGTATGAGTCAATTGGAATGTAAAATTGGAACGTACATTTTATGTGAAGCGGAAACCAGTGACATTAATCCACGACAAACAGAATTTAAGATTTCCACTTTGTTGGGGAATCGAGACGATGCCATGCTTGGAGTGTATGCCAGAACCTTGATGGAGCGAATACGATCCTTTCACGGTAGTTCTGAAGGAGAACGATCGACCATGCCCAAAGAACTACTATTGGGAATAGCGCTCGACAAGGCGAAGGGTCGTGATCCGAAAATGTTTCAATTGCTGTTGGGGGTTCTGGTAGATATGTACGTCGATGCTGTGAAAGATACATCGACAGAATAAAAACAAGATCTATAATAAGCTTTGGATTTTTTTCGTTTTCGTTTTTGTTTTTATGACTCCAGAAAAGGTGACTTCCTCATGACATCGATGTTTTATAGAACAGGAAAAGGCAGGCGCAGCAACAATTCATAAGCAGATTGTTCTCCCTAGAATCCACGCAGCCGCTCGTAAAAAGGCTATGCTAGTGACCACTCATTCTGTATGTAAAACCTTTGCCAGACACAAAGTGCATGGCACGAGCGCTACCCGATGGTTAGGTACACACTGGCAACAAAGCTGGAAACGCAGTAGAGAGATCGTTTTCCTCCACCTCCCATCAACCGTGCCAAATAAAGTGTTTATAGTATCCCTAGTAGAAAACAGTTTCTCGCTTATTATTGTGAATCTTGCATTGATGTACCAGTACTTCGCGGTGCCAACTCTGTATTTGCCGGAGCTTCAATTATAGGGAACTGCGAAAACAATGGAATGTATCTACGTATCTACAGTACTCTACTAGACTACTAGCTTGAGTCAGGACTCTACTAGTAGTAGTAGACTACTACTAGCTAGACCTACTAGTACTAGCTAGTTTTACTGTATTCGTTGACATAAAAATGTTAGGGTTCGAGTCTTATTACGTCATACTGATTCATGAGAGATCGAAAGATTTTGACTAGGTCTAGGCTCTACTAGACTACAGCTACGAGCAACGAGCAAGTACAAGTAGTACTCGAGTAGTAATTATCTTACTTCTTCGCAAAAAATCAGTTAACGAGCCTACACACATCAACTACCACCATGCCAAAGTCTGCTGCCGCATCTTTGTACCGAGCGCTTGGCCGAGAGGCTAGACACATGACGGATTACAATTTCAGGAGCTATGCGATTCGGAAAGTTCGAGACGGATTTCGACAGGGCAAATCGCTGCAAGGGTGCGTTCATGCGTGTGTTGCTTTCGGGAATGCACGTACATCATGTGCAGCCAAAGGGGTCGATGCTTACACCTGCATAATCCATTTTTATCGTTTTCAAACCATGCGTCTCAAACCATGCTACTTATAGGGAGGAAGCAACTGCAGCTATTAACTACGGAAAAGAACAATTGGAGGTACTGAAGCGACAGGCCATTTTGGGCAAACTGTATCCCAGTGGAAAGAGTGTCATGGAATAAACATTTGCGATTCTACAATTTGCTTGTGCCGATGGAGTCTTCTGTGTGGATTGAAATTTCGATCTGTAATTAAAAAAGGTATACGTCGTGGTGCGCCTGAAAAACAAAAAAACATACTACCTGCCTGCCTACGCACTACGCATAACACACGATTGAAGCATTAAAGCACCTATAGTTCTTTTTCTACTTTCCGAATATATTTTTGGTTTTTTCAATGTCATTCTTAAAGCGCTCGTCTTCGCGCTTTCTTCGTTCCGCTATCAATCCTTCTTTTCCACCGTATCGTTTTCTAGCCCTTCGTCTGATTTCCTTTCGAGAGTACAGTTTCATTTTGGCAAATCCTCTATGGTGAGGATTATCTTTTTCCGCTACCACTTTGCAACATTGAAGCGTCCCGTCTGGGAGACAGTACATCTTTTTGGCTTCCTGTTTGGTAACAAAATCAGACGCTCCCTCTTCAAACGCTTCTAGATCGCTATCAACGTCTTCCTCCTCCACTTGTGCAACTTTGTCAGTCTCCTTGTTTGTTTCCACGTCCAATTTCGCACGCTTTTCTTTTTCTTCTTCTTCTTCCTTACTATGATCTCCTCCGCTTCGCTTTTTCTGAATCGAAGTACCATTCTCCTCCTGTACTTGTTCTTGTGCTTGTAGATGTTGTTGTTCCTCCCTGCGGCGACGCTTCTGGATTTCCAGTGCCCGCTCCCTACTCTTCCGGATCCTCTCCTGCTGTTCCTCTGTGAGTACCATGGTTATGTCCCACTTGCTCTATAAATCCCACAACAACAACAACAAAACCCCAAAAAATTGATTCCCTGAGATATCAAGGAAAAATAATACTCCTATCTATTATTATTATTATTATTATTTTAATTCTGAATGGCAACTTTTTCTTCCCTTGCCGCAAAGAACATGTACGCCAGTCGGATACCTCCAAAATACAATCCTAGTTTGAGAAACGATATTTTTTGGTTGCCACTTCCTCCTGAAGCTCCTTCCTTTCCGTTGGGGTACAATACAAACATTCTAAAATGAAGAACAAGATGAATTATTTATTGTTGTTGCTGCTGTTTGTTGTTTGTTGTGATTCTTGCTTGGGAGTTTTAATGTTGAATAATGTGGAGGAAGGAGCAGAAGAATGCTGCAGAAGAGGTTATGAGTTTAAATGATGGCTTAATTCGAATACGAACCCGAACCCTTTTTAATCAGTGGCTGGTGTAGTTGTTTGGCTGCTCAACTAAAATAGTAGAGTTACCACTAATAAAGAGTACTCTAGCTAGTAGAGTACTAGCTACACAGTAGCTAGTAGTAGTAGTAGTAGTCTACTCTTGTCTAATAGCTACAGTAGTAGTAGTAGAGTAGCTAGTAGTAGTAGTAGCTACTCTAGTACTACTAGTCCTTGTTATAGTACTGGTACCTCTACCTGCCTGGTAATACCTACTACTCGTACTAGTAGTAGACTACTATCAGGTACCTACTAGTAGTAGTCGTAGTACCAGGTAAGTGGCGGTAATGAGAAGCAAGAAGGCTTCAGAAAATTCATCGACGTTAATAACACCCCGTACGTAGGAGTGGTATGTACGTAATAGTACAGCGAAGTGCATTGCCATCATACTAGTAGTAGTCAATCAATCAATCACAACAAACCTATTCTTCGACTTCCGAAATTAAGTGACAATCCGACCAACAGGTTTGCAAAAGAGAAGCGAAGTGCTGCCCTTATTATAATTAGTGTATTCAATCTCAGAGCAAAGAAAACCTCACTACAGTACACAAACCATCAACTTAATATTCCACGACAACACACAGAGCATTAGGCATTAGGCATTCTTACAAATTACAAACACATCAAACACATCAACATCTGCTCTTCACTTTTGTCCTATATACTTCCTCAACTCTAATAAAGCATGTATTAAGCACCATGACAAGGTCCTATTTAAATCCAATCCATGTAGTATACGAATCCTATCAACGGAGGCGGTGGCCAGATTTTCCGCTAGAACCATACACAGCAGCAGAAGAAGAAGAACAACAACCCTTATTTCACCGGAATACCATTCCAGAGAGAGAACGCATTCTCTTACGGCGAAGGAGATGGATGCCTTCTCCCACACTTGTTACTGTATCACTGGCCGTGGTGTTGTGGATATTGGGCATTGCACTGGAAGACAGGTCCCAATACAAATCTCACAGTCTGAGCGATAACCGGATCAGCCATATCATTAGCAAAAGCAAAAGCTATAGTAGTCTACATGGCACATCGGGGAATTTTGCCTACTTTCAGTGGGATGTATTGGACACTGATCAGAAACACAGAGAAGAGCTTACGCATGATAACATTAGTAGCCGAAGCAGCAGCACTGTCTCTACTGCTCTTGAACACGGCACAGAGTACGGATCCAAAACGTTGTTTCGACATCCACCTGTAATCATGTCTCATGCCAGGATACCCAAAAGACCATCGCACAGCAGTCACAACAACAAAGAAGACGATGACGCAAAGACAAACACCAACGACGCCGACAACGATGATGCAAACGACCAGAACAGCCAGGACGATCAATTGTCGGCACAATCTCGCCCGGATGGAGAAGATATCTCCGATAATCCACAAATATACGGTTGGACGCCCGACATGTATCCCAATCCACTCACCGATCCGGTCAGGTGTTCCATTGCCTTTCTTCCCGAAGAACAGCAGGCCATTCGGAAACAGATAAACCAGTACGGGACTCCACCGGTCATACCGAAAAACCAAACAACAACCAAGGATCAATCCGTTCCAGATGACGACGACAATGGTCTAGAGCTGTTGCGACTTTGCGATCCCGACTGGATGTTGGGTGGCATGTTTATGGAGCAATTGGCTTTTGCTTTGAACAATTTTTCAGATTTCTTCTCGCAGCCCGATTGGGATGTCGGTGTAGGAAGTCTGGGTAAAAATAATGGTAAATTCGCAGCTCGTGGCGTGTCGGAACAAAGGAAGGAAAACACGAACCGAACGTCTGATAGGGTTGCTGAAGGCGGTCGCGAGGATGACCCGTTTGTAGGAGAAAACCAAAATAAACCAGGGATTGAACTTGCGGTTGCTACTGTTCGTAAGGTACGTATACTGTCCCTTTTCCCCGCTGTTGCGGCTGAGTGTCGGATGCCGCTGAATGGATCAAATCTCACCATTACTCGATACACGAATCATGGCATCCATAGATGAACTTACCAGCTGTCCTTCGAGAAGGCTCGTATTACGTCTACGAAGACGAAGATGACATGGTAAATGATGCTGCACAAATATTTGCGAGAGCTCTCCACGATGCCTGGTGGCTGGGAAATAGCGAAGATTGCTACGAAAACGAAAATGCTGATCCCATCTTGTGCCGTAGAGCCAACGGTGATTATGGTATTTTGATTTTTTTGTCCATCCAAGACAGAGTGTGTTTCATTTCGACAGGAAGCGCTATAGCTTCCATACTACCGTGGTGGCGACTGGAGCATATCGTCGCAAACATGAAACCTTATTTGCGTCATCGTGACTACGGAAATGCGCTTTTGAAATCTATCGATGACCTCTCAGAGATGCTGGAAGCAGGTCCACCAACGATGTCAGATCGTTTTCATGACTTTATATCTAGATTTGGGGTCGTGATTGCTTTTGCCATGTTCACGTTCTTTTTCGGGGCGTGGGGGGAATATCGTGATCGACGCAAGCGATGGCAGTATGCAGAAGCAAGAAGCAAGCTCTCTGGGATCGACAAAGAGAAGGCCCGTTTGTTGCAGAAAAAATACAACACAAGAAATTGTCCTATTTGTCTGGAACCCTTCGACGTCGAGGACATCGACCAATCATCGCAACACAGTAGTGAAGATGTTGAGTCTTCGCCAATAGAGGATCAAAAGAAACCCGCGAGTAGTGGTATGCGAAGAGTGGACAGTTACGGAATCCCCTTGGTTGGATGTGATGGTCGAAAAATTAAAATGCTGCGATGCGGGCACATTTTTTGTGAAACTTGCTGGAAAACATTCGCTCACTCAGGAGTTGGAAATCCCTGCATATGTCCTGTATGCCGTCAAGATGTTGGAAAGACAACGCGAAAACGAACAATAGTGGATTCAGCACGATCCGCATCTTCGGCTGCTACTGTCGCTGCCGCAACTACCTCCACGGCAGGAGACACCGCAGCTATGAACTCGACAGCACTAGCCACTGCAAGCTTCAATCCATCGTACGACTCGATCAGTATTTCCAACAACAACAACAATTGCGCTGGATCTCAAGTCGTGTTCATGCAAGTAGACCAAAATCCTTGGGCGGATGGTCCATTTACGCTCCGATTTTCCAGCAGGAACGACGCTACCAGCAGCAGCAACAACTCGAATATAGCCCGCAGTGGCACCGATTCAGAAACATCATCCCTTTTGCAGCGTCAAGACAGCCACTCGCTTGACTAATGCTTACAAAATATATGATTATTATTTCTTGTATATTAGTTAATGATTCATTAAACAATTTAGAATATTTTTGCACTTCTTTAGTGCCCAGCAGGTTGTTGTTTTACTAGATTTTGCAATCTTTACTATTAGTCCTTTTAAATATGCCATATTTTTATCTTGTTCTACCAGTCATATCAAAGAAGAATGGGTGTTCTAGTGCTGCTTGAGCTGTGATTCGACGCGCGGGATCATACTGCAGCATCATCCCGAGCAAGTCAATTCCCTCCGTATCTAGCCCTGACACGAGAGAGGCCAGGCCACCCATCGGCGGAGGATAAGGAGGCAAGTCCGTGGAATATTCTGGTAAATCTACAATACCTGGGTAGTCTTGAAGAGTAGGAGTCCCTAAAAGGCGGAAGATCTTGTCTAGTTGGTCCGATTCCGACGTTCCTGCCACCAATGGTCTGCACGACAAAGGGAAAAAGCAAAAACAAATGCACAAAAAATAGCAATAGCAGATGAGCACTCCATGTCCCTTTCACAGCTTGTCACAAAATAACTACAGGAGAATTTTCCCGGAACAGCACATTTCTTTCAACTTGCGCTTACCTGCCATTGGCCATCTCGGCAAAGATGCACCCTACCGACCAGATATCTACCGGAGTCGAGTACTTGCGACTTCCCATCAAGACATCTGGTGCTCTGTACCACAATGTTACAACTTCGTGCGTGTAGGATCTCACCGGGATACCAAAAGCTCGAGCAAGACCAAAATCAGCCAGTTTTAGCTGTCCTTCTCGATTGATGAGCAAGTTGGGTGGTTTGAGATCTCGATGCAGCACTCGATGATGGTGACAGTAGGCAACACCCGTTAGGAGTTGATACAGAAATGACTTTAATATGGGCAAGTCCAATCCAGAATCGCACACATCCAAGTACTTTTTCAAATCTTGGTCTAGAAACTCAAACACCAGCGTCAGCTTTCGTTCGGTATGCACAACATCGTACAATCGAACAATATTGGGATGCTGCAATTCTTTCAATAAGGATATCTCTCGAATGGCCGTCGAGGGGATTCCCTCATCCTCTGCTTCCAGTCGGATCTTTTTCAAGGCAATAATCTCTCCCGTCACTCGATCTTTGGCCTTATATACGACACCGTAAGTTCCCTCCCCGATCTTTTCCATTTTTTGATATCGCTCCATGGTGACGGTATGTTTTCGCCTTCTTCACAGGCCACTGATAATTGCTTTCGTATGATGCAATATATTATATTATATTATATTATATTATATTGATAAAGCACCTTACTTGTACAGTAGCACGACGAACGACAGAGTGGAAAATTTCTCAGCAACCAAAATACTACTTCAGATGGAATGCGATGAAAAACGATGGATCTGCTGCCTCTCGTCTCGGCTTTTTGAAAACGACTGCTTCGGAGTTAACCTTCGAACTGAATCAAGTACTGTACTATTATAACAACTGTAGTATTTCGTACAGTAGCAGCTTCCTTGGCCGACAACGAATCTATCTTGTCACTCTTTTCAGGGCGCTGTTGGTACTGTTGTAAAGTGTTCTGTACAAGAATAGTTGGATACTCTAGAGTTTGGAATTGGGATGATACTAAACGACTGTACTAGCTAGTAGTAGTAGACTAGTAGTCTACTTATCTGTTGGGGTGTGGTGTTTTTATTTTTTTGTCGGATCGATCGAGAGGGCGGGTTCGTTGTTTTTGAAGTCATTGAGAGGTGACCCGGGCACTTAAATTTTTAAACAGCTATTTTCAAAGCATTAAAGACTATTTTTTGATCACGGTCATCTCGATGGCAAAAACCCACTTCTACAGCCAGTGGTACTACTACTAACTAGCTAGTAGTAGCTACCTGGTAACCAGCCTAATGTTAGTGATGATAATGATAATAATACTCTACTAGTAGGTCTAGTAGTATGTTATTTTCGTCAACCTCCTTTGAGGAAAAACTTTTTCACAACTCCGTGTCTTCTGCCTCCATAAAGCTGACAAACGCCTTGGTAAGACGACGACGACGACGACGACGACAACACACACACACACGAGGACGACGACGACTGCCAACAGCAACTAGACCCAGAACACGATAGTAGAGCGAGACCATGTTGTCGTTACGAGACAACAACCACAAAAAATGCATCATGATCTTTCGCAGACACGACAACATGGTTTCCAGAATACGACTACCACCAATGCTTGCAATGCTACTACTAGGATTAGCAATGGGAAGTTTCGCAGAGGCAGGGAGGAGTTCTATTTCCTCGGCAAACCACGACGACGAAGACATTCCCGCCATTGTTAGTGCTCTCGCACCTACGATGACACCCCAGCAGTCGGGTTTTCCAACTCGTTGGACAGCCGAACAACGCGTCACTGAATCCCCTCGACTACTGCAAACAGTAATAGTAGAAGACGGGAATGTTTTTGGTGGTAGAGTCGACAATGGACAATCTCGTCAAACAGAAGACGAAATAGTAGACACGGGAGAATTTATATATTTTATTTTGGACATTGGATTTGAGGCTGGCAGAACACTGGTGGAACCAACTATTGAAATGATGAATGAGCTCATGTGTGTCATCAATGAGTGGATCACCGATCGAGTCGAGTTGACAGGGTTGTCATTGTTTCGGCAAGATAGTGACAATCCGGAGGTGACGACCAAATCTTATCACATTGATTGGATGTACGATGCAAATTCTGAGCTACCTGTCCAGTTAGACTTTTATGCCGACGTTCGACTCCAGGACGAGGAGGAAACCCCCGCCTTGTCTCGTGCTGTCTTTGAAGCATTTGATTTGGTAACGGAGGATATAGCTGCCTTTATTACCGATTATATTTGGACAGTATCACAGAAGAATATCTTTTACTATACCAATCGATTGGAATATAGAATTCGAAGAAATGAACTCTTCCCTCCCAAAGGTACAAGCAAACTTTTGAGGTCCACATGTGAAGGAGAAACTCTTGCTCCGACAGCAGTATCTGTGACAGTATCTCCAGGCGTGCCCCAGACACAGCAACCTGTAGTTGAAGACACTTTAGAACCGACACTGGCAATCACTCTTCGGCCGACCATCCAGGAAACAACCGAGCCTCCTGGTGAAGAGCCATCATCTCCAGCTACAGAGGAGCCATCTGGAACAACGCCACCTGCCACACCAACGCCAGGACTCGGACTCGGAATCGGAGGAATACCCGGCTTTGAAATTCCAGCCGTGCCCACGGGAACAGACTATCCCAATCAAACTTCGGCACCAGAATTAATATCACCGACACAGGCAGACACCCTACCACCAGAAACTATAACACCGTCAGACACCCCAGAAATACCAGTTGACAACGTGCCAGGATTTCCTGAAATTGAAACTTCAATACCATCCACCGAAACATCGTCTCCCAGTCAAAGCCCAGAAATACCAGAACCAGGTGTTCCGGAAACAGTACCAACAGAAACTCCTACAGAAATACCACCACCTCCAACTACCGGATTCACGAGTTTACCGAAAGAACCTGTTTCATTTGAAATGATCTTCTTCTGGGATGATCCAGAATATGCAGAAAGACAGCCCAACAAACAAGATGTCCAAGAAGCAATGTGTAAAACTCGCATTTATTTGGAGCAACGCTTGAAAGTGGCAACAGGAACGTCAAAAGACGTGAAGGTTGTCGTAACCAATGTTGGTTGGGAGCATTCTGGCGAGCTACCAGATGGTACGTCACAATTGGTCCTCAATATGACGGCCGCTGCCATGTATGAAACGGAGAATTCCGAAGAACCGGTACCTCCTCGTGTCGTGGTAGCAGTCCTGTACGGAATGAACGAGGAGTTGTTAGAATTCATCAGACTTCCGTCCATTCCAGCGGCCGAAGCAGATCGACCACCTACAGACGAAAATGGGAACTATATTTTTGGAGAAAGGGACGACTTTGTATTTTCGCATTCTACCGGTTTGACTTACCAAGATTATCCTGTCGGCACAGAGCTACCGTCTGGTAGTTTGCGGACCATTGGATGTGGAGAACGAATATTTCAGGATCCAATACCAGACACGCTAGGCGAGCCGATTGATTTGAACAACCTGCCAGGTCCAGATCCAACAGCAACAGATAAACCAAGCAACACCCAAGCTGAAACCAGTTCACCAACCGAAGAGGATGGCGGAAGTAATGCTGGAGAAGGAGAGGAGTCCATTACAGCTAAACCAGAAAATGGACCGGGAAATAATCTTGGTGGTACTACTGGATCCCCATCTCCTGGGAATGGCCCGGCAGACTTACCAGCAGCAGAGCCACCCGCTAGCGGGCTACCTACGGATACCTTGGATCTTCAATCTCAGGGGCAAGTGTCGATTAAATTCATTGTTTCTAATCTGGTATTCATGACAATACCGTCCAAAGTCAACAGGAGTGGTATTGCAGATGCATTTCCCATTTTTGTTGATGAAGTTGTTCAACGTGTATCTCGCGAACAACAATCACGGCGCCTTTTGCGTTCGAACCGGCGTTTGGTTGTCCAGGTGCAACCCGGCTCTGCCTATGTCTCAGAACTAACGCGAGTTTCGTGTGGATTAAATGCACACGAAGACTTGGCATGTCATGAAGCGCAGGCGTTTTACACTGTAAAAGAGACCGACAACGTGGCGTCGATAGATGTATCAAGGTATACCTACGCGACCTACGAGGGAATCCACGATGGGACTCTCTACAACATTATGAAACAAGAGACCCCCGACACGCCTCTCTTCATTGGCCCGGTTCCGGCCCAGTCCAACAAATCTGACAATTCCAATAGCCAAGACATTCTATTCTGGGCACTGGCTGGAATCTGCGTTTTATTGCTCTGTTGCATCTTTGTGTGTTGCTGGCTTGTCTTATACCAAAAACGACTCTACGAAGACGAGTTACAATTTGAAAGAGCTTTGACAGATGACATTGTGGATGAAAACGATAAGGCGTTTGGAGTAGACCATCACCACCATTATCCAAATCCGCTGCCCATATCGATGGAGGAAGAGGGAGAAGAAGGGTTCTTGGACGAAGACGAAGAAGTCGCCTTCGTTGATGACTACACAGATGGCTTGGAATTTGCGGACGAAAATGAAGCAATGCTCTTGGCGCTAGCCAATGCAGGTTCCAGGTCGAATGAACAGATTAAAGAGAAAGACGTTGAAGGTAAAAACACGGCAACAGCTGTCTTGGACGATGCTACAGCTCCAGCAACACCGTCGTCTGATTCTTGTTCAGAAGAAGATGCCAAAAAAGGAATTGACTTTTTACCAACGATACCTTCACAGGATACCTCTCGAAATGAAACTATCGATGCAACGCTGCGTGATGATGGTACTATTAGCAGCAGCAACGACAGTGAGGAGGTCGCGTGGGAGGACTATGATGCCGCCGATACAGCAGAACGGGAATTCCCGATCGTCCCTCCAGACATAATGGGCCTGCAAAAGAGTACTCTAGATAATGCATCAGATGACGAAGACGATGGTGATATTGACTGGCAGGATAGCACCGACGAGATATCCAGAAGTAGTTTTACTTCCAGTGTGGCTTCCGATGTGGAGAGTATTGCGCGTGCGAGTATTTCTTTAACGGCTGGAGAAGTCGATCATCTTGGACTACTGGACTCCTCCTCTTCATCTGGTGGAGACGATGATGGCCTGGTTTGGGAAGATATCAGAGGTGAGGAGCCTGGAGCAACAACAACTGCAAGTGGTTTGGACGACAGCAGTAGCGACTCGGACGAGATTCAGTGGGAAGACCTTCAACTATAAATAATACATTTTTGAAAGAACAATTTAAACACGGCAGAAGATCTGGGAAAATAGAAAGTATCTTTTGCGAGGTTGAGCATTCCCCTTTTACTGGCTACTCCGGAGTAGTAGACTATGTCTACAAGTATTTTTGAATAGGATAGGTATCGTATCGTGCCAAGTATCGTACGCGCGCGCTTCTTGCGCAGCGCTTCGCTTGAGTCCCACTCCCCACTGCACGAATCAAAAAATCCCTTTTGGCTTCTCTGTCTTCCTGCAGGACAAGCGAAGACATTTTCTTGATTGATTACATGCAAGCATAGATAATAAGAGGCGACAAAATGAGAAACAAAACAGATCACGCAAATCTGGATGCTGAGGTCCAGGCCGCCGAAGCTTCTCGTCAAGCAGGAAGGGGAAGTTATGCAATGAGAAACACGCCTCATCAATGCGATGTGGATGCTGAAGCCGAGGCAGCCGAAACTCGCCGTCAAGGCACGGAACTTATACAACAACACCTCCACGCTCATCTTCGGAACAATCCTGATTCTTCCTACGTCTCGTGGATAGCAACCCTGCACCCGGAGAACGCAGAGGTAACCATAGGTAGTACACAAATATAGAGTCGTTGGTCGTCTCGTTGCCAACACACCTAACCCCGCCTTTTCGTGCACTTTGCAGACGAACGATTCTTCGTTTCGTCCAATCCATGGTGGACGGTATATGAAGGAGCCAAATATGACTTGCCAATTGCTAACGCAGTGCCAGTGGAAGAGGAGCGCGTCGAAAGCGCAGAAGCCGTTGCAGCTTTCACCTACCGTCCCGGCACGGCTGCAGATACAAAACAAAACACCCCCAATGTCGATTCCTCTACGCACAAAAAAGATTCCCATTGTACTCCCATAGATGCCTTCATGGGTTTTGTGCTCTCTCTGGTGGCAACTTGTACCGTCTTTGCCTTGGAACTCGCTGGTTTGCTCATTTATAAGCTCGCAGCAGGATTTTGGAGTATTTCAAAGCATGCAGGACCACTCTCTCCTATTTTGATGCTAATATATTGTTGCTTGGCCAGCGTTGATTCGGCGCTTTTGTTGGCATCTGTTTTGACGTCAGAAATTGTGGCTGGAGTGTGCTATTTATTAAGTTTGTTGTTTGCCGGATGCGACAAGGCTGCGCAGTGGCACCAATACATTCGTCGAACGTGCCATATCTTGCGATGGGCTTTTCGATCCGAATCAGACGCCCCTACGCGACACGTGTGGAGCTGCTGCTTTCCGAAGGAAGATGGCCAAGGTGACGAGGTGGATAAAGTTGATTCTCCTGTTGGAAATTAATCTCCGAAGGAGTAGTACAAATCTGTGAAAGAGCAGTATATATTCGCACTTTTGAGCTTTCGTTTTGATTGACGAACATGATACTGTCGTCATAGAGGGGAACAGCAAGGGCAACGAATAGAAGTATGCTTCATCTATCAGTTCTTTTTTATTTCAATAGTTTATAGAAAAAATAAACTGGGCTACATTTTGAAGGCCTCTTCATAGACAGCAATGTGATGCGAAGCTCCGTGTACGCATTGCTGGCGACGCATCATACACCGTTCTTCCGTGTGGTCCCGAATATCTTGCATGAGACCTATTGGACCGCAGCTGAACAAACCAGGATGTCTAGCATTATCTACGAATGCAAGCATTTGATGAATGCTTGGCCGTCCTTGTTTTTCTTCGAGACTGACGACACTGGTGTCAAAGCTAACCTTGTTAACTCCTGCAACGGGCTGTTTGGAGTGAAGCCTTTCAATGTCATATAAGAGAAACCCTACTTCTTCCTCGTTTTCTATGTCTTCGGCATCATTCACAACCATCGGCTGAAAGTAAGTCGAGCTTGCGAGTGCATTTACAAGAATAGCCATACAGAGTCCATTTGCCAAAATCACGAGTAAGCCCCGAGCCCGCGATGCAACTGTTTCTGCAGTTATGAAGGTTCCGTAAAACCACCAAATAGACGCCAACCCGACCCATGATACGACCGAGAAGACTAGAAAGACAAACAGGGTACCTTTCAAGCTTGTACACGAGCCAGTAGCAAATCTGGAAGGCTCAAACGGGACACCCTTCGACAATGCCTCGCCGGCAATTTTCTCGCTGTTTCTGTTGTCCTGTTGATTGTTGCCGATCGTTGAAACAGAAAGGGTGCTATCGGTTCCACTAATAGCACCGTTTTCAGTATCTGTACAAGTTGAACAGAGCGAAGGCTTTCTGCCACAGGTATGGTAAATCACAAACTTTATCTTGAAATTCACGCTTGAATCATGCCGCAGTTGCAACAGTGGATCTAGATACTCTCGTTGCACATAGTCAACCAAATGAGAATCCCGGCATGTCCAAATCAGTACGATTCGCTTGGTTGGAAAGGCGTCCGGTACTGACTTTGTCAAAATGTCATGAACATGATGCAGCAACGACAAATACGGAGTGATCCCAACACCTCCAGCAATCATGACGGCCACATCATGATTCAAAACTTCGTTGATACGATTCGGCGTTCCCAGGTAACCATGGATATAAAGGTGAGGCATGTTGGCCGAATTCATTGCATCCTGATGTATTCTTTTGGCTAGCTGGGATGTAAATTTGCCTGAAGCATTGAAGATGATTCGTAGTTGTTTGGCTTTGCCAGGAACGGTATTTACGGTGAAAGGATGAGATACGTTCGAGATTGTTGGATCGAAGAGCTGCACGTAGTGGCCAGGCAGAAAGCATTGAACCGCATGTTTCGTAGCTTCTACGGTCAAACTCATGTAGTCAGATCCGACTCCATTTTTGTTGGGCTCCCATTCGGACAAGGACGATATCATTTCTGCTGATATCACCTTCACCCCCCGATCTGAGTATTGCTTCCGACTCTCGACAAAACGAATCAAAGAACTGGCTGCATAGTAGAGCAAACTCGGCATTATAAACAGTATACTTCGACCCCAGTGAAGTATGACCATGACTAGGGCTAGAGGTGCCGCAATAATGTGACACGTGTAAAATAGTCGATAGCAGTGCCGTCGGACTCGATGAAGACTGGTAAGGAGGATGACGAACAAAGCCATACCCGACAAGAATCCTGCCAGATTCCGAAAAATGTCGTAACAGGAACAGTCGATATATTTGTCGTCACATGTAGGATGAAACTTTGTGAACTGGTTCTTATCCATAGTCCAGCACTGGCCGGAAGGGATCAACATGACCACGAGACTCTCATTCGCCAAGACCTTCCATCGAACCATGTGCATAGCTCCGTGAACGGTACTGGCAATGATGAAGATGCGGCCCGCCCAAATATGCAACCGCACAGCTCGTGCTGGACTCCATCCTGCCATTTGGATTAGCGATGAGTACCGCGATACCGGTACGAGCAGAAACGATCCCACCACTTCGGCCATCATGGCCAAAGCGTTAGACGTCGTCTTGATTGAGTCATCCAGCGAAGTATTCTTTTTTCCGCGCATGTGCCGATAGATTGTCAATAAAACAAAGACTGCACAAGGTAGAAGCATCAGCAGTATAGCCAAGTGGTCCATATTCCTATCGCATTCCACAAACAGCAGTCTTTGGCGCCATCGGTGAACGAAAGGCAAATTGAAAGATGGGCTTTTTCTTGGTGGTGAAAATGCCGATGCTTGTTGGTGCTTGGAGGAAGGCAACGTCCCAAACGAGGCGAGACTACCAGCGATTAGAATCGGTAAGGCCAAATGCAAAATGGGAGTTCCCATCTTGGCATCGCCCATGATGGCTTGAGCTGTGTCTTCATAAAAAGATCTGCCAGGATCGATTGCTGCCAAGAGCAAATAACACACCACCCACAGTATACAAAGAGCCACACTTCCCGAGATAAAGCGATGATAGAAAATGCTAATTGTCATGGCGTTGGTCGTGTTGTTGCTGCTGTTCTCGCTGCTGAGCTGTCTCCCTGTATTTAGTTCCACGAAATCGAGAAAAGAGCACACCAGCCAGAGCCGAGGAAGCAGGAAAACAATCTTACAGTGTTACCTTCAACTAAAAGCTTTGTGCGACCGCCTTATTCTACTTTCTACAGACAACACTTGTCTATTGTCAGCATAATAATAATAATAATTTAATAATAATTAATGGGTCGAATGTTTGCAGTTTATCCCCACGCGTAGATATCTGTTATCACCATTCCCGGGATATGGAAAAATCCCGGGGCTGTGTATCCAATTTTCCGGGATATCCATATCCCGGGCTTGTTTGACGATTTAGTGATCACCAATTCAGGGATATTGAAAAAT
>Ga0210036_1002024_pt1 | contig 22026 bp, 19 predicted proteins | sample CryGeymeta201515_FD_185469 | JGI IMG/M metagenome (GOLD analysis project Ga0210036, IMG submission 185469) | Groundwater microbial communities from Crystal Geyser aquifers in Utah, USA - Crystal Geyser metaG 2015-15 (SPAdes) (version 2) | ecosystem: Environmental > Aquatic > Deep subsurface >...
CCATTGTGTCACTCACTCACCAATCAACATCTTCCTGCACTTTTTTTTTCGGTGGCAGACACAATGGGGCGGGATGGAGGTCGGCGAGGGGATGTTTTTTGCTGCTAATGTTGTAGACGGTATAGTGCACCAGCTTGGTGGATGGCAACTGGAACGGGAATGTCAGCGGCTCCCCGTCATGGATGACAAGGAGGAGGAACAAGAACGCTGCCCTGTTGGGCAGGCGGTAAGCACAGGTCCGGGAGGTCCGAAGTTGGCAGCTCATTTTGATCAAGTGGTACACGCTGTGCCACCCTTTTACAATCACCATCCTGATCCAGAGCACTACTTGTTAGAAGCCTACCGGAATGCATTGTTAGTATCATTTGAAAATAATCAACTGACATCCAGGGTTGCCTGCCCTTTGATGGGAGCTGGATGCAGAGGTTTTCCTATCAATGTTGCCATACGGATAGCCGGAGAATTTAGTCAAGGCTGGCTGGATCAACAAAGTAGAAACAAGGAAAGTGATAATGATGGACAATCGAAGACGTTGACTTTTGCCATTCCAGACATTGAAATTGCTGAACAGCTATTGGTAGCCATGGAAGGAAAGTCACCCCAACAATGATTCTAAGACGATTCGTGAGTTGAACTAAAGTATTTTGAAAGAACACAGTGTCATGAATTCTATACAGAAAGGAGACATCCTCGCAGTATTTTTCAAAAGAGCAATTGATATCGATAGATCGCAAGGTCAGTTGTCAAAGACAGCCTCAATAGGTTGTCCATCGAAGCAATTCTTCAGGGCAGTACTGTATTTGTTTGAGTGCACTCATCAAGAGCTAGCTAGCCAGTGCAGGTCGCTAGCTAGAAAGCCTTTTTAAATCATTGGATTCTACTCGTACAACAGAAACCTGAACAAAAGTGAAGCAACAATCCTCGAGAGTAAAATAGTGTCCGGGTGGCTGAATATGAGCGTTTGCGTTCACTTCCACCTGGCAATTCATCATATCCATGAAAAAACATCAAGAATCACAACGAACAAGCAACAAACAACACACTACACAAAAAAAGCACAGCAAAGCAACATTCTGCCTTGCCACAACTTGTCGTACAGCTGTTTAGCCAGCATCAAACGACTTCGCAGCGACTAGGCACCATCTGCTTAACAATGACGAAGCCATCTACGAAAGATCACATGCAGGGTTTCCTGCAGCTAGGATCCATCGCTCTCGCCCTACTTTGCACATCAGGATTGGCCACAGCCACCAGACACCAAAACAGAAGATATTATTATAGCAGCAGCATATCGAGACCGACTAGGACATGGGGCATACAATCTAATGCTAAACTTACCAGTACTTCCGAAGAAAGAGACATTTTAGATTTTTACTTGATGAATGTTCGAGGTGGCAGCGATTATCCTGGCGGCAACCCAGGCGGTTACGATGACGATGACAGATATGGTAGCAGCCAAGGGAATTACGACAGATATAATCTGGGCGCGGATAGATGGGGAGGACACGATCGATACAAAGATGATCGAGGGAGCAGTCGAGATAATTATGATGAATACGCTCATGACCCCTACGACGATAGAGGAAGTGTCCCATCGGTACGTAAAAGTATGACTGATGCTTTGCTACACATAGAAACGAGAGAAAATGCCATCTCATGCCTTTCATTATTATGTCAATTATTTACGTGTTGTTAGCGATCCAGAAATGCAGAAAGCAGTCCTTTATCAGGTATTCAGAGCAAACTAAAAAATGGAGATCGTCGCATTGGAGTGCCCCTGATGAGTCTTGGTGTTGTCTTTATAATGCTCGGAATTAGTCTATTTTTCAACAAAGCGCTTATGCGACTTGGTAATCTCATGCTGATTGCTGGAGTACCCGTATCTATTGGCCCGACGCGGACGATGGGATACTTTTTCCGACCCGAAAAGTCTCGAGCAACCGGATGCTTAGCTGCTGGAATATTCCTAGTCTTTGTCGGTTGGCCAATCTCTGGTATGGCTTTGGAAGCCTTTGGGATTTTGAATTTGTTTGGAAACATGTTTCCCGTGTTTTGGGCTATTTTTAAGAACATGCCGTTCGTTTCCACCATCTCGAAGAACCCGGGCTCAGGCACGCGACGGCCGTCCTCATACGAGAAACAAGACAGATACTCCCCAGACCGAGATCCATACTATGAGGACCGGAGAGGTTATGATGACTACGAAAGAAATGATGATGGCGGAACAAATCCATATTACTAGCTAGCTAATCCTTGCATAAAAAATGTGAATTCAAACGCCGCTACGGAAATCGAAAACGAGCTCACGCACGTATAACGGTGTCCCTGTTGATTTCGTTTGAAAGTTGAAAATGAGATCACAATCACCCGTCGACTCCCAGCTGCTTCGATCCAACAGTATTGATTCATCATTGCTTTTGTGCTTATAGTTCCATTCCATCAAATTGTGTGTACAGTTTGCGCGTGCCTTTCTTATGCAGGAGTTCCAATCATCTGCTCTCGAGTCAGCTGAATGAAAGCCAGAAGGAGCTAAGCATACTGTTTTCAGCAGTACACTGGATTTATCGTTGATTGTTATCTGCATAGTAAGCCCATGAAAAGTGACCGTTCTTAGCAACGTCAGAAAGATCCCTTTTGTCCTTCTTCTCCTTCTTCTTGCCGCTCTTATTGAAGGATCTGTCTTTTTTGTCGCCACGATCTTGCTGAGCACTGGCGGCAGCCATGGCCTCCCAGTTGAAGGAAGCATTTATAGAGTCACCAATAGCAGCTTCCCAGTTAAATATAGGAGCATCGACTGCATTTTTGTTGCCCTGTCTTTTGGGACCTTTTCCTCGTGATTCAGCCGTGTCAAAAGTTTTGTTTCTTGGCGGGGTTGTCCTGATGTTGTTGCGCTTTCCTTTGCTCTGCTGTTCCACCTTTTCCATTTCAGCCCAACTAAAGCCAGGCTCTAACTCTTGTTGACTATCGTTACTTTTGTCTCTATTAGATGATTTCGAGCTCTTTTGTGCTAGTGATTTGCCCATTCTCGTCTCGGAATCTCTCAAAGGCGAGTTGCTGCGGACACCAGCTGGTCGGAGTTCACTCTCATTCGTGAGCGATGGTACATCGTTCTGATCATCTCGGACACTCTTTTTAACCGTATCCGAGTTTCTTTTGGTTTTCTTGGCACCACTTGATCGCCTGCTTCTTCCAGATGGCATAGATTCACTATCTGGAGATGGTTCTGTTTGATTAGCGATGAGTGTTTCCGATTGATTCACCTCTGCCAAAGACGATTCATCAATCGGTTCAATTGTTGTTAATTCCTCATCCTTTGTCTCATCCGTAGCTTCGATTTCATCCACGCCTCCTACGTCGGTTGCGTTGGATGCATTTTCAGGAGTTGCCTCGTCAATGGTAGGTTCTGGTTGCACAGGCTTCGGCGGTGGTTCCTCACCTTTGTATTTGATAATCAACTTGAGATTGTTGATCAATTTAGCCTTGGCACCTCTCGACTGCAATTCTTTCAACATGAGAGCAATGCATCGAATAAGTCTTTTCTTGTGTCGAATTTCCATTTGCAAGCTCGCTTCCATATCATCAATTTGTGCTTGCAAGGCTCGTACGATGTTCGAAAACTCATCATCTACCTTTTGTAATTCTTGTTGTTCTTTTTCGAGTGCCGGAATTTCCACGTCCAATCTTGACACTGTGTGCTGCGTTTGAATTTCGTGCTCTTCTCGTCCTAATTTCTTGGCCTGCGTTCGTTCGATATTGATATCATGTTCAATCTCAATAGCCACTTGCTCTTCGTCCTTGATTTCCTGTTTGAGTGTTTTGGACATCCTTTGACATTCATCGAATTGTTCCTTGGGCATGTTCATTTCTGCTTCAATATCGTGCATAGCTTCTTCCCGCAATCGTTGTTTGTATTCTTCTACTTCAATCAATTCTTCTTTCCGTCGTCGTTCGATATCGACCAATTCTTCTTCCAACGGGATCCGTTCTTCGTTGTAGTATTTCCAATGTGATATACAGGCCCGAATAAATCGTTGCACAGACACAGCAGCCTTGGCAACCTTTTTCTTTACAATGGCAGTGTCCTGTAACCGTGCATCATCCCAGGCAAAGATACTGGCTTTCGACCTATTGACCTTTGAATTATTATTATTATTGGGATCAATTTTGGCGACAGCCGCGACTGCTTTCGGATCGAATGCTTTCAGATCGACACCCCATCGACGAGAACTCTCATCCATCATTGTGGCCTCCTTTTTTTGGTTTGTTTTGTTTTGTTTATATATTTGTTTTGTTGTATGTGTGGTCTTCTCCTCTTCAAAAACGAATCTCCGCAAAAACTACCCAGTAACTATCAAAAGTGTTGGTATGTACGAGTGGTAGGAGAAGAAAGAAAGGGAAGTGGCAATTGACTTATGAGAAAACTCATCTGATCTTGCAAAAGACACGGAGACAATCCAGAGTCATCATTACCAGAGTGGTATAAAGGTCTAGTAGTACCATTACTAGTAGCTAGTAGTTACTAGTAGCTAGAGTACTTATTTTGGAATACAAGTACGGTAGTGGACCTATTAGAGCCATGCTAGTACAGTAGTACTACTAGTACTACTAGTACTACTACTAGTAGCTAGCTACTAGTAGAGTAGTACCTACTCCCATCAGCACTACTACTAATAGTCTACAGTACTTACTAGTACATGGTAGCCTAGTAGTAGTCTCCTCTACTACTAGAGCTAGACGTGGTGTCTGTTTTTTCACCTTTTTTACTTCCTCAACACAGCTTAACCCGATCTCTACTGCTACGACCATGCATATTCTTGGAATAGTAGCCTTTCATCTCAACAACAACAAACATCGAACACAAAAAACCAACACACAAATATTGAGTACGTATAACAGCATTAGTAATCCTAGTACCTTCTTTCTGAGCAATTATTACTCTATAAGACACGAAGTTTAAAAATACAAGCTGTGGATCAAACAGGAAATGGGCTACAGTATGAAACACCTACCCAGACAAGAAGTGTAAGGTTGTACAGTAGCGAGAGATATTATGGAAGGGCCTGTAAACTGTAAACTAGCTTGTTGCGCGAAATGGTTGCAGGGGGAACCATTCACCACTACTACCAAAAAAACTACTGTACTTGTACATGCTGCTTTATAGTACAGTAGAAATAATGTCTTCCAAGTCAACAGCCAGATATTGTAGGAAATCGGGTCGTTACGAAAGTCCAAGATCTCTTCCGTTGCTCGTTGCGCTGCGAGAACAAGGACGATTTCACAACCGCCAACGACATGCTTGTTACGGATTTGGAAATCCTCAATCCTTTGTTCATGGTATCGCCCAACAACTTGCTCCACGTGCTATGGTCCAATCTCCTCGACTTATTGCACCACTGTCGACTGTTCATTATCATCATCATCATCATCATCGTCGACAACAACAACAACAACAACGTACGACTGCAGCCGTTCAATCCCTCCACGTCGATCGTACCGAGCAGCGATTTGTCTTGACGGGAGGATCCGATGCTATTGTCAATATTTACGATTTATCTAAATGGGGATCCGAGGAATACTTTACGGCACGTCAAAAGAATGACCACGATAAAAACAAGAGAATATCCTCCCTTGGTCCAACAAGAGCAGCAACAGTTACAGCGCAAGAATCCTTATTATTTACCGCTCACAACAACAACAAGAGTCACAGCAGCAAATCGACACACAAACCAATTGCTAGCTCGCAACGAGAGCCCCCTCGGGCATTGGCTTTATCGGACGACCAACTGCAAGCTGCCAGTTTACAAGTACCCAGTGGCCACGCTGCTCCCATTTCCAAAGTCCAGTGGTATCCGGTAGATACGGGAGCGTTTCTGTCCACTTCGATGGATGGGACCATGCTGATATGGGACACAAATACCCTTTCTCCCGTGGCCAAGTGCACTCCCTTCAATGATGACAATTCCAATGGAACTATCGGATCGTTTCACTTGTCGTCACGCCAGATCCATTCCGCCGTGGTAGCATCCTTGAACGATCCAGCCCTCAAGCTGGTAGACATTCGGAGTGGTGCCTCATCGCACACGTTGCTAGGACACGCACATCCTGGTATTTCCAGTGTCCAGTGGGCACCCCACAACGATGTCTTATTGGCGAGCGGTGGCTTGGATGGTACCATTCGTCTTTGGGATATTCGCAAGGCAGGAAGTCGAGCATGCATTGCTATTCTCAATCAAGACAACACGCATCCACCCGCCAAAGCCAGAGCCTACAAGGCCGATTATTCTCATTTGCCCAAACCTTCGGCTACTCTTTTATCCAGTGTTGACGATAAATTTGCAGCAGTAACAGCGGCTGTTTCTACCATCAATGGACGTCGCAGAGGAAGTCATTATAGGAGGTCAGTAGTCAACAATCAACAGGTGGCTCCCAATAATTATCGCCCGACGGAAAACTCGACAGTGCTTTCACACAATGGTTCCATTTCGGCTTTATCGTTTGGAGCTGAGAATGATGGACATTCTCTGGTCAGTGCGAGTCAGGATGGTAATCTTCACATTTGGGATCTTCGAGGCAATGGGCATTTGCAACCACTACGTTTCATGGCTCCCGGACGCCAACCGGCTATTCCGAGGCACAAGAAGCAAGTGCCTTTACTGCTGACGCCTTGGAGCCGATTTGGGTCGTACGCTGGCAGTGGGGCTGTTGGATCAGCTGGTGGTGGTGGTGGTGGTTGTTGTTGGGTGGGAAATGAATCCAGTCTCTTGGGGTACTCACTGGATAGGGGAGGTATGCCACAGCAAGTCTTGCAAGGACACTTACATACCATCACAGCTATGGATGTCATTGCATCAACAATGCAAATCCTGACGGCTGGAAAAGATGGAATGATTCTGACTTGGGGCAAACCAACTACAAGTAGCGGGCCTTCTGATCGCAAGCGCATCGCGGACAGTGACAATTGGTAGTCTACAAGAAAGAAGAATTATTTATAATAAAGCTTTCAACACAACGTCAGCGGTTTTACTCCTTCAACTGCTGCTTGACTTGATCCTCACAAAATACCTGTAAAGCGTAAAGATTCAGCAAAACAGCTTCGGCTGGCCATAATTTGGCGACGGGCACGCCTGCCCGAATACAGAGTGCAATCACATTATTCTGAAGAAGCTGTAAAGCCACAGCAAATTCATCGTCGTGCAAGACCTCAGCCGCCAAGGCATACTGTGTCGATTTGGAAGAGGAGGACGTCGACGATACAGATGCCGATCCTGCTGTAATGGCAGCTGAAGAATCTGCCATGATGGCTGCCATGGCATGACGCAACCTTTGTGTTACCAAAGCTGGATCCATCGAAGGTGGCACGATTGTAGTGCTAGCGGTTTGTTCAATTCGTAAGGAGCGCTCTTGGTTCGTGGTATTGTCATTGAGGTCGCTTTCTAAAAGAGCTAATAGCGCATCTGTTGATGTAGGATCAGATGGATCCTCGTCGTTGACTGGCTGCTGCTGCTGCTGTTGCATCGTAATGTGTTTTGGTAACACCGAGTGAATAATGTCTCCTTGCTGTTGCGAGGCGGGACTGGAGAAATGCAAGAGCACTGGATGTGGCAATAAAATTCCGAGACATCTTGCTACCGTATTGCTGATGGATGCCACCAATCGCAACGCCGATTGCAATTCTTGTGGTGGCAAGACACCGTACAATTCCGGACCGGCATTTGGCAGGGGCAAACCACCAATTTTTCCAATTCCTCTGGCTTGCTTTGGTCGTCCTTCCTTGGATCGAACACTGCTTCGACGTCGGCTGATAGGGTCTTCTGTATGATGTTTCGTAGTATCGTCTTTACTAATACTTGAGTCTACTAAATCTTCTTGTCGAACACTGAGGCGATGAAGTCTAAAGGCTTGTAGTGCCCACTGAAATCGCAGCATCCGGACTCGGTCCCGGGCCGCCTCAATAGCATGGGCCAAAGAACCTTCACAAACTGCTGCCTCCAGTCGCCGCAACTGTCGTCGTTGATATTCCGCTTGTGGATTTAGTGAGGCTTGTCGTTCTTCGTTCTCGACGGCATGGGCTGCCACTTCGACTGCCAACGCAGCACACTGCTGTTGCAATCGATTTTGACGTTCTCGTAACTGTTGCGATTGAAATTGCAATTCCGAAAAATGACAGTGACGACCACTCGTAGTAGTGGTAGTAGTGCTGTTAGTGGTAATATTATTATCTTCTGAATTCGATTCGCTATATTGAAGTTTTAGTTCTGCCAGACGTTTCGCACATTCTTCTCGAGCTAAATCTCGAGCCATCAAAGCTTCTTCGTGTCTCTTAACAGATGATCGCAAGGCACGTTTGCAACAGGCAGAACAGAGTACCGCATAGTCCCATGGCAAACGAGTATCATCAGCCGCAGCTACCTTTTCACAAACACAATGGCGGAGAACAGGAATGGTAGAAGTAGTAATAGCAGCAGCATTTGCGGATGTTGTCTTATTGGATGATTGGTTCATTGTTTTTTTGCAAGAAAATTTGATGTGGACGCCGCGAAAGTTAGGTGTTCTTGGCGTTGTTGGTGTCTGTCAAAGAATTCTGTCTTGCTTCAAAACTTGGAAGTATCTCCTAGCTAGTATGACAGAAAAGGCAAACTACTCGAGGTGATTATCAGTCCAATAATATAACAAGATGATCTATCGTGGACAATACTGCAGATTGTCAGCTCTTTCCAAGGTCTCAAAGTCTAACGTAGGGTGTCAACAAAACTGGAGTAGCCGATGGGGAAGAAGTTTCTTGATGGTCGATGTGTTATCGTTATTGTGTTCATTAGTAGTAGTAGACTACTAGTACTACTATTGTTAATTTTTGTACTGAAAATAATTGTAGACGCACACACTTTCCTTATGGACGTGAAAACAGTCTCCACGACAGCTTGCTCCGTTGCAGCCGACACAATGCAGGACAAAAAAGAATGCTCATAGCTACTACCAGGTAGTCGACTGATTGTAATCCCACGAGAAGTTTCTCGAGAAAAAGTGAATGACAAGGAACGGCGCCAATTGGCACTCCAGGTATTCCGATCTTCTGCATGATCGGTAGGCAGAGCGCTATGATGCCGGGCTGTAACCAGGAGGGAGCGCAAGCTTCGGCAGGGGTATTCCTAGCGGACTTTCCAAATCAAATCTCTCCTTTGTGCACAGTTTTGAGGCTAAGTTTTCGCGCGGTCTCCGTTGCTTTAATGTATGAAGCGTTTTTTGATCGGATGAAGAGCTGCTCCGTTTTCTTGTTCACCGTCGTTGGTTTCTGTATCCACTACCCACCAACTATCTGGATGGAAGCCAGCATATACAGTGACCAATGCCTCGTTGAGATAGGCTTGAAAAGTGGTCAGTGGTAAGTCTATTTGTAGGACGGAACGAACGTACAGTGTGAGAAAAGAAAAACGCACTTTCAACAAAGAAATAAACGGCAAATTTATCTAGACTTACCATTTGGCACATTGTGGAATGGATTTTCTGTTGACATGCGTGCGCTGGCTGGTGAGAGACGATGGTTGGAAATCAAATTAACTTAAAAAAGCAAACATTGCCTCATTTGCTTCAATCGGAAATAGCTAAACCGCAACTTACCTAGCTCCCTCGCTACAGAATGTATACCCTGAAAGCACATTACAGTCACAAAGTTCAAAATGAGTGCAAAGGGTAAAGCGTTCACAAAGGAATAATAGAGAATGGGAAAGATAAAGATGGCCACCAGTGTAAAGAAGGCTGTCATTTGAGCATGCGGAAACGGGAATGGATTGTAGGCAATTTTTCTTGCTTGATTGTATCCTGCCATGCCATCCGACAATACATGCGTGACACGGCTCAACAATGGTCCGGGGATGCTACCCGTACTTCCGTGCAGAGATTCTCGCGAGACAAATTCTTGCATATACATGGAGCACAACGCCACCTTGGCGTAGGGGCCGTGAGCCTTCTGCAGTTCCTCAATCTCCCTGTCGGAAACACCTCCAAGTACTTGAAAGGGGCGACCAGCATTGTACAACGTTCGGTGCTTGTCGTCTCGAGACAGGCCCAAAATAAAATTTACGGAGGAAATCACACTGTTTGAAGAATCCCACTCTTCCTTCACTTCCGCTGGTAGATCGTCAGGATTAACAGCAGGAATAGGCTGTCCGGGAAAATATTCTGCCAGTGGTGATTCGGCTCCTTCAATATCGTTACGGAGTGTCGACATAGCAACACCCGACAACAGACTTACCAAATGAACCAATTCCTGCAAAAACAGTGATGGACAGGGGATCTCGTGTTGTTCGACAGATTTTAAGACCGTCTTTTGAGATTGATCCCTATTCAATGGCAAAAAGGTTGATTCGGATGCACAAATCTCTTCGGAATTTTTCTCTTTGAGTGTGGACTTTTGGGAATTTCTCTTAATAACCATATTTCTCGTCGACTGCAAAAGCGGCGAGTTAAATTGTTCGTGAAAGTTGCGGGGAATAGGAATCCGTTGACTCGCTTTCTTGTAAACACCATATCCAGAAATATTCTTTGCTGGTCCACTCGATGATGCTGAACGATTCTTGTCGGAAGAAGTACCACCTTTTTTGGGGGGGATAGGCATTTTAGGGCTCTTTCGTCGCAAAAAGAATTTTTTCCACGACCGTTTGTATCTTGAGTCCTGCTGTTCTTTTTCCTCCAATTCTTCCATCAGTTGCTCCACTGTTTCGTCTTCCGTCATCTCGTTCACGCGCTCCCGCTCTCTGGTCACGTTGCGCAATTTGTTGTGATGCCCAAACGCCGGTGGCCGGTAACTGTCGTATTGACGAGACTGATAATGAAAAGCACTCATCAATGTTGCAACGTCCAACCACTTGCTGAGCATTTGATGTAGTGCTGTTGCACCTTCCCAGTACCTTTGGTAGGCAAAGTTTAATCGAAACGTCAAAAGAAAGCTAAAGAAAGCAATGTAGGCCCCAATAGTGTAGACATGATCGGTCAATCGAGAATCAACACTATTTTCAATGGGCGCTTCGGTTGTGTAAACTATGATAAGAAGTACCAGAGTCGACAGCAGTGCTGGTACCATGGCCTGCCAGAGAGCGGATCCATGAACATGAAAAATGAGACTAAAACCAAATAGGGAGTTTTTGTACGTAATCATGATGTTGTGTGTTCTTGTGTGGACAAGTTTTCCCCTCCTACTGATGTTGTTGTTAATAAGCTAATAGAGTAGCTACTAGTAGCTCGTCTCTCTCCAGAACATATGAATACTATTTTATGGCCTTGCTTCAAAGAAACTCGCAGGAAATATTCGACACTCAATTCCATTGTTAATACAGTAATTTACTGTATTATTTATTTTCCTTCGCAAGAAGTCGTGTCGCATTGAGCCCTTTTGCATCTTCACAGTAGGGTTAAGTGATTTCAAATGGTTTTGTAGGGTTAGTGCTTGCAACTCCGAACATCTTTTTTTTTTACGCGAGTACGTACCGGAGTACTAAGAGTAATTACCTGATCTAGCACTACTACTAGTGGTAGTCTACTCCTACTCCTACTAGGCAGTCTCTACTCTAGTACGTGGTAGATGCGGACTACTGCTACTGTAGTACAAGTACCTGGTACTGTAGTACTACTGGTCCAACACTCGGAAGTGACTTTTCAGCGAAAGAAAAAATTGGTTCCAGTCAAAACGTCTCCTCAATGGTAACCATTCGTGCTTGTGTCCTTTGCGGGGTTTTCCTGCAACCTTCACTTTTTGCCAAACAAATCAAAACGCTTTTTATGTGTGTCAAGCAAATCACGATGGCACCTTCTGGAATAAAAAAAGCGTGGAGGCTTTGGCGACACTGTTGCTGCCGGTACGGTATCTTTCCTCTCCTCGTGGTCCCGATCACAACAATGGGTTGTGCCATGACCTTGTACTCGTCGACGGGGTGCAAATTCGTTGAAATTGATATTGGCTTTGAACCATCGAATGAAGATTGGAATGCCACATCACCCTACCAATTTGGGGTCCTGTATTATCATGATGCTGCTTTTGGACACGATAATACATATCAAGAGAAATTTCACACTGGATGCGTCGAATTTTCGGATGCCTTTTACGATAACTTTGTCCAAGGAGATCAAACGTTCAAAATGACACAATCGATGACTATGATTTCATGTGGAGCCAGTGCTTTGGCCATGGTGCGTCATTGAGCTTAAATGGCATGTGTTGTTTCAGTAGGCTATCAATCCTTATAATGATCCTCTTTTCTTGTCATCTAACCTTCCGAGTTTCAACCCAGATTTCTACCTGGCTGTTTGTCATTACGCCTCTACCAGTGACATTTTTTTGGTCCATGATACTTTTGCCATCCACTTTGGTAGCGTTCATTTCGGAGGCATCCAAATTCCTCATCTTTGATACTGACCTCTGCCGCAATGCGATTTGGTTCCGTGACAGCAGCATACCAGTTCCCGAGGAAGCGAAATCTTGTTCCATGGGCGAGACTGGCTGGTTTTGTTGTGCAGCAGCTGTTTTGCACCTCTGGGCGTTGGTGTGTATGTGCCTACAAACACCACAACGACGAGTCCTGAGCCAAACTTTCGGAAGGGACGCTTCAAGTATTCAAAAACAATCCACCGAAAAGCATTACGGCGTCCAGGAGATCACCAGTGACGACAATGACGATCCTTCGGTAGACGGTGCCTTTGTCAACGTTGAAGAAGGAAAAGGCAAAGTTAAGCGCGATACCGAGAATCGTCATCTTGACATAATAACGATTGTGTCCACTCACGAGAATCGAAAATCTAACAGTAGCCGACAAAACAGAGTGAGCAGGAGTTCACGTACTGAAATATCAAGAGCAGCTACAACCAACCCACCACGCATCAACACCAAATTTTCAGCCAAGCGAAGCATCTTAGAGAACGCCGACTTATCGGAAGATCTCCCTGCCGCCAATTACACAAATATCCTGTCGCCGATTCAGGATGGATTCAACTTTGTCACTGACATGTCGGGTGCGTGTCTTTCGACCCAAAATTCATATCACGAGGATTTCGAAAGCAATGAAAGTCGTATTATGGTTTTTGAGGATGAGACAACATCAAAGTCAAGCGTCTCAAAATATCATCCAAAGGAAGACGATCCACACGAAGAGGACACAGCCGAAGTCATCAACATTCCTCCGATTACGCATGTTCCTTCGATCTTTATGTCCCCCGCCATGCATCATCATGAAGTATCTACTATCCAAGAATCCGAACACCCAAAACCACCTGAGGAACCACTCATCTTTTTGTCACCGGCAATGCAGCAACAGCGAGAACAAGAAAATCAACAAAAAGTGGACGTCTAATTTTTTTGTAGTACTCACACAAACGATCAGAAGCAAAACGGAAACTGACTTTCCATTCTTGACTCTCTCTCTCTGCATTACGTTGTGTTATGTAAAGGTCTATAGTATTGTGTATTGCAAGATATCTGACAATTCTGGCAACGTACTGTAACTAGTCTATTACTACTACTAGAGTAGCTACTCTAGCTAGAGTAGAGTAGCTACTAGTTTCGGAGTAAGTAGCTTACCTGGTATACTAATAATAGTAGACTACTACTCGAGCTACCGTACTACTCGACCGTAGAGATGACAATAGAACAAATAGACATTCAAACGTGCCTCAGTTTGAATGGCTCTTCTGGCGATCATGGATTTTATTTACATGTGGCTCAACCACTCTGGCTGAGAGTAAAATGTTTCACTGGACGTTGCCTTCACAAAATCTATGCCCGCTCATCGATCAAAACGCATGCATCGAACGAGTATCGGTTTTCCATTTTCCTTTGTCGAACAATTCGCCCTCACGACGGCATAAGTAAGTTTTTATACAGTCTCTACCACTAGCTAAAGTAATACCACGAGATATAATCTTGAACCATCGCTACTACAGTGATCTCGCGAAAGATTATCTCTAAAGTCCAAAATGAACCAATCCACAAGCAACCCTAAAAAGAAAACCGGGCAAACACCTTGCAAAGAAACCTGGAAGCTGTGGCGCCATTGCTGCTGTCGATACGGGTGGTACAGCATATTGGTCATGCCTATTATTACTTCGGGTTGTCTGTTGTCTCTCTATTCAAGTTTGGGTTGTAGCTTTGTCGATCTGGATGTTGGCTTTACTCCGTCGAATAGCGCCTACAATAAAAGCACGGCCAGTCTCGGTCTGTTTACCGTGTACACGGGCAATAAAAACGACGAGGAAAATCGATTTTACAACAACATTCTCGATGGCTGCGAATGGTATTCCGACAGTTTCGAGTCTAGCTTCATAGAGACTGATCGGACATGGAAAGTGGCGCGTATCATGGCATATATATCAGCAGCTGCCAGCATAACAGCAACGGTGAGTTTTGACTTGTGAATGTGTGTGAGAGGGGGGGGGGTTGTTGGGAAAGGGCTCTTAGTAGACGTCGTAACGTAGATTTCCTCATCCAAACAGCAATAGCCTTAACACCGCACTCAATTTTTCACAGATGACATCCTGGTTGTTTTTATTGACGCCACTGCCTGCATCCTTTTTTTGGCCAGGACTCTTACTTCCTGCTGTATTGGTAGCTTTTTTGGCCGAGGGTAGCAAATTTCTTATGTTCGACACGGCTGTCTGCCGTACCTCTACCTGGACACCTGAAGGAGTAAATTCCCTGGCACAAAAGGCAGAGTCGTGCAGTCTCGGGAGCACGGCAGTGTACACCATTATTTCGGGCTGCATCTTTTTTGTGTCACTCATGTGTGTTTGTCTCAAGGCACCCAAAAAGCGATTGTTGGACGAAACCTACGGCCAGCCACCATTCGAAGACAACAATCCTAACGTTCTGAGTCAGCATGGTCTTCATAATTCTGGTATTATGTTTCTCGATGGCAATCAGCGGCAACAATCCGGAGTTGATCTAGAGTCGTCACACTTGGATGGCGGGGCCGACCATGCTTTTCAAGAAAGTTTCCCTCGCCAGAGCGATGTTTATGTTATTGATGAAACTACTCATTATCCAGACTATCCGATCAATGACTTTGACTCGTTCAGCGCGCGGAGCGGAAAAAGCATGCGCAGCAACAGAAGCAACAGAAGTAGCCTCGGAGGACGCCGGCGCAGCAATCGACAGCGTTCCCTGGAGTTGACAAGAGTGCACTCGGAATGTTCCAGTGAAGGTCAAACTCTCAGTAGTAAGGGATCTCGTCGTAGAGATAGTCGATCCGTGAGTAGCCGTGATGGTAGAGAAATGAAAGCTTTGCGGCGACTACCGGAGGATAGACGCGACGATGTTGCAGGCGAGACGTCGAGTTTGTCTGTGACGAAATCATTGTATGATGATCGCGTGTCAGCAGCCGAGATAAGCTTTCGGCGCGCGGAGAGACAGAGAATATCGGAAAGTCGCATGTCTAAAATTGTATTGTTGGAACAAAAAGCAATTGCTGAAAACACCGACTTGATTGATAAATTTGTCGAAGAGCTTGACAAATCGTTTCAAGAAGAGGAGAGGGCGGACCTCCATGGTGTAGGAGCTCTGGATATGTCATCTACACTTCCAACGAGGAGCAGCAACATGATTGTGGAGGCATAGACCTTTACAACCAGCCAACTGATTCATAAATCGACAAAAATGAAAAATTGCAAGCACATGCATCTTGCCAATCAGCCCACAACTTCCAAGCTAGTGATTAGTTTCTGGACGTGCAAGCTAAGTAGCCACGATAAAATTCATGACAACTGTACTATTTTCAAATAAATAGGTTCATTTTCCTGAATGTTGCTTCCGGTCTTGGCCTCCTGCAAGAACTGCAACTGCAGTCTGAAGATATCTGTATTCTGCTTGAAAGAAAATTCTTTCACGTTTCCCCATTTCGTTCTGTTCTTCCCTTTTAACTGTCTACACAATAAACTGGTGTAAATTAAAGGCCATTTTTGGTGGCTGCTGTTGTTTGCCTTGATTTCCAATTGCCAGATCAACGTCTTCCAGTTCTCCTGGTGTCGGACGATGTGAGACACCTAAATCTCCTCCCTTTGCATCCCCCCGTTCGGAAACACCCAGATTCTTTCCCAAGTCTTCATATTCATTGTCGTCGTCAAAATAAGGAGCCGAAGCAGCACCGATAAAATTATTGTTACCTCTATCGCTACCGCCGGCGTCGTCATAATCATCATCATCATCATCATCTTGATATGTACGCCCCCGAACAGATTGTGAGGTCCATTCTCCTTCTTCTGCAGCAGCAGCTCGAAGCGACTGTGCTATCCGAATTGTTTTTCGAGTTTTCTTTTCATCCCAATACAACAACAAGGCCGGTATCAAACCCGCGATTATTCCAATCAGTATACCACCAAAAAAGTAGGCATGTACATCCAAGGACATTGGATCGTACTTTGCACCTTCCTCTTCGGCGGGTGATGGAGACACTGTTGATGGTAGAGGTGGCGGAGATCCTCCTATTGGCGGCGGATCCGTCGTTGTCATGGATGTAGGCGATGTTGTTGTGGCGACGGACGCGGAAATAGTTGTCTCCATTGGAGGTGCACTAATTGGGGATGGTGGTGATGGTGGTGGTACCATTTGACTGACATTGAACGGCATGCCATCACAATTCAAAAACCACAAGCATTCTCGTGCATCACGACAGGGCGCACAAAATTGACAGGCCAATGGTGTCATCGTGGCATTATTTTGTGGAAAGGCTTCACAAATGGCTGACAATAAATGTTCGACATCCCATACACCGGAATAGGACATCGTTTCTTCTCCAATAAATAATTGTGGCAGATTCGATACTGTAAATGGTAATCTTTGTTGTGCATGAATTCTATCCAATTGGGATTGTAATTTGGTATTGACTCTATCTTCTTCCAATCCACCGGAATCATCCATACATTGCAAAACATCTGTCCAATTGGTGTGTTCCACAGTTGACAAGGCCCGCTGTGAACACTCTGCAACGTCAATGGGGTACTGCAACGTATGACAAGAAAATTCTTCAAAGGCATCTAAATATTCCCAATGATGCAAATCAGTAGTATGGTACAATTCATTGATACATAATCGTCGTAAGGTTTCCTCTACAACCATCTTGTTGTTGCTGTTGCTGGTCGACAACGGAACATCATTATCATTATCATCATCATCATCATCATCATTATGTTGCGTCGTCGTGATCGACGGCGATAGTGGTGGTGGTTGTGGAGCACAATATCGTCCATGATTGGTACACTGTTCTTCACATATGGAAGAATTGACTTCCTGTTCTTGAGGCTGTCCAGTAGTAGCATTATTGATTACATAATATTGACGACAACCGGTAATCTGTTGTGATGGTTGTTGTTGTTGTTGCGTTTGCGTTCCTCCATACGAAACATCGAATCCATCCACAATATAATAATAGGCTGTGACATAAATAATTTGATTCTGTGCACGCATACGATGAACAATACCTCGTAGTAAATGCCATAATGGATTATGCCAATGAGTAATGGTCGTAATGACTTGTATTTTGAGAGGATATGGAATCGCTTTGATTTCTTCCAGCAACAAGGATTCAGCTTCGGGCGGAAATGGAACGTAGGTATCACGTGTTTCATTATTGTACCAGTAAGTTCTGGTAGTAGTTTGTATTTGAAGACCTGGAGGCAATAATAATGAGTGTTCTTCTTGTTCTTGCTGAGGATTGGAAGAATATGTCGGTGCTTCTTGGGCCGAGGTAGTCTGAAGGATAGATCCCAGCAAAAGCAGCAGCAACAACAACCCCTTCCAAACAGTCATGTCCGTGATTTTCTTGTCTGTCGACCTGTCGTAGATAGAGATGCCTGTAATGATTTTTCTTTGCAGTGTGTGCTAATTGCTAAATGCTGGAGCTGATGACTGGATCACTCAATGCAGTATTGAATGTATGGAGATGAGAGCAGGGAAATCACTATTGGTAGATACAAACAGAATGAAAAGTAATAGAAACGTGAAAAAGCGACTTGAGAATTGAATTGTCGCTTATTACTACTTCTCGTATTATTATTTTTTGACGAATGAATTCGGGAATTCGGTCACATGGCGATGGATGGTTTGATCAGACAAATAGATACTAGGCTAGTCTACGGTCTACTGTCTACTGTCATCATGAATAATTTAATTAGACTTTATGCCACCATTTAATTATTAGCGCTGAGGTTACATTGTTCACATTATCCCTACCTGGTAGACTGGTCTACTGTATTCTCAAGTTCTTCTTTATTTGTTTCAAGTTAAACTACTAGTAGTACTCCGAGTAGACGAGTAGACTAGCTAGCTAGGGTCTACTCGGGTACTACTATTATTTTAGTAGTTTCGACCAAACTTGTTGGAAAACACCGAAGTATTTTGAGTAGTCTACTAGTCTAGTAGACTGGTGGTGCCAAATATTACGAGTACAGTACTACTATCATGATGAAGCTCACTCTATCCCCCTACTACACGCGTTAGCTATATGGTTGAATAAAACCGATGAATACAAACGACAAAAGCCCCCACGCCTACGAGTATTATTTAACTAGTAGCTACAGTAGTAGCTACTGCTACTTTTAAATAAATAAACCAAGACAGGAACGCCGCTCCTCGTTTTGCCAACTCCTCCCTAGGATTCCTTGTCGTGTCATTCTGGTCGAAACTCCTCTCGGACAAAATATGATTTGAAAGAAGATGCTAATCCTGACAATGTTGATAAAAGAGGACCGTCAAAAATGAAGATTCATTACTCAAATCGGAGGATGAGCAGGTGCAGGAACAACATTATTTGCCAGTTGTAGACAAAGGCATGATGAACTGATCTATTTTTTATAACCAAGTAACTAAGTAGACTGGTAGTCTACTGTAGTACTGCTACTACTCGCTAGTAGCTACAGTAGCTAGTACTCGAGTAGTACTCCGAGTACGAAGCAAATTCAGGGGAAAAACATGAGGGTTGGGGTTCCTAATATTCAAAGAGAATATCCATTCATTTTTCATTTTACTCGAGGAGTAGTCTAGTCTACATCAGTAGTAGTCTAATTGTTGTGTACATTAATTATCCAGACAGCGCTACCGACTGGAACGAACACAACGTAAAGTAATAACATCATCCACAGACCTATTATCTTGTATCCAATATTATCATCTTTCGATAATTTATTTGTTCATTGGGTCTCCTGCTTTCCTGTATCGATTTGTATCAGTGTCTACTACAAATAAATTTCAACAAGACTGAGTAAACAAAACGACGTACAGACGACGATCCCACATACCAGGTACCCTTCCTCAACAATTAAAAAAAAGTAAAAGTTCCCACTCCAATACTAACTAGACGAGTACACAAAGTTTTCAACATTATTTTCATCATGTCGAACAGCAAACAACTCGGAGGCATTAAGGGTTTTTTGTCAAGAGCCTATCAATCCGTGGAGACACTCGGGACCAAGGGTGGAATCTATGCTTTATCCACAGGATTGTGGGCGGCTCAAAAAGCAGGCAATTTAGGTTTCTATATTGCCACAACGGCCATGGTAACCTTTGTCCCACTCATGTTTGAAATTGCTCGAGAACGACAGGTACGAGATATAAACTATATGTGTGTGTTGCGTGTTTGTTCTTTTACGTGCGTTTGTTTTTTTAGTTGTTGTTGAATGAAACATGAAACGTTGCAAAACCCTCCTCGCCTCATCACTCTCTGTCTCTCCTTCCTTTTTTATCACAGTCGCTGGATATGGAAAAATCTGTGGTGAAAGACTTTCGAAATCAGGGATTTGGTGATCGTCAATTAGCAGAAATGGGCTTTACTCAGGCAGCCATTCATGAACCTAGTGTCGCCAAGTCCGGTTAAGAGCGTTTGGCTTTTGGCGTCGACAATGCAGATAATTATTGTCACGAAGCTTGTATTTGGTGGACTACTCCGTGTCTTGCTTCGACAGCACAATCACACTTCAAAGCAAGCCTTTACTTGGTCATTGTATATCTACATTCTACACATATATTGAGCAAAACTTTACGAGCTTGATTGCGACAAAAATTTAAATAGCTAGACCCAGCACAATCGTGCACAGGAAAAATGCAAATAGGAAGAAAATTGCACTACTTATACATACTAGACGCACTGAAGTGCGATAGACGTTGCTATCAATAACTCAATTCAGTGGACTCTTGCGTGGCTCTCGGTTAGCAGTAGGAGATTCATTTCTCGTCTTTGTGCTGCCAAATGTACTGCTGTACGCGGTGGAAAAACACAAAACCGAATCAAGCTTTTAGAAAATAGTCTTTCGTTGAATCCACCCCGACGCTTCACATAGAGACCGTAGTCCGCCTTGGTCCCACCGTCTCAGTAGTATAACATGCAGCTGTCTAGCCTTCCATGCTCTTCGTTCACCATCGCACCTGTCGAATACGACTGATGGTTGACTGAAATAATCTTCAGCGTCGGTGATTCTTATTGCGTCGGTGTTCTCAGAGAAAACGACCTATGTGTACAATCTTTCGATGTTGAGTTTGCCATGATTCTGACTCACGAAAACCGTCTTCATTCACGTCTTTCTTCTCTTCTATCAGGTCACTGCTACTCCGCCGAAACAAAGTTGCCCTCTGGCTGTTATTACTGCCACCGTTGCTGCCACCAGAATTTCTCCCTTGTCTCGAAAACCCAGCAGGTTTCAGACGTTGTATCTCTCGGTACTTGGCAAAGAAAAATCTGGCTTGTTTTGCCTCTCCAAGGACAATGATTTCTGCCACCATCTTTTTCTTTTCCAACTTTTCTGCTAGAATTTCTACCATGGCTGTTTTAAGCTTCTTTTGAACGAGTTTGGGCAAGTAGCCTTCTTCTACCCATTGTTGATTATTGGTACCGATAAGACCGAGACCGAACCCAACAAAAGACCCCATCTCAAAAAAGCCTGCTCCGGAGTCTTCTTTTTTTGTGGATTGGGCCAAGAGGACAGCATCCACTTTGATGACTTGAATCTGAAAAACAACGTACGGACCTTTTTTGATGGATGCAATCAAACAGGTAAGTCGCATTTGCTATCACCTTTTACCGGCAAATCAACCAAGCTTGAAACATATTATTGTAATAACGTACCCTCTCGAAAGACTTCTTCGGCTGCCAAGGTGATTCCTTCTTCTTTTACCTTGTCCATGATTTTCTGTGGAATCTTTTCTCCCAACATGGAAGCAATCATGGGTGGCGAAGCAATTCCACTCGCCGCCCGAGCCGCAAAACCTTTGAGAGATTTGGGCATATTCTTCTTGAATCGTTGCGTTACTTTTTCCTCCACAGCTGCAGTGGCATCTTTGACTGTTTGTACATGATTGTATTGGGGGTTTTAGAGGGACGCGGTACAAATACGAAGTGAGTCGCAATGCATGATAGTGAATAAAATACTACTCCAAATAATTTTTTTGTTTACAAACGTACTTACCAACAATGTTGAGAAAGAGAACCTTTGGCTCTTTCCCAGAGAGATTCAAAACCTCTTGACTTGTCATGGTGCTCATCTCGCCGACCAAGACAGTTTGCTTTGTAGAGCCAACGCAGCTCCCAAGTGAAGAAAAAGGCAGTGTTCTGAACTCCGAGCTCTATAAGGATAGAGAAATAGTAAAGTCCTGGGATCCTGGGATCACAGATCACAAGCTATGCTGTATTCGAACACAAGACTGTTTACTCCTAGGTGTGAAAACGAAATTCTTTGTTTATGATACGAAATTTCTGAGCTGCAGTCGGTCACAGGTGTACCAATTTTTGTTGTTCGTAGTGCATCGGGTCTTTGTTATTCCGCCGACAAAAGCACATGCATAATTATTGTTGGTGGATTAAAGTGGAGCAAGTTTTCACCGAGATAAAGACCCTCATCCGTTGAATGATATTTTGGATCATACAAACTGCCCGGGTAACCCAAAACGAATCCAATTCTACTAATTGAACGCCTGCTCGCTCGTGTTATCGATACTGATGCCGGTATGCTTTTAAAGATCGAGTAGCAAATCATAGATGCTTTTGTACAAATCCTGAACAGGGG
>Ga0210036_1002032_pt1 | contig 21996 bp, 14 predicted proteins | sample CryGeymeta201515_FD_185469 | JGI IMG/M metagenome (GOLD analysis project Ga0210036, IMG submission 185469) | Groundwater microbial communities from Crystal Geyser aquifers in Utah, USA - Crystal Geyser metaG 2015-15 (SPAdes) (version 2) | ecosystem: Environmental > Aquatic > Deep subsurface >...
GCGAGCTAGAAAATATACAAAGTTAACTAGTGTTAACTAGGGGGAAAAGTCGAGTCCCATGATCGATAGGAGTCATCCAACGGTAAGATTCAGCTTTACTCTACGCTGAACAGTAACAGCTACTGTATTCTAGTATGTACGTAGGCTGGCTACTTAGCTCTAGTAGTAGTAGTTGTAGTACCGGCCAGGTATGGTGGCATTAAAACGAACTGTAGGAGTAGTAAACTTCCATGCTCATAGTACCAGTAGTAGACTACTACTAGCTAGTACTGTAGATAGTAGTACCTGGTAGAGCACTCTACCAGGTACTAGCTAGACTAGTAGTAGTTACTACCAGGGACTAGAGTACCAGTAGCGAACTCTTAGCTAGTACCAGGGTAGCATGATCGATATCTACCAACTAGCTACTAGTAGTAGTAGTAGTAGTAGGTCTACTGGCATGTTCCATTATTTGTGATCCACACGGGCTTCTTTGTACTCGAAATGCTTAAGAATGACCTCGAATTTAAGATTTCACAATCCATATTATGAAACCGGGCCTGCGCTTTCAAGCATCCGGTATGAAAAAAAAAGAATCTCTCCACAAAATAAAATACTTAGCTAGTCTACTATTAGTACATCGTACTGTACATCACAACCAAAAAAGATCTGGTAAAAGTTATTGAGATACTACCATACAGACGTGTGACAGTCACTAAAATACGCCGTACTTCACTCTAATCTACCAGCTAGGACCCAATATACAAGTATTTATTCCTTTCCAACATAATGACGACCTATCTCAGTTGTTGTCTTCCACTTCTACTTCTTCTATCCGAAGTGTTGCTTTTGTGCGCTCTTTTCTCGTCGGTCACACAAGCCTCCTCAAATCTCCGACCACTGAACACGCACAATCACAAGCGCAATCACAAGCAAAACAAAAGCAATAACAATAATAACATTATCAATAACAGGAGACAACTGATTATTAATGAAAAGACCGAAGCAGAGCAAGCTACCTTTTTGGAACACATCAATCCGAACACTCTTTTGTTGGAACACGGTCACAGAGTAACCAATGCTAGTCAATATCCCTACTTTGTTCACTGGACGAATGCCTTGTGTGGAGCCAGTTTGGTAGCACCTGATATTTTGCTCACGGCGGCACATTGTGGTTCTACGTCACATCCTTTAGAACACAAACTTGTTCGTCTCTTGACCACGAATCGTCTGAATCAACAAGAACAACAACAACACGACGACGACGACGACGACGATGATGATGATGATGATGATGATGATGATGATGTTGGTAGTAACAATGGATTTACGAGGATCATTGTACATCAAGAAGTCCACCCCGATTACAACGAACACTTGCACGTTTACGATTTTCAATTGCTCAAGCTCAGCGAAAGTGCTTTGTGGATCACAAAGAACGAAGAAAAAGAAATACAGGATCAGAACAGGATCATGAATGGTAGTAGTACCATTTTTGACACCATCATGAACACCTTTACCAATACCAATACCAATACCAATACCAATACCAATACCAATACCAATACCAATACCAATACCAATACCAATACCAATACCAATAGTACTGCTACGGTCACATCATCTACAGTGATACCGTCTGGAGCGGCAGTGGTGCAGCTCAATGATGATTACTACTATCCTCTTGTTGAAGGAGCCACTACGACTACTACTACCAATACCAATAGAGGCATTCATCATGTTGTTACGGCCATGGGATTTGGAACGACTACGCCCGATGCCCGTACCGGTAATTCCAAGGTCCTTATGGACGTAAATCTCACATTGTTCGACAATACAGTTTGCGAAGAACAGTACGGACCCAAACGAGCTCCTCGAGACGTTACCATGTGCATGGGTACCAAGGGTGGAGGGAAAGATGTTTGTCGTGGAGATTCGGGAGGACCCATTGTTGCTATTGTTGATGACGATCGTAGGAATACTGGTCGTAGCAGTAGAAGAAGTAATGGCGGTGGCGGCGGTAATGTCGTTCAAGTTGCTGTCACAAGTTGGGGAACGGGATGTGCTCGTGCCGATCATTACGGGATCAATGCACGGGTAAGTACGGCCTACGATTGGATTCAACAACAGATCTGTCGACTTTCATCGTATCCACCCACCGATACGTGCGAAAAGGCTACCATGACCAGTGCCATTCATCGACCACCCACCACACCAGCTCCTGCCTTAACAACTGCTACCACCGCTACCAATAATACCACTGCTACCGTATCACAAGATTTGCAAACGCCAAACTTTGGAACTATTGATCTACGATTGACCATTCAACACGACATGTACCCACGAGAAACCAGTTGGGACTTGCGACATTTGGATTCCTTTGTTCAATTGTACTGGCAACCCTTTGATAGCATTACAGAACCGCTTACGATTGTTAGTCAACGATTTTCCGATTTGCCGGCAGGGACTTACCAGCTAAGAATGATCGATAGCAACGGTGATGGAATTTCGAAAGTGCACACCAGAAAAGAACCGAAGGAGGAAAAGGACACGAGCAGCAGTGGCATCGTTGCAGTCACGGTCAATGAGCACGTTGTGTGGCAACATGCTGGTAACTTTTCCAAAATTCTCGAAGTAACGTTGGAGCTTTCTCAAGACGGAAGGGTAGTGTTTATGGACGAACAGCAAGACGATTTTGTCAGTCAAAGTCAAGTCATTACCAATCGAAACAGTGCCGTGATAGAGAACGATCCGTCACGGCACGATCGTTACTGGCCAGGTGAGTGCGTGTATATTTGTCTTTTTGAAATCACCGTAAATGTTTGGTTGTGACTTTCGACGATGAATACACTCTTTGCGACGCTTAATATATTGTTATCATATTATTGCTATAATACTATTGTCTGCCTACCCACAGGCGTCTTTCCAATCCAAGTATATGGTAAAAATGCCATGACCATAAATGTACGGCACGATGATTTTCCACACCAAGTGGAATGGGCTGTTTGGTATTACCAGCCAGTCACGGAGAGCAGTGTGACGCCACACGGAGAAGAAGGAAAAGATGATCCCACGAATTCCACAGACAGCGAACCTTTGACCCACCATCGACCAGCCAGTCACGGAGAGCAGTGTGACGCCACACGGAGAAGAAGGAAAAGATGATCCCACGAATTCCACAGACAGCGAACCTTTGACCCACCATCGAAAGCTTGACATCCCCAAAGTAGATCCTTCTCCTCGGCTTCAACACGGAGGTGTTGATGCCTTGGGTCAAACCTTTGCTAGGCACGAGTTCACTGAGCAAATCTTACAAAAGGCCAGTTCATTTTCACCGCACGATTCGTCCGCCAATAGCACCTCTAGTAGCGTCAGTGACAACAGAAGTGGCGCCAATGATGAATACTCAAGTGAAAGCAACTCTATCGCTGTTCAAACAGATGATTCCGATTCCAATAAAGGCGAATCTAACAGCGGTGATAAAATCGTCGTTTTTGATGATGGAGCATCGAGCGAAAGTAGCTTAGCGGCCGTTCAAAGCCCATACATTGATTCGGCTCAAGGCCGTAATGGCAGTGTTTCGAATGGCGTCTCGATCAATGATGATATCAACAGCGATAAGCACGACAAAGAAAAGCATCTAGACATGCTGAAAGCTACCCTTGCGGGAAGCCACCACAACGATGAAATGTCATCCGATCAGAGTAAAGAAAGTGATGGCGACCTCCGACAATCCAGTAATACTTCTACGACCGTCAACCACATGCACCCATATCACCTCTCTCATCATGATGGTCAAGCCAGTGGCGATGATCCTCTTAGCGATACCAGTCACACTTGGAGGACAATGTTCCAATCACGCCTCGAAGATGGCAAAGCCAACACAATCGAAATGCATTACCTGTACGGAATGAAACCTGGACTATATGCACTTGTCATCCACGACGCGGAAGGAGACGGCATTTGTTGTGCGCACAGGTATGGTTGGGCTACGATTCTTGGCAATCAAACAGTCATTTGGAATCATAATGGAGAATTCCAAAGTGCTATTAAAGTATTCGTTCGTTTGGGCAAAGACGGAAACTTCAAGGTAGTTCAAACATCGTACGATGGTCAAGTCAGTAAGGCTATACGGAGCGAAACCTCGCTGGCTGAATTTGTCAAAGAGAAACGCCGCAGAGAAGCGACGACGGCGAGTACGACTAATGTGCCTGGTGTTATTCCAAAAAGAACAAATGCACCAGGTGAAATTCCAGAAGTTACGCCAGCCAGGACGCATGGTAGGCCATAGCAAAAAATAACTTATTGTACCATTCTAACTAACTATCAGGTAAGTCCAAAATTATGATATAAGCCCTATTTCGCAGACTTTTCAGCAGGCACGAGTCTTCACTAATTGGTACTGGTACCAGGTACCGGTACCATCCTCAGCATAGTCGTACGCATACGCCTATTGGGTTGAATGACAAGAATTACTGATTTAATTAATAGAGGCTTGCAATATTATTTGATTGCTGTCGCGCAGTAAGCAAATTTTAAGAAATTGCAGCATAGATAAAGAAATAAATAGAGTAAATAATGCAAACATCGTAACACACATCAAGAAGCGACAATGTGCCGATTTTTTTTTTTCCAATCAAATTTGGATGTTCAGATACTGTAGATGCACCGCACCATCCATACTCTTCCATAAAATAACGCATATTAAATATCGATAATATCATCATCGAAAAAGCGTTTCTGTTCTTTCTCAAAGGCAATCCTGAAGTTCGAAACAAGGTCAGTCTTGCTGGCCTCCTTCCAATCTCCGTCAGTTTCATTCTTGATTAGGAACCGACGCCCCCCGAGTTTCTTCTTGATGTGTCGATACACTTCAAGGCAGAACTCGCTGTCAACAAGATCCGCCATGCTGTTTTTGATGACTTTGTGCCAGTCTTTGGTGCCTGGGTGGTCTTCTGCGCCGAAACAAACATCCTTGTCTGTTGGGACAATCGGCGGAACTGTTGACGGCTTCAGGACAAGGCAGCTATCACTCGCATTCTTCAGATCCAATTGGCTCTTCGCCGAATAACTTCCTCCAATAGATTCTTCTTCAGAGTCTACAGGCTCACTTTCGAATGCACATAACGTCTCGTGTGCAACCAACTGTGGCATGGTGTTGGCCTGATCCTCAACCATTCCGGGTTTGAAGGGGACTGAAACTTGCTGATGCTCTTCTTCGTGAGTCGTATTGAGATGAATATTCTCGGTATCTTCGAGCTGGCAATCGAAGTCAAAGGCTTCCAAGTCTTCGGGAACGGCAATGCGTAGGATTTTGCCGCTGTGAAAGAACAAATGGCGCATTAGGTAGCAAAGCGAAAGGCCAGCCACAACGTCAAAGAGGACAGCGAAAATACTTAGAGCCGGCGGTGAGGTTTGCACGCCAATAATCAAAAGTGTGAGGTAGAGCACATAAAAACACGCAGCTGACGCATAGTCCTTGCATTTTTCGCTTTTGGACACGTGGAACTCGTCGCGTGGCCACGCGGACAGAATACCTCGTTCTGGCAACAAATACAATTCCACTTCGCTTGTTTGCGACGGGCGATCAAAAGTCTTCTTGTGCAAGAAGCGGAACTTTTTTCGCACAATCTTCCGCTGTCCGTCAACTATCACTGGGTACTCAACGTCCAGAATGCGGTTCGTAGTTCTCTCGGTGGTGTGGCCGTTGATGTTGACACCGCCAAAGAGGCCTCTAGAGGCGGAGCCATGAAATTCTGTACGCACCTTTTTCTTGGCACCCGTGACCATCCCAATAATATTCTTGCCTTCTTCCCTGTATTCCCTGTATAGGGGGGAAACAAAGCAGATCGCGAATAAGCTATAAAACGGCAGGATCCCGAAGAGCATTGCAAAGACCATGACTATCCAACCCAGTCCTAAATCTTCGTCAGCGTCACTGCTTTGCTGGTTCCAGTCCATGTATTCATCATTATCGCTGCCTTGCTGCTGGTTCCACCAACTTGTATAACTATCAGAGTCACTATTTTGCAGGTGGCGCGGTTCTGGTACCTCAAGGGAATTGATTCCCCGTTGAGTCGCCGTCGCTTCAGAACCAGACACAAAAGACAAGAGAGTCAGAGCAAAAAAAGCCAGCGGAAGCTTCAAGGATAAGCCCTGTTTCATCATTGCTAGTCAATATATAGTATGTTTGTAATGGAAGATAATAATATGTCAAACTAAAAAAATGACCCAATTTGATAAACAAAGCCACTGGTACTATTGATAGTACAAGTAGGCGAGAGACAAATGGGGGGTTGAACCTTGGAGAGATTAAAATGCGAAGCCTTCGAAGTTCGCATCCCAATTATCCTGCTTCCCCAATCTTGTCACATGCATTTTCAATTAATTAAGCCACTGCACGCGGAAAGATCCACACCTAAGTACAAAGTTTCGTATTAGATGCACGCGAATCAGTATTAAAGTAACGCTGGTAAAGACAAGAGAATCCAGAAAGATATCAGATGTGCGCGAATCACTTAAAAAGAAGCAACCCCCAATAAGCAAACACTACTGCAACCACCGAGCGCTCCTCGTTCCTGTACCACGGCGCCTCTACCAGAGTAGCTGTTCTTTTAATTGTATGCTGGGCATTGATGAACACCAAACAAAATCCTCGCCGTCCAAAATCCAAATAGATCATTGTCTTACATGGCTTATAGAGTTTACAATCTGAAAATATAGTCTTCTTGTTTCTCCTGACCCCCAGAATAATAGCGTATTTGATAGTGTACGCAAGTCACTGCAAATTTACTGTGTTGGTTCAGCTGTTCAGCTTCAATTTTGTCTCCGGTCCTGATATCCTCAAAATAAAATGGCGGGAGTTGACACCGCATTCAATCTTCTTGAAGTTGCTTGTAAAGTGTATCAGAAACTCTGTCGATTTCAAGAAGACAGAGAAGATGTTTCTTACTTGGCAGTCCGCCTTAGCATCCTCATTGGGATAATCGACCACCATGATTTTCTGAAGAAGGACCAGAAAAACAGCAGCAATAAAGGTATTGCTGGACAGAAAATGATACTCCAGCAAATAGCCAGGGCAGTTCATGGTGCAGGCTCTTTCATTGACGACTTTATGAAAACAGGGCGAATGAAACGAATCCTGAAGGCTGGTTATTGGACCAATCGGTGCCATAAGATATCAATAGAGCTAAATGATTTGATCTGCGCATTGGGATTGTCCTCCGATCTCCACCAATTGAAAGTGCTTGGGGAGATTCAACAAGCTATTTGTGAACAACGCCTTAAAAGCGGAAAGAAGGCAGGCCCGACAAAAGATTTGAAAGTGCTTCAACATGAACTAACAAAAGCTGCGCAGAGTGACAGCATCGTAAAAGCCACAGCCAGAATACCATTGCAGAAAGTGCACCAGTCTGTGGTATGTTCTGTAGGAGATTTTAGGAAAAATACCGCATCCACGATGCCTATGGTGAGCGTCTCAAACTGTCTGACCGGGGAAAGTGTAGCTGCCACTGCAACCATCGGAGTGAATACAAGCAATGGTCTTTCTCCGCGTATCCAGGAACTCTTCGAATCCCCCAAATATGCTAGCATGCTCTTGGACAAGACTCATTTGACTTATCAAGTTGAAATAGATGATCCCAGCGGGGCATTTGGTGTCATTCACAAGGGTTCGTACCTGGGGCAACCAGTTGCTGTTAAGAAGTTACTGACGAAAACCCCAAGTGCAAAGGCGATAGAAGAGGTCCTTGAGGAGGCGCTTTTGATGAAGACCTACAACTTCATGAAAAGTTTCGCTTCCGTGTATGGCGTGTGTGTGCTGGATCAAACACCTGTTATCATCATGGAACGAATGGACACGGATCTCTTTCAATATATCCATAGTCATGATCATGTTGATGTAACAGAATCTCTTGACTGGAAGCTTTGCGGCGCCCTTTTGGTTGCACGAGCTGTGGACACGCTACACAAACTCAAGATCCTTCACCGAGACCTTAAAACGCCAAATATTTTGGTGAAGGGGCGAAACGCGGAAGAGCTCCGCATTTCAGATTTCGGCATGGCAACATTAAGAAAGGAGATATCAACGTTCCGAAGTTCGCAGACCACAAATAAGCTACAACTTGGGGAGCACGAGACTATTGGCTCCTATCCTTGGATGGCCCCGGAAATTATGCAAGCAGGGAAGTATACAGAAAAGGCGGATGTTTATAGTCTTGGAGTCATACTATGGGAGCTCTTCACTGTGGAAGCTCCGTGGAAACATGCCCTTTCCATTCGAGCCATCGAAAGCGCAGTTGTGTCAGGAAAACGCCTGGCCTTGAAGAACAACTCTATGCCAACGGCGGTTCGAACACTTTTGAAGAATATTTGGAGTGAGGATCCCACGGTACGGCCTTCAGCTAGCAAAGTGGTTTCTGAAATCGAAACCATTGTAGAAATATCAGAAACGAAAGACCACCAAGCCAAGAATGAATCACTCGCAGAGATAGGCCCAACTACACGCGAAACATTATCATCAACAAGAAAGAGCTGCACCAAAAGAAACCAGAAAATGATCGCTACGAATTCACAATCAACATTAAATTCGTATCTCCGCGCATCGAAAAATGGCGACGTTGAAGCTTCGTTCAATCTTGGGCTCTTGTACTCTCAAGGCCGATGCGGTGCCCCCAAAGACTACACCAAAGCTGCTGAATACTATCAAGCCGCGGCGAATAAGGGCAGCTCCAAATCTCAGACCAATTTGGCGTTGCTCTACTACGAGGGTACTGGGGTGCCTCAAGACCTTTCTCTGGCTGCCAGATATTTCCAACTTGCAGCCAATCAAGGTGATGTCATTGCTCAGAGGAATCTTGGTGCGTTGTATCAGGGGGGATATGGAGTTCTCAAAGATCTGCAACTGGCAAAAAGATACTACAGCATGGCTGCCAACCAGGGTGATGACACCGCCATTCAGCGACTAAATTCTTTGTATCAAAAAGGACAGCCGGCACTTAAATCAATCGGCAACAATGTCGACAGAAACACGAATGATCCACACCATACCAAAAAGACCACTTCGTCAAATCCATTGATGAAAAGCCGCTATTGGTCATGATTAAATGGTGATTCACTTGTAGTATAAAGAACCCGTTAAGAATTGGGTACATGTGTTATTTGCGCACAAATAAGATTGCAGGAGAGCTTACTGTGTCCCTAAGTTCCACTACTTGGAAACTTCGATTTGTGGAGCAAGACAACGTGGGCAGATGCTGGCTCTACTCTTCGTTGAAAAACGACGAGAAAGATATTGCAAGCATCATTAGATGACTTGGTAGAAACCGGCTAATACGTGCGCTGACATCGTGTGCTGTTCTGAGTTCTCTTGGTCGATGATATTTTTGTAAGTAAAGTTGCTGCCATTTATTTGGAATTCCTGTATCGTTGCCTCCACAGTGGCTTTGTCTGCCTAGTACTCTATAGTGATGATTAACGGAGAGAGAAAGATAGAGCTGTATCCTCATTTTTTAGCTACAATTTTGAAAACGATGGCTCGGCATCATCTATCATCGGTCGCAGATCCTTGGAGAAGCGTTTCGCATTCTCCACGTAATGTGCTGCACTTTTTCGTAATTCTTCGATTTGTTCTTGAGATAATTCTCGCACAACCTTTCCCGGTGCCCCCACAACCAGTGATCCATCTGGTATGTGTTTTCCTTCCGTAATCAGAGCTCCAGCTCCTACAATACAGTTCTTTCCAATCACGGCATTGTTGAGAACGGTAGCTCCGATCCCAATCAACGAGTTATCACCAATGGTACAACCATGCAACATGACCTGATGTCCAATCGTGACGCCTTTTCCAATTGTTAGCGGCACTCCAGCATCACTATGGAGCACAGTTCCATCTTGTACATTGGTCTGGGCTCTCACAGTGATGGGTTCCGGTTGATCTCCCCGAATGGTCACACCAAACCAAACCGACACATCTTGTTCCAAAATGACGTTACCAATAACAGCCGCATTGGGAGAAATCCAAACTGAGTTGGCGATACGTGGAACAATGGAACCCAACGCATAGAGACCCTTCATTCTTGAAATAGAAAACTTTTCTTTTGAAAAATAGTTCGATACTTTCCAGAGGGATGCTCGTACTCGCGTAAATAGCAGATTGCAGATAGAAAGATCATCAATCATTGTTGAAACATCATAGTGCATCCTACAGTGCTACTAGTCTACTTCTGGCTGAGCCTAGCTACTGGTAGTGGCTTGCAGTACTACTAGCTCGAGAGTACTGCCTGCCTAGAGCTAGGTAGTACTGTAGTACCTGGTAGTAGTCTACTACGAGTACTTCTATTACCTGGTAGGTACACATCTGATGCAGTAGTACTAGTAGTATTAGTAATAGTAGAGTACTAGTCTTAGCTACTCCTCTCTAGCTAGAGTAGCTAGTAGTACAATTTCCAGAAGTCCCGCGAAGATTCGCCCTGTAATCCCGAATGTGACTGGACTGATGAGTGGTACGAGTGGTACCAGGTACCTGGTACCAGGTACGTAGTAGATAGTTAATAGTCATAATAGTCCTGGCAAAAGACACTTGGATACGATCACAACATGCCTCATATTGTTTTTCTTTTAAATGTTTAGATGAATAGTTTGCGAAGAATGACCATAATATGCGACGGTATGACCATGCTTGCGAACAGAACTAGTACCAGTACTAGAAGTAGTAGCTACTACTAGCTAGCTAGCTAGTAGAGAGCTCGCTTTTGTAGTAGTACTATTAGTAGTAGTTTGCTAGCTAAAGTAGAGTAAACGAATTTAGCCCCACCAACGAAAACAAAGTACTGTACCCTGTATTATTTTTATTGCGTCTAGTAGACTACTTCTACTGGTAGTAGTAGTCCAGAGAAAGCTAGAGCTTTCCACAAAAACAATTCATCAGCAAACAACTGAGAAGGACCCGGCCGCAGACATTGACGCAAGCAACGACCGTCTCTTCACCGAAAGGTTGATAATCTATCTCTGTAAACTCTAGCATTTAGTACTTTTATTACAGCACCATTTGCAAATATCAGATCTAAGAAAACAGTGAAGTAAAATTATTTTCGTTGCCCTGCATGCAGCCTGGTCTTGTTCCATCACCGCCTCAGCAATCTCAGCTCAAATAATCGAACTCACTGTGTCCAATATTCAACATGCAGCCGCTAGTTTTGACAAGATCACAAGAGACAAGACAGCACAGAAACGGCAACGTTCATCTTGTCCCTATTCTTTTGATTTTGCTGAGTATAGATAGTGTTATCCCAGCAAAATTTACTTCTGTTGCTGCTACTACCGCTACTGCCGTTACCGCTTCTGCCACAGAAAAGAAGAGCAATTTCAACTTTCTTCGTCCTGGAGCTAGGAACCTGACGCAACCAGAGCAGCTGTTGTTCCCACCATTTCCACGTCCAAAACCTACCAACAAGATTGTGGGTGGTACTACAGTCACGACACCCAACAAGTACCCCTTCTTTTTAGAATGGGAAGATGCCAAATGTGGTGCTTCCCTGATTCACGATGATATTGCACTCAGTGCAGCACACTGTGAAAACTTGGAACACCCCTTTGCAGCACGTGTGTTCATGTTGGGAGTTCTGACCGAAACCGGTATCGGTAGAACAGTACAACAACAAGTTTCACATCCTCTGTACACTGGTGGTGATAGTTCCGATTACGATTTTTTGATTATGAAATTACACACCAGTGCAGTGGTAGATGAACAGGGTAACCCTACGGGAGCTCGAACTATTGAACTGAATCGCGATGCGAAGGTTCCAACCATGGATGAAAATGTTATTGGGATTGGATACGGAAGTACAGAAGAAGGTGGTAAAACTTCCGATACCCTCCAAGAAGTTACGTTGCAATACATTAGTGATGATATCTGTTCCGAACAGTATCGAAATCAATTCGTCCCGGGCATAATGTTTTGTGCTGGAGTCGAAGGTGGTGGAAAAGATACCTGTCAAGGTACGAACGCAAAAAAAAAAAAAACGAATATTCAACGGAAGTGGTCACATTCATCATTCATCGTCATCATATGTTGAAATTACTAACAAGATACATCCGTCCGGCTGCTCTTTTTCTGTTTTCAATTCGTCTTCTTCAATTTTTGTCGTGAACAGGCGACAGTGGAGGGCCCATCATTGATGAAAGAACTGGACTTCAGGTGGGAGTCGTGTCCTTTGGCTCTGGTTGTGCCCGGGCAGATTATTCTGGTGTCAGTGCCCGAGTATCCGCTGTCACAGATTGGATCGAGTAAGTTGGTTTTTTAAATTATTAAGCTCATTTGTCGGTTCGTCTATTCCTTGCATGCTGGTTGTTGTTTGGTCTTCCTTTTAGCTCACAATTTTTTGTGGTCACGCAATGGACAAACTCTTCTTTCATCTCGTTTGCCCCCCTCCCCTTTTCTTTCTCGCAGCGACATGATTTGCAAATTGAGTGACAATCCGCCTTCCTCTTGTCGTATGGAGGCCAAAGAAACAGCACACATTGGTCGGGGAGAATTATCCATCACGGTCGTGTACGATGGCTATCCACACGAAACAGCATGGTCGGTAACCTACTTGGGAACAGCAGATGACAACGAAATTCATGAGCGCGAGAGTTTGTTCTTTTCGTCCTTTTGGGATCGATATGTCTCGGCTAACTTAGAACGGACCGAAACATTTTCCAATCTACCAGCGGGACGGTACCAACTCGAATTTGGAGACGAACAAAACGACGGAAATTGTTGCAACTTCGGTAATGGTGGATTTACTGTAACAGATGCCTCTGGCACAGGAGGAATCCTCTGGGAATTGTCCGGCGATGAATTCAAAACGTACGTGGAAGTTGTCTTGGATGTAAGTTCCGGTGGTACTATTACGGTCGTGGACGAAAGTATTGACGGGTACGACAACAGCTGGGAAGCAGCTCCTATCGCCGTGAATCATCCACCTAGTTTTGATCAGGAATGGCCAGGAGCGTTGCCTGCAGCGGACAATTTTGCGATAGTAGTCAATATCAAGTACGATCAATCGCCGGCGGAAGCGACGTGGAGTTTTGAAAAAGCAAGTGGTAGTGGCGATTGGGACCAAATAGAATTTGTTGAACCCTCTATGTTCAGCGACCTCAAGTTTTCGCTGGCATCGACGGAATTGGCTGGATTGCAAGCAGGATGGCATCGATTGGTAGTGGAAGATTCTGGTAATGATGGGATCTGCTGTACGTACAGACGTGGTTGGATCAACCTTACGGCACCCTCGATTGCAGGTCAACGCAAATCCCTGATATGGGGGAACAATGGAGAATTTGGCAGTCGGGTTGAAGTGTACGTGTTGTTCAATGATCAAGGTTTCGTGAGTCAAGTGCGGCAGTCGGATCCAACTCTGGAACAATGATGATGACAGTGATGGCTACTACTACTTTTATGACGACGACGACAAAAACAGCGATTATTGTGACAATAACGTAATTTAGCATACAAATACATAGTACATGATATATGATATCATAGAATAGACATCAAAGTAGGTAAAGTCCTCGCAAGTATTCTCAACTCTCAACCGTAGCAACCTAGATGAATAATAAGTAAATAAAATGCACACTTCACCCATGGTGTGGAATAACCATTACTTGTACTACTGTAGATTTCCTGATGGATGATTCCTCTTGAACAAAACCAGTTACTGCAGTTGTTGATCCTCCGTGTGGAATGTTAAAAGTGGAGACAAATTAATAAATAATAATAATATCTGATAATAACTGGGATAAATGATCAACAGTGTGCAGTTCACTGAACAACTTGTAATGGCGTCGATCAACGGAAACCAGTCGAACTGGACAAAAATTCTTTCTATGTGACAACCCAAAGTAGACTACTACTACTACTACTAGTAGTAGCTAGTAGGAGTACCTGGTAGAGTTTTGCTGTTGCAGGTTATTTCCAGTAGTAGTCATTTGCCATTTAGGTCTACTACCAGTAATATTAAGAAGAGTGTGGTGGGCTACTTTTTTACTGCAGACATTCTCATAATCATGCACGACCAAAGTCTTTCACGACATGGCTGATCATTGGGAGTCTTGTTTCATGACTTATACTTTTCATGTGTGTCAATCTGCGAATTACTGGTACTTATTACAGTAGTATCTACTAGTAGTAGTAGAGTATTCTAGCTACTCTATTGCGTTATTGGTATCACATAGTACTACTCCTATTACAACAACATAGTACCGGTTACCGGTAAGAATAGCTACTCTACTACTACCAGTAGCTAGTACTGCTAGTACGTAGGATATGAATTTCATAATATTATGTATGTCCCGCTTACCTGGTAGCCTTGTTCAGTAGATCAAAGCATCCAAGCCACTAGTACAAACACTAAAAGTACTCTAGTAGCTACTACCAGTACCACTACTAGCTGGTACCAGGTAGCTACTACTAGAGCTAGTGCATCATGGAGATGAATCACAGAAATTCACACGAGCTACTAGACTAGTCTACTACTACCTGGTACTACTAGCCAGTATTAAACTTTATCGTGTGCTTTGCTGGTTGGTCTCATTCACCTTTGATATCAGCCAGGCCTTTGTTCATTTTTCTTGTATTATTCCCGGCTGATTTTATTCTTAGTCCATAATAATAATCTCATCTACTACTTCGCCGAAATAAAGCAAAACACAAGTAGCAATCAAGTCAATTGCAAAGACAAGTGAAGTTGTTTATAATCCATCGCAATTGCCACTAAACTGCTTACAATATTATATAAAACAGACAGGCAGAATCAACAGCCAGTATATGGTAGATACTCGAGTACACGTTTGTTAGAGAAATTTTACCCCACATAAAGAAAGAGAAACAGAGAGAGAGAGAGAGAGAGAGAGAGAGAGAGAGAGACATTTTTGATTAGAAACTGAAAACTCAATTCGAACAAAAGATATAGGAATATACGTACAACAACATTTCACTAAAAGCACTTCAGAAAGATCATGATGGTCAGAATACGGTTCAAATTGAACCTGCTAGCGCTGACACTTCTGATTGTAGGAATCGACAGCAGCAGCAGCAGCAGTAGCGGGAACTTACGGACAGCATCCCCAAGACGACTCAGACAAAGAAGAGATGCCATGATTCAAGATCGAATCATCGGTGGAAACGTTGTCAAGACACCTTATCCTTTTTTTGGATTGTGGATTGTTGGTTGTGGTGCTAGTTTGATTCATGATGACAGTAAGTTTAGGTTTTATATTGTTGTATTGTTGTATTGTTGTACTGTTATACTTGGGTGGCGTGGTCTCTCTGTCTTCTTGTCCCCTTGAAAAGGTGCTACTACCACAACTGCCACTACTATATCGCTGTGGGTTCGTGGATTCTGTGGGTTCGTGGATTCTAACTGTTTCTGTTATGTTCCTTTTTATTTTTTATCCGTTCGGTTATCTGGTTGTGATATTTTGGAATACACACACACACATACGCACACCGCTGCTTTCACTATCGTTGGACGCACCTCTACTACACGTACCTTTATCAATCCATTCACTCCCTCCAAACACACGACACATCAACAACAGTCATGCTCACGGCGGCACACTGTGATTTGGGTGATCCCTTTGCCAGAGACATCATGCTGGGTGCCGTGACCATGAACGATGCCAATGCCGTTTATAGGAGCGTTACGAAAGTGCTTCCACATCCCAACTACAACGACGTTACCAACGGACACGATTTTGCTATACTCAAGCTCAATGCCACGGCATTGATCGATTGGATCGATCCTATTACGGTAACCGTAGCTCAAACGAAACAAAGCACGACCACGTGGAGGACGGTACCAACAGGATTGGAAGTAGTACCACTCAATACCGATTTCAATACGCCATCACCAAACGACGAACTTACCATTATGGGATTTGGTGTTACCGATCCCAGCAGCATTGGATTAAAGGACGAACTGTACGACGTTACCGTTACTGCCTTTGACGATGATTCCTGCGATGCAGCCTATCCCCGATTGTTCGAGAAGGAAGTCATGATGTGTGCAGGAGATTCACAAGGTGGCAAAGATTCTTGTCAGGGTACGTATCGGTTGTTGTTTCTTGGGTTACTAGTATTATTGTTGCTTGTAGGTTGTCGTGGTTATTGTACGATATAATGTGTGGATAACAGTTTCCTTAGTGCTTACTCATACATACACGTCATGAATTGTTCTTGCGGCAATACAACTTTCAAACAACACAAAATACAAACAGGCGACAGTGGTGGTCCCATGCTTAACAAAGACGGGACTCAAGTTGGAATCGTAAGCTGGGGTCAGGGTTGTGGAGAGGCTGAACATCCAGGTGTTTATTCTCGAGTAGTATCCGTCAACGATTGGATTCAGGAACAGATTTGTCGCAATTCGTGCTATCCGCCCGATACCTGTGACCCGGAATTGCTCCACCCGTGTGCAGCCGTCGAACAGGGACCACGGGCAACGATCGATCTCAACGGACAAACCAGCATCACTATCAAGGTTACCATGGATACTTATCCTAGCGAGTTTGCTGCCATCTTCACGCACTATGAAACGGGAACCGAACTTTGGTATTCGGCTTACGACTCGTACACCGACAGTTCTAGCGTTGCAGAGAATTTGTTGGTGGTAGAACAAAAAATTAATAAGCTTCCTGCCGGAATCTACCACTTATTACTTGGTGACAAGAGTGCTGATGGTTTGTGTTGTCGCTTTGGTGAAGGTGGCATTGAAATAGTCAATACCGACACTGGAGACTTGCTTTGGTCAGACAATGGCGACTACGGCCGGCGCCAAGAAGTATACCTCAAATTGACCGCCACAGGCGAAGCAGCATGGGTCGCCAGCAATCCCGACGGAACATCCTCTTCCGACTGGCAAGAAACCGATACCGACAATGATGATCTGTGGGATTGGCTTGACCAGGACAGCGGTGTAGAACAAAACTCGGCCCAGTCTGCCCAGACGCAAGAAAACGGCGAAGACAATGTTTCCGATATGGGATACGATCCTTCTACAGAGAGTTCCGAGTGGCCAGGGCGTTTCCCATCCGTCAATGCCATTGGAACTGTACTGTTCAACATCCGCTCGGATCAATTTCCTGAAGAAACATCCTGGACTTTCAGCAAGCGCACAGCACCCAATACCTTTTCGGAGGTACAAAGTGGTAGTCCCAATGCGGGATCCACGCTCTTTTCCATACCTCTATCCTTGGAGGCAGATTCCGTTTACAAATTGGAAATCTTAGATTCTATGGACGACGGCACATGCTGTCTCTACGGAGGTGGATGGTTTACCCTCACCAACAGCACTGCCAATGTGGATCGTGAGGGAGGCACGGTTATTTGGGATATGACAGGCAATGGCTTTGAGGATCAAGCTACTGTTTTTCTTTGGGCAGATGTCGAGGTCAATGCACACCTAGTGGAATACATTCCTGGTGAAGGATACGCCTTGGTAATGGGCGAAATGGTATCAGGGGAACGCATTATTGTGATGAAGGAAGAAGAAGAAGAAGCGGAACATCGTGTACCGACGGAACCATCGGTTGATCGTCACAGTCTGTTCGATCCATAGTTTTCATTAAACCAGGGCATAATACTATATACTCGTAGTGGGTTTATGCTTCCTTGTATTTGAATACATTCTGCCTGTTAAAATATAGTGCGACGATAAAAGGAGGAATTTTTGACGGTGCGGCACCGAACCTTTAACCAAAACCTCGTTCTGACGCCCTGCCGATTTTCTCCGGTGACTGCCAAGTTTCGCTCGCGCTCTGGTACATCACTGGCGCATTAATATTTGCAGCGACAAGGACCCCTGTGATCACATTGTTTCCGTTTCCGAAAGCAAACGCACTTCTTTAAAGGTACGCTTGATTCTAAATCTGCGGAGGGTTGGCAGTCTTTTTTCAGTAACAAAGATCTTGTTCCTGATAATACAATGCGGGTCGCAACTTTGACCGTAGAGAGGGCCGTCTCTTTCCTTGTTTGGAGCAAGTACCACTATACAAAAAATTGGATAATGTTCCCGTGTCTAAGACCCAGCACCTACCACCACAGAGCAGGATCGCGTGAATTCCAGGAGCTACTAATACAACGATTTTTAACAGCGTAGTAGTGCGGTAGAAGAATTGGAGTTACGCAGAGTGCTTGTCCTCAAGAGATGACATTGACGGTAGATAGAGCTCAATCTTTTTTTAACCAGCCCAACCAATTTAAAACTACGTCAGTGCTCTAAATTTTTTTTGGAAGGAACCACCCTTTATTTGTTCATCTCATCCTGCACTGTGGCTACGCAAGAATGAAGCTGCTAATACGCAGATAGGCGTACTTTTGCCCATTCGTAATTTGGGCCTTGATCTCGTATTGACCACTGGCACTGGGAGCCCACTTGAATTTTCCGGCAGGGTCCGGATTGTCGTGCGCAAAAGCGCAGCATTCCTTCATGCACACTGTCTCTGATACCTTGACACCATTGACTTGAATCTCAACAGTGCCATATTCCGCAGTTGTGAGTGTTCCGTCCATAAATTGAGGACGAACGTCGCCGTCATTGCATTTGCCCCAATCACCTGCAGAATAACAAAAACGCAAGAAAAGGATGATTACCAACCCCATTTAAACACGACGTTTAAGGATGCAACATGACATAAAAAACCTTACATTTTTTGGGACAAGCGTAAATTAAACCTTTGCTCTTCGCCGCATCGAATTCCGTGTAATATTGTTTAGACGCCTCGTTCGGTATTGTTATGGACCGCCACGCTTCCGTAGTTGAAACGTAAAAGAAATCTTTGTGATCTATGTGAATCAAATCCTCGCACACTTCCCACTCGCGGTCCTCGGAGACCAGCGTCATTTGCAGTGCATCTTTCCCGTCTGCCACAAAAGCTTTAGTATTATCTTTCTCTTCCGCCATTACTTTGGTGAGCATGACGCCGTGTTCGTAGACCTGATCAAAGACGCCACCCACTTCCTTGAAATTTTCTGTAAGAATGCCCTTGTAGCGGATCTCGGCAGGAAGAATGGCCGTGTGACAAAAGTTTGGGTCTTTGAGGAAAGAATCCACGTCAAATGCTGCAAATTTGTCCTTGGCCTCGGGATGGTCGCTCCACAGAGTATCGAACCACTGCACAGCCCTTTCTGGTGTTGGAGTGTTGAACAATCGTTCGTAATCACGTTGTTCCTCGTCGTTGAGTTGTTGGATTTTCTGCTGGAGTCGTGTTTGCTTCTGTTCCAGTGTTTCGCCTGTGGGTTCATCTTGTGTCATGGACTCCAGCGCCTGTTGCGTAGCTTCCAATATGGTATACGCAAGCTGGTGTCCATTAAGTGCATGGTGCTTCCACCCAGGATGCCAACTGACCATGGCCTGTCGCTTTTCACAAAAGGTTTTGTTGAATTTGTTGTCCCCACATCCGGGATCACCACTCTCGATTTTTCCTTCGCACTTGAAATATTGCAAATACTTTGGAAGGGCGGCAATTTCGGCATCAGTTTTTCCCAACATATCCGGCAAATTTTCAAAGGCTACCTTCTTTTCAAAGTAATCACTCATTCCAAGTGTTGTCATTCCTAGGTCTTGGAGATGCTGCAAGACTTCGATTTGTCCACCTCCGATATGAATGGCGAAAAGTGCCGGTCGGTGTCGGACGTTGCCCGGTTGCGACAAACTATCCGACAAGAGTGCTCGACGAGCACCTCGTACGGCGTACGCGTACATGCGATAATAATCACGACCATCCGTCATACCATAATCCCAATTGAACAGATCGACATCTTTCCCGAACACCGAATTGGTACACAAAGCCAATTCTTCACCAGAACTCATTCCACCCATGGCGTAATTGCGCACTTGAAAATCCAAACCGATCTGTTGCAGCAATGGATTCAAATCATCACCCAAAATGGCAGTGTACGATTCGCGATAGAAATCTCCGTGTCCTGCGCTGGCACTGTGTCCTCCGTTCTGAAACACAAGTTTGGAATACGTTCCTGGTGTCATGGATTCTAAACACGATCCAAGACACTGCTGTTTTGAATCGACTTGGGACAGTACCATACCAAGTTGGACTTGGTACAATTTGAGTTTGAACTTACGAACCATACGATCCCATCCTTCTCCCTCTCCTTGGTCTTGCTGTTGTTCTCCTTCTGGAGGATTCGTATCTTTTAACTTTGTAGGATCCCGAAAAGCTTTCGTACCAGCATCTGGTGGAAACAATTTTGGCACGTATTCTGCACCGTACGCTGGTGTCAGTACGTTTCGAATCCAGATTTCTTTCTGCTGTTTCAGTCGTACCAACATGTTATTTGATACCGTCAAATCATCTTGTTGTCCATCCAACTTTACCGTTGACGATGAAGCTGTGGCACACGTGGCTTGGCACTGAGCGTCAACCTGCGTAGTAGCAGCAGCAGCAGTTGGAACTGGTTCTGTTGGAGCTTCTGTTTCTGGTCGAGTTGGTCCTTGGGTAGGAAGTGGTGAAATAGGTGTTCCTGTCGGCAGAGGTGTCGATTGTGTTGGTGTTTCTGTAGTAGTTTTGGGTGCTTCGGTAACTGGAACGGAAACGCTGTCTACTGCATCTTTTTCGGTATCAGATGATTTTGCCTTACTGCCAACATCCGATGATTTATCAGTTGAATCAGATGATACAGCAGCATCATTATCACCAGTCCATACTGGAGGTGTCGGTGATTGTTGTTGTTGCTGTTGCTTGTTACCCGTGTACAATTTCAGTTGAACATCGCCCGTCTTCTGATCCACCTCTAAAGATTCGTAAGTAAACAAGACCAAACAAAACGCAACAACGAGAGTCACAGCAATACGTAGCCAACGACCACCACCACCACCACCACCAGTGCTATTGGAAAATGCTTGGGATGCACCCGTCATTAAGTTTCGCAGTTCTTCGGCATCGTGTTGTGGTTTTCGGGTACCACCGGTACCACCCACCAGTAACGATGGAGGAGATTGTTGAGCAACTCGTGGCATTCTTCTATTTTTGTAATCACTGTGTAGATTCAAGCTGTGGACAGGACAGGAGAGTTTGGTGTCTACAAGCTGTACTATTGCTTCGAGCTAAAACTAACAAGTAGATACAACAGTACATTAACTTTGAGACAATATCCAACAAGAGTATCGACAATATTAAAAATATTAACAATACAATACTAGTCTAGTCTTCTCTCTACTAGCTACTACGAGTAGTAGTCTACACTGTACCAGCTAGTCTACCAAGTAGTACCTGGTGGTAGTCTACTCTCTACCATAGCTAGCTACCGGTAGTAGGAGTAGTAGCTACTACTCCGGAGTAGCTAGCTACTAGCTAGCTTGTAGTAGTACTCGTAGTAGTCTACTAGTACTTGCAAATTAAGCCCAGGTGGACTACGGCAGTTTACCTTGTCTCCTGGCTGTGATAGGACTCAGGAGTTAGGTCTCTCTCTATTAGGTCGTGTGCCTAGCCTGCTCTGTATACACACACCACTAGTTTACTCCTACTATTATCATAATATTCAATATTCACTCTTATGTCTCCACACTAGCTTTTTACGTGTTATCAGTCACCATGAGGCTCAAGCCGTCTCTACACCAGCCGGCTTACCGCTGGTTAAGAAGCACTACAGGACACTACAGACCCTGTAGCCCTCCCATGCGAGTCCGGAGGCGAGTCCGGAGCAACTGGAATCGCATCCGGAGGACTGATTTGATTCATCATCAAATCAACCACAAAGCTTTGGAGACTTTGACCATGGCCCCGAAACTAGCCACGGCCGTACACCCAAGTTAACTTGCCCTTCTCCTACTACAGGAGCAAGGGGATGACCTCGCTTCCACACTGGAGACGAGGTACTACCGTACACGACAGACGAGAGATCCTTCGTTCGCTCGCCAAACCGAATGGAAGAAGCACAAGTTGTGCCTTTGCTTTCCATACACCCACACATCGTCGCAACCGGAAGGAACGATGACACTACCAAGCCTACAGTCTATTCTT
>Ga0210036_1002047_pt1 | contig 21890 bp, 20 predicted proteins | sample CryGeymeta201515_FD_185469 | JGI IMG/M metagenome (GOLD analysis project Ga0210036, IMG submission 185469) | Groundwater microbial communities from Crystal Geyser aquifers in Utah, USA - Crystal Geyser metaG 2015-15 (SPAdes) (version 2) | ecosystem: Environmental > Aquatic > Deep subsurface >...
TTTTTTTTTTTTTTTTTTAGGATGTACCAGGTACACCATGCATGGTACCATACTAGTGGTAGCAGTAGTCTACTGGTTGTAGTATTACTGCCTACCACCAGTACTACCAGTACACTACTACCCTAGTACGGTAGTACCGCTACCAGGAACCAGGTACTACAGTAGTAGTCTACAGGGAGAATACTCGTGGAAAGAGAACCGAATGCTAAAAAAAAATGACAGTGACATTAGTACCAGTCTGCTTTTGCCGGACTGCTTTTTTTGGTCACTACGATTACTAGTAGTACTAGTAGTAGTTGCTGGCTACTACTACTAGTAGTACTAGTACCAGGTACTACGGTACTACTACCGTACTTGGAGTAGTCTTCTTGTACAGCCAAGTACGTACTACTACTACTAGCTAGTTGGTACTGCTATCGTACTGCAGTAGTACCAGGTAATAAATTGGGAGTACCGTAGTACTCCCCTGTAATCGCTTCTACAGGTACTGTAGCGGTAGAACAACAAAAGCCGAGGGTCTTTTAGCGACGAGGTACCTGGTAGTCGTAATAAGATCCCAGTATTTTCATGTTGGTAAGATGTTTCTTACCAACTTTTCATGTACAATGACTTCCTTGACTGCTCATTACGGTACCAGTATTTATGATATACGGCGAAGGGAGTTCGGATACCACCATGATTTCTACCGTACCTACCAGGTACGGCTGACCTACGGTACTAGGATACTACTGTAGTACCAATTCCAATCATTAGTACAGCAGCAGTACACTACCGGTAATTAGTAGTAGTCGTGTAACGCTGCATATTGTGAAGCGCAAAATACCACCAAATGGAGGAAGACCCCAACAAAAATTTGACACTGTAAAAGTCCACGACAAGAACATCTTCATGTGTATCCCCAGGAATCAAAGGGAAGGAGTCATTTTGGAATTTTCGAGGTGAGAAAAGTTTTCTTTCCCCAGTTTTCGATCACTTTCTCTTGCTCACAATATTCAAATAAGAAAGAAAAAAAAAAAGCAACAAACAACAACAACATGAAATTTCAGGTATTTCATTTACTGATCATTCTGGCCGTCGCTGTGATGCCGGGAGCGATGGCTCGTGTTGGAGGTCATCGCAAGCTCAAGTCTGTGAATGCCGCCAACAAACGCGTCGATGGACAATACATTGTTATGATGAACGACAATGTGGACGATGTTACGGGAATTGTTAATAGCATTCTCCGTTCCAACAACGGTGGAAACGCCAAAGTTTCTCACAATTACAAAGGTGTCTTCAAGGGAGTACTCGTTTCTAACCTTCCCGAACAATCGCAAGCTCTTCGCAAGCTCCTTGACAGCGACGATGTAAAGGAAATCTACGAAGTAAGTCGAGTGAGACTCAGTGGCATACTTACATGCGTCCTCCTTATCTAACAAATCCATTACTCTTTTCCGTTCATAGGATGCGCAAGTAGAAGCCTACGAATCCCAAATAGGCGCGCCTTGGGGACTTGATCGCGTCGACTCTCGCGAGGGTCTCAACGGCTACTACGAATACCAACTCGATGGCAGCGATGTCGATATTTACGTCTTGGATACAGGTGCGGTCTCGCATCCTGATTATGATGGAAGATACATTGAATGCAGAGACTACACCGCTGAAGGCTGCTTTGTGGCTAATCCAAATCGTCACGGCACCCATGTTGGTACGCACAGCAAAAAAAGAACGATGAGCTTTGCAGTGCATGAAATGAAAGAAGTTTTAAACTCACAGCCTTAATTTTCATTTTTTTGCAGCGGGTACGGCTACAGGAACGACCTTTGGTATTGCGAAGCGCTCAAATTTGTACAACTTCAAGGTACTTGACTCCTCTGGTTCTGGAACTTTCGGGTGGATCATTGCAGCTGTGGATGATATCACCATGATCAAAACAGATTCGGGCCGAAAATCGGTCATCAACATGAGCCTCGGCGGCGGAAAGTACGATCTTATGAACGAAGCTGTTGACAAAGCAAGCGCAGCTGGAGTGGTCGTTGTAGTGGCTGCAGGAAACGAATCCACAGATGCTTGTACCAAGAGTCCCGCGTCAGCTGTGACGGCTATAACTGTGGGAGCAACAACAGATTCTGACTCAATCGCCTACTACAGTAACACTGGGAGCTGTGTTGATATCTACGCTCCAGGTTCGAATATTCTATCCGCTTCTATCGATGGTGGCAGCATTCAACTGTCTGGAACTTCCATGGCTTCGCCGCATGTAGCCGGCGCGGCTGCGTTATATCTGCAAGCAAACAAGGATCCCCGCACCGACATGATTGCTGATGCCACATGGATCTCGGCTGGTGTCCCATTCCTTTACTTAGGAAACTTGATCACTACCACACCTGAACCAACTCCGGTGCCAACCGACCCACCAACTGATCCCCCAACTGATCCAGCGACAAATCCACCAACTGATCCCCCAACTGATCCCCCAACTGATCCACCAACGGAACCACTAACGGAACCACCAACTGATCCACCAACTGATCCACCAACTGATCCACCAACTGATCCACCAACTGATCCACCAACGAATCCACCAACGAATCCACCAACTCAACCTCCGACTGAACCTCCGACTGAACCTTTGACTGAACCACCAACAGACCCAAATCCTCCTGCATGCGTGTTTCAAGGAGGAGCTTGCTTCCTTGATGGCGAGTGTTGCAGCAACAGATGCCATGGCAACGGAAAGTGCGTCGGGAACGGCTCTAGTAAACCTATTGACGAAAAACCTCCCACGACGCAACCTCCTGCGCCTCCAACCTGTGCGCCCAAAGGAAATGGATGTGGAAACAATAGCGATTGCTGTAGCGGCAAGTGCCAAGGAAATCGATGGGGGAAAAAGTGTTCGTAAAAGCTTATGCGCAGACTACAGGTAAAGTTGCATACGACTCTATACAATTATAAAAACCAAAACGATAAAGTATCTATTCGGTTGTTAGTGGCGAGTAGAGATTATTGTAGTTTAAACGGTTCGAAGAAGAATGTTGCCTGAACCAATTATAGTCAAGCATACATCGACGGCAGCATTTCCCGGGGCACACTACCGGTAACCGGTAACGTTCCCATCAATAAAATGCAGGGTTTGTCGCCCGCTTCATGCTATGACATCTCCCTGCTTCAAATTGAGTGACGCTCTGATTTTCAGTTTCAGTCAAAACTATTCCGAGGGATCTTGACATTTTGACCAGTGGACGAAATTTGACCGAAGTACAACTAGTTACACAGAGACTTAATTGACAGTGGGCGATTCTTAGTTAATTATTGATGTTGTGTCTTTTTCGCAAACTAAAAGGAATGCCATACGTACGTACACTAGTACGCACACACGTTTCTTGCTACCGTATATTCTAACGGTAGGGATCCAATCGCCGGTCGATATTGCTTTGAACATACTGGTAGCAATTAAGTCACTGAATTTTGACTCTCATTTCCATCTTTTGTCCAAGCAGCAGAAAGATAATAGGCGCACGCCAACATTGAACCCGGAGTCGAATCTCACGATGAGATGGATTATTTTATTGGTGGCTCTTCTCCATGACCCAGCGGTTGCTATGGCTGAACATGTGAGATATACTTCTGCCACCTCAAAGGATCCTTTGGTTGTAGAGCCAATGGTTAATACCAACGCAGCACGAAACCTTCAAAATGGTAGCGTGCCTGAATACAATCAAGAGATTCGGGGTGGATTTGAAGTAACTGAGGTTATTCCTTGGTATGTGGTATTTGCCGACACGGTTATTTGTGGAGGTGCTTTGGTAAGTCTTTGTGGTAAAATAATGCTAAGCTTTACGCCTGCCAGACAAATTCCACACTTCGACTTAATATCTATCCAACACCTTCATCAACATCACATAGATTCACAAGGACATTGCCATTACGGCTGCCCATTGTGTCAACAATGGTTTTCCAAGTTCCCTACGCATTGGTTCACTGTCCCGGTCTTCTGGGGGTACCGTGGTATCGGTTACTACTGGACTGAGACATCCTTCGTGGTCTGGGTCAGTCACTAATGGGGCTGACATCGCCGTGATGAAGCTTAGTAGTTCTCTATCAAACAGAGTCGCTGCTCTTAATATGGCTGGTACTTCTCCTGCAGACGGGAATAATCTTTTCATTGCAGGCTTTGGTCTCGTCGACGACAACAGTCTCTCCCAAAATCTGAGAGGCCTCTTTCTAGACTATGTTAGTAGCTGCGCAAGTCGTATAGACTCCTATAACTCAGCCTATCACGTTTGCGGAGATGCCACACCTGATGCTGGCACCTGTGCAGGTGACTCGGGAAGTCCAGTTTTCCTCACGGGTACCGATACTATTGTTGGTCTGAACTCATATTCCGACAATAGCTGTGAATCACAAAATATTGACGTGTATACACGAGTTAGTACCTATGCATCCTGGGTGTCCCAGCAAGTATGTTCTCTCTCATCCGATCCACCTGCATCCTGCAGCACCAGTGGTGGAGGTATAAATGTGCCACCTGCTGACGGAGGCGATAGTGGTGGAGATGATAGCGGTGGCGGAAACGATGATAGTGGTAACGATGACGGGGACGGTTGTTGGTTTTGGCCATTTGATTTCGGTCGGTCTTGGCTGTTCGGAGATGTTTGACTCCATTGCTAGCAACGCAGAATGTTTACCTCCTCACCCGTCGTCTGGCTAGAAAAGTGACAAGTTTTCAGAATTTTCTAGTAAACAATATTTTTGATGTCCGTCCCAACTGTGCTAGTAAAACGGCGCCACCTACTAGCAAACAACTCTCAGCCTCTACCAGAGTTCCTTCGATCTCTGAATACAGACTGGCGAGTAAAAGTAATAGTACTACAGTAGACAACGACTCTCTACTATTCCTCGAGTATCTACTACCAGTATTAGAGACAAAGAGTATCTACTTAGTACCTGGTAGTCTAGTAGTATTAAGTCTACTATTACCTTAGTAGTGGTAGTCGCTACTCTAGTAGTAGATTAGTGGAAGTAGTCTAGTCTGATGCTACTACGTTACCTGGTACAGAGGACGAGAGAGAGACTACTACAATAACTATTGGTGTACAACTAGACTATTAGTAGGAGGTAGTAGTAGAAGTCTACTCGAATCCGAAAATTAAAGTAGCACCACCACACCTCCTGCTCCCAGACCCACTACACTACTACTAGTAGAGTACTAGAGGCACATACTCGTACTTTCTTGCCAGTCTCAACGGCTCGATACCTAATTACCAAGAAGAGCATGCCGATCCATCACAAAATCGATCCATCATAAATCTGAAGAATCCAACGCCACGCCAAGCCAACATAATTAATTCCTTTGACCCAGGTCTTTCGTAGCAGAACCTTGAGAAACTTTCAGTGTTGGTATTAGTGTATAGCACGACAGCATAAAGAAAGGCGAGAAGAAAGTGAACGAGACATCGACAACATCCCAACATACTGCTCAAACGACTCCAGTGAGACACAATCATGTATCGACGCATCATCTACCAACCAGCACTTCTGTTGGGGGTCGCATGTTGCCTACTTCAGGTAATTACCGCATCCGAAATCTACTTGAGACGAGCTCAGGAGGGCATCGATCCTGAACAGTATTCAATTTTCCGAGAATGGATGGGTATGGCAGGAGATCAAGGAATCAGGGGCGGCTTTGAGGTTTCGGAACCCTTACCCTGGTTTGTCTCCTGGGACCATCCCGGGCTCCAAGCAGGAGCTTTAGTGAATCCAGACATCGTCTTGACGACTGCTTCCGCACTTTCACTTGGTCTTCCAAATTACGTCCGGATTGGATCTACAAAAAGGGATGAAGGAGGAACGTTAATGGAAGTCGTAGGAGCTGTGATTCATCCCGATTACGTTGAAGGCGTTGGTACCGGTCCTGCCAATATTGCAGTGTTGAAGCTGAAGGAATCCTTGATTAACTCGCTAGCCTTGGTGAATGAAGAATCTCTTGTCCCCAAGTCGAACCAAGAGGTAATGTTTTTAGCAGGTTTTGGGCAAACAAATACTCCGCCTCCAGATTTCCCCAGCACTCTTCAGGGAATGTTCACCAACTATACAGAGGATTGCTTTGCTGTTATTCCTGGTATTTACAACCCAATCAACCATATCTGTGCCACGGCTAGTCCCGCTGGTGGCTGTTTGGGAGATGGAGGAGGCCCGTTGGTCATGGAGGGGACACGCAATGTAGTTGGTTTGTTGTTTGGCGCCGATGGTCCGTGCAACGGCACAGCCACAACCAACTTTTACACACGCGTGAGCAGCTTTGCACCCTGGGTCAAGGCTACCATATGTGATATTTCAAAATCACAGCCAAGCTATTGTGATAAAGATAGCAAGGAAGACGACGATGGTTGCTTCTTGGGTTGCTTCTTGCATGATTTGTTTAGCTTTTTTGCTAATTTGTTCTAAAACGAGTGTGTTAGCTGCACGCAAGCGTACAAGATATGTTCAACACTTCCGAAAGAGGGAATAGTATGGTTAACAATTTTATTTGAAATAAAGATGTCTACATCATTGTAGCCAAACTGTCCATACTTATTAGATTTTGTAAAGATGTTCTGACTTGCAACTTTTCCTTCGAACTAGCGCCATGATCGCTTACCAATTGTATCACGATTCGGAAACGTCCCCAAATATTTCCAATCCTTCTGCATGCAGACAGCCACCTACACCGATTTCATCGGCGCCAATAATTCGAAAGTATCGATAAAATACATTTGGATGGGGAGGTGTTATAGGCCATGTGTGCCGTTGCTCTCGTTCCAAAAATGATACCAGAACATCCATGGCTTCTTGATTGTTGATTTTGTGCAGTTCTAGCTCTTCGACAAACACATGTTGCACGTACTGCATAGCAGCCTTTCCATTTGCTCTTTCCCCTCTAAGTCTCAAGTGCTCCTCGCTCCTGGAAGCATGAAGGACACACCAATCTGTGCCATTTTCCGATCCTTCGAAATTCCAATCACCATCCATACCCAAACACAAGGAAGACCGCAACGAAAAGTGTGTTGGTCTCACTCGAATGCTCTTGAAATCCAGTACAGCAGGCAATCGCTTCCCTCCGTGATCACAATCCAGCAATCGACAGCTGCTTCCAATGGGGACTGTCAATTCGTTGAGATGAACGTTAAAATCAAAATCTTTCGGTTCAGCTCTATATTGTACAAAAGATTTGCGCGAATACTGTCCGCCGGCTAGTCCAAACAAATATTCATTAGCATTCTTGCTGTCGTCGACCCAGCCTCCCACGTAACAAAGGCCCAAGGAAAGGGGATTGCGATAGTCGGTGGTACCACGTCGTGTACCCAACCAGTACAAGATGCCCTGGTGGCCCGTATTCGGTTCTACGCTGTATGTAATGCGCAGCTTTTCAAACATGTCGTTTAAACCGTAATAAAGTGCTTCGGCCCGCAAATTGCGCCACAAAACATTGTCGTGGTGAAAGGGCGGTAAGAAGAGTTGCAGCGTAACAATGTACTGAAAAACGTATTCAAATAGTTCTCCCGAGCGTTCCACAAAATATACGTCAAGACCGTTGGTGTCGCGGTAGGCAGCCTTTGCATCGAAGCGTCCTCCAAAGCGGTTGGCAAAATAGTGGCTGCCAGAATTGAGTAATGTGGAACGATGGCACTTGAAGATACGGCCCCCAACATCCAATACCAAGAGAGGATCTCCATCGACGATTGCATTTTCTACCTCCATTGTATGGTTCATTATATTATTATGTCAAACGTCTTGATGTGATGATTATAGTTATGTGTGCTGTTGTGATATGGAATTCGCTTCGAGTATTTACTGAATAGTTTTTGATGAAAAAAATGATGATACGAGTAGACTAGACTAGTCTACAGGAAGTATGCACGAGAGGAGGGGGATAACAGATACTCGTAAAAAGCTAGTGTGGAGACATAAAGAGTAAATATGAATATTATGATAATAGTAGGAGTAAACTAGACTAGTGTGTGGATACAGAGCAAGCATAGGCACACGACCTAATAGAGTAAGACCTAACTCCTGAGTCCTATCATCGTCCCTAACAGGAGACAAGGTAAACTGCCGTAGTCCACCTGGGCTTAATTTGGTAGTAGTCTACCAAATCTTTGCTACTACGAGTAGCTACTAGTAGTAAAAAGTACCTGAAACCCTAAAAAGCGATAATACGGAATATCTTTGAAACCTTTTTTTCATGTAGCTACCTGGTAAATACTACTCTAAAATACTAGAGTACTTGAGTAACTTAACACAACCGTAAGCGCATGCACACGAATTGATCCAGCAGATTCTGGCTAGGTCAGATTTAAGTTTATTAAGCAGCCGGAAGAGGAGTTCAACGATGGTGGCCTTAACTTGGAAAGAAGCGAGGACAATTCTGCGACAGGTCCTGATGGAATATTTGGAGGGCCCTTCCCCTCGAATTGAAAGCTCTGTTCATGTTGGCGAATACACGGAGACCAAGTCAAGGTTAGAAATCTGGATGAAATCCTGGCTGCTTAATGACTTAGATGTATACATAGGTGCGCAATTCCTATCTTTTGGGCTCTTGATAATGGCGTGCCTATCTTACATTAGCCTGGACAGTGGGACACCCTTTATGAATGCTGCAGCCGATAAAACAGTCTACTATTCGCAGCTCTCGGCAGCCGTATTTCTAGTTATCAGCTCTTTGATTGGAATTTGGATGGTTCGCAGGCGTCACATTGCCAGTTCCAGAGACGTTGATAGTGTCAAGCGACGAGAAATCAAGCGATTCCTAAGATCAATGGAACGGAAAGAGGACGACAAGGTAAGCGAAGATAGTAGCCGTCGGCAAAGTTCCTCCGCAAAAATAGATGCCGCACAGATGAGCGTAGAAGCTCTCAAATTACCTGGAACATCCTTGACCGATATTTACCCTGTCTATCGAACGTCATCTGGGCATGGAAAAATGGGAACTTGGAGTCGCCTTCCTACTCTGTTGCTGGTAAAGGGAGACCATGTTGCGTTAAGCGTTGGCGATATGGCTCCAGCAAAATGCAGAGTTATTGTTGGGGGTGATTCGACTGCAGTTGTAGAGGGAGGTGAAAGAGTGACGAGTGAATATGTGAGCAAGCTACCAAGCATCCCAGTTCCCAAGGGGCGATCAACCCTGCCCCCAGGATCACGAAAGGTGCTAGAACTGTGTAACAACTTGTGCATATTTGAATTACTTGAGAGCCCATTAGAAGAATTTCTACGGTGCCCTGTTGGTAAGTTCCAATAAATTTCTGTCCTTCTTAATGCATCGTCTTTTTTTCTTTCCTCTGACAGTCACACTGCTGCATTCCATTTCAGTGGAGCACAAAACACCGCTTATCCTGAGGCAGCTCCAGGCCATTCGTGGTTCATTGTCGATTCTTGCTGTCTGTCTCTTTATCGTGAGTGTTGTCATAATTTTTGCAAGACAGGATATAACTTCTGTGGATATATCTTTCATTCTGCCTCTCCCATTCTTAGCTGCGCTTGGGGTGTTGCCAGTCGGGTCTCCTGCATTTCTAATTTTTCTAGAAATCTTAGGCACCGCCCGAATCTTAAAAGCAGCTCATCCGCACTCAAGCTTTTATCACTCGCCAATCCACGGGAAACCAGATACATATTCAGAGCAGGCAAAAGACACCGAGACTAGGAAGGGTCGGTTTCCTTTGATGGCTCGTTATATATTCGCGACGCTGCTATCTCGGTTGGACCTGAAAGATTTCGCTCGAAGCATACGATTATTTTTCCGTTCCATAGCTGGTCGCAATCAGAGTGATTATAAACCTCAGAAAGTTATTCGAATTCCTCCTGCTTCCGTTTACTTGTTGGAGAAGCTCGGTGTAGCCACTGCGTTTGCGATGGTGGATGATGAACTTGCTTGTGAACCACATGCTCTGCCGCAGCAGCTATTGATACCATCCGGAAAGGGACTAAAGCTCTTGGATATGTGCCCAATACATGGAGACGAAAGTGGTGATGACGAGAGTACTGTCGTCTCCGGGCGGCGAAGGGATAAAACAGTTGCTGTAAACGAGCGAGACTCCGATTCAGATTCCGACTCTGATGAGAAAGTCGAATTTTCTGAAAGTCTCAGGAAAGCGAAAAAACTTTTCAAATTGAAGCGTAACCGCAAGAAAGACTTGAGTTCTGACAACAAAGAAGGCCCCACAGAGCATGCTTTACCCGCGGAACAGGAAATTCAATTCGAAGATCCCAATTGGTGGCAGCATTTGCCAGCTCTCAAAGTGAGTTATTTCCATCTTTGATCTTGGCGTTGGTCATTTTCCTTTTATTTCTCATTGTTGCTTTTATCGTCCGTTTACAGTGTATCGGTCTGGCCTGCTTAGTTGTCGATGATAAGGCTGTTGAACTCGATGAAGGACGAACGATATTAACGAACAATTTTTCTGAACCGACGATAAACATCCACGAGCAGTGTTGGCATGAAGCCAATGACTCATTGGTTGACTTTATCAGTAAAGAACGACGCAGGAATCAGCTCAGGGCTCTTGCGACATGTATTGGTTTTAACAGTGAGTCCAGTCCATACGGGCCGCGCGGTGATATAACCCCATTTATGGAGTGTCTTCGCTTGCATGTGATATCCAACAAACTTGTTCAGGAGAGGTTGGAGATGGATCCTCACGAGAGAGGTTCAGAAGAGGCCAGGTGGTGGGGGCTGTTACGGCCAGACTCAACGTCTGTCATTATCAAGGACGCAAGGTCAAATGCATACCAGCTCCTCACAGCAGGCGACCCTGAGGTGGTAACGACGCTGTGCCACGAAGCATGGCAAGGAGAGAATTCTACTATTCTTCCTCTAGCGGCTGCAGACAGAGCCACTATTCTCGAAACGGGGAGGAGTTGGAAACTTGCTGATCTAAATGTCGTGGCTTTCAGTTACACGCCGATTCCTCATACATTCGAAAAGAGGCTTGTTCCTGGGTATATTCCGAGGGTAAGATGCGCTATAATTGTTTTAATCGTAATACCTGATCATTCCACTCAATTCGTTTCACTTTATGACAGTGCTACTTACTTGACAACACCAACCGAGGAGCTGCCAAGGGTCCCATCTCGTTGAAGGACAAGACGCTTTCTCCTGAATGGCTCTTGATCAACAATCAAATTTTCCTAGGTGTCCTCGGGTCTTTGGTCGTACCAAGGAAGGAAATTCAAATTGTCTTGAGCACTTTAAGCGATGCCGGAGTTCGCTTCGTTTATTTTTCTCCTAGAAACATGAGGCGACAGAAAGAGCTCGCCAGTCAGATGGGAATTGATGTGGCTTGGAATTGCGCCATATCCCTGCGTCCTCTCGAGGAAGGAAAAGAGGATCCTCACCGAATGACGTCAAATTATGCCGATTGGGACGTCAACGCCAAGCTTCCACATGGCCTGGAAAACGTGAGGACCCATTTGCGCGAAGTAGACAATGTCCCTCTGCTTGTGTCATTGTTTACAGACGTAACGAAAGAAACCACTTGCGGAATGGTAAGCCTATCTGTGGTAAATCGGCGATGAGTGTTCGCGCTTAAATGCTGCTTACACTTCTCCGTCCTACTTTCTTTGCGCAGATAACAACATTTCAGGAATATCATGACACAGTGATTGCCGTTGGGCTTTCTCATTTGCCAAGAAACTCGTCGATCTTCGCCTCTGCTGATATTTCCGTGGCCATCGACATCTTTACTGAGATTCCAGAAAATATGACTCTTCCCAAGGACATCCTGAATAAGACGTCTTATGACAAAGTTCTACCAGCCGAAGTAACGTTTGTTTCTTCCATATCTGCGCATTCATGCGTCTTTCGGTTGAAAGGCGCCGAAGCATATTCACATGTACCCAACATCATTGCGGAAGGTCGCGCAGCTTTGGAAGCAGCCATTGCTGCAGGGTTGTTTTACATCTCGGCGTGCCTTTCTTATTCCTTTTACATGCTCTTTTGCGTCCTTTCCGCGTCCACAGCAGTACCATTTGTCCCATTTTTTACTGCTGCATGCTATCACCTGATATTGCTTCCAATTGTAGGCTTATCGATGGCATGGAGCGAGCCTGACGAGGACATTATGAATCGTGTTCCTCCCAAGAATGATCAAACAATTACATTTGGTCGCAACGAACGATTTCGTCTATTTACATCAAGCATTCTCAAGGCAATGCTACCTGCGGTCCTCCCCCAAATTTTGCATTTAATCGCTTACGGGGAATTAATGATCAAGTTTGAGCCGGAGTTGGTTTCGAAGGAATGTTCAGAATCAGTCGGTCCAGGGGATTGGGCCGAACTTGTAAGGTGTGATGCTCTCCGTGAGTATTCTGGAGTGGCTCGTACATCAGCTGGAGCGCTTGTCTTTGCCGAGCTTGTTCTGTGCACCTTGGTTGCTTCAGCTACTCATGTCCACGGGACTATCCCGATCCTGAAACTTGCACCCTGGAATGGAAATCGAACTTGGGGATATACTATCTTGTTAGGACTACTGCTGGTGCTCGCCATATTGCTAACGCTGGAAAAGAGTAGCATTTCGGCTATGCCTTGGTATTTTTACGTTCTGGCACTCATCATGCCATTCATGTGTCTTGTTTGGAATGAATTTTTAAAGCGGACGGACCGACGGCATTCGCAACGCGCTGAAAAACTTCGACGGCTTCAGTTTGAGACGCGACTAGGAATGTGGAGTCCAAAATAGAATTATTGGATGATTATTTGATTTAGAACTATGAAAATACTTAATATTTATTCTCTTTTGTTTACACAGTTGTCGTGAATATCTGCTTTTCTTTGGACTCCCAAATGTCCTTTGCTTGTCATTGAAGATTTCTTTATTTTTTCGGCAACTTCCTCGTTCTTGAAACAACCTGCGATGGCTCGTCTCTCGTATCGACATTCATTCTCCGCCGCGGCGGGATCAAAGAATATTTTTATAGTAATGGCAAAAAAGGAGGCCATCTGTTATTCATCACGATATTTTCCGACGCTTGCTTGTTGCGCAATGTGGAAGACGTGCAGGCACACGCGGAGAGCTACGAAATAATCTGGAAACATGAAAACAATACTCTGAACATGCCAACCTAAAGAATACTAGAAAAATTGATAATGGAAAATAGGTAGTAGACCTACCTACTACTGTAGCTACTACTTACAGTAGTAGCTAGTAGCTACTACTAGCTAGGTCTAGTAGATTAGTAGAGACGTAGAGTCTACCCGTAGCTAATAAAAGAGAGTCTACCAGTATTTATTTGATTAGTATGCTACTGAGCAAAAAATGAGAATCGATCGAGTCCTGGTTGCACTCTTTAAGGACTCAATTCACCAATGATGTTGTTGGATCATCGTAATGATGATGATCAATTAAACGTGTGGACAAAAATGATGAGGTTTTTTTATCACCTCAAGTAAGAGTAGTCTAGTCTAGTCTAGTCTACTAGTCTAGTCTAGTCAACAAATTCTGTTAGTTTTTCGGAAGTCAATTTCAACTTTCAACTCCCCACAGTTAGCGACAGACCACTGATCCAGCACTGAGATTCAGGAGTAGGAAGCAGCACTAGCAAGTATCCTTCCTATTCTAGCTTCTGAGAGTTGCCTATTCTTCCCAGCCTCTTATCCCCAACATTCGAATACGAATCATCATGTGTGGTATCTTTGCCATTTTTTCATCCAGTTTGTCGGAAACAGATCTGCGAAAGGAGCTGATATCCTGTTCCTCCAAGCTCCGTCACCGTGGTCCTGATTGGTCGGGCTACAAGATTATTGAGGCCGATCCGACCATGGATGTTAGCTTGCCCCACGGTATTGCTCACGAGCGTCTCGCCATTATCGACCCAGAATCTGGATCTCAACCTCTCGTCTCGCCGGATGGGCGCATGACTGTCGCAGCCAACGGTGAAATCTACAATTACAAGGAGATCTATGCTGAGCTCAAGACACCCTACAAACCCATGACTGGATCGGATTGCGAAGTAATTTTGCCCCTCTACCTCGAACACGGTCCCACTGTCGACATGCCGAAACGATTGCGAGGAATGTTTAGTTTTATCCTCTACGACCGCGCCAGTGATCAATTCTTTATTGTCCGTGATCACTTGGGAATTACTCCCCTCTACATTGGATGGGGAAATGATGGATCCGTCTACGTGGGATCCGAGATGAAAAGTCTCATGGGCGAATGCACCAAATTTCAGCAATTCCCTCCCGGACACTGCTATACCAACAAGGGACCCATGGCCGGGAAATTTCAACGTTGGTTCACACCCACATGGGCTCCCGAAATGAAGCCAGGTGTCAAGCTTCCCACACAGAAATATCAGGCTGTATGTATCATAATATTGTGTATTAACGAGTATGTTGGTTTCATGTGTTGCATTCTTCGACTGATCCTCTTTCCTCTTATACCTCTTTTGCATTACCTGGTCTTTAATTTCCATCTCCCGATAAAGGATATTTTGCGTCACGCATTTGAACGTGCCGTTACCCGTCGTATGATGTCGGATGTACCATGGGGAGTGCTCTTGTCGGGAGGCTTGGATTCTTCCCTGGTGGCAGCCATTTGCTCCCGTAACATCAGTCGCGTATCCGCGTCCTTTCCGAAACTGCACTCCTTTACGATTGGTCTCGAGGGTGCACCTGATCTTGTAGCAGCGAAAAAGGTTGCCGACTTCTTGGGCACGATCCACCACGCGTACACGTACACCATGGAAGAGGGCGCGGATTCGATCCGTGATGTTATCAAATGTCTTGAAACCTACGACGTAACAACCATCCGTGCTTCCACTCCCATGTACTTGATGAGCCGAAAAATTAAGGCCATGGGAATTAAAATGGTTCTGAGTGGAGAAGGAGCTGATGAAGTTTTTGGAGGATACCTTTACTTTCACAAGGCTCCCAGTACACAGGAATTCATGGACGAGACCATTGACAAATTGAGCCGTCTCTACATGTACGATTGTCTTCGTTGCAACAAAGCCATGAGTGCCTGGGGCGTCGAACCTCGTGTCCCTTTCCTGGATGCTGATTTCTTGGAGGTTGCCATGAATTTGGATCCCCAGGAGAAGATGATCATCACTGGTCCTGGTGTCTCGGAAAAGGACAAGAGAATTGAAAAATGGGCCATTCGACAAGCCTTCGACACACCTGACGATCCTTATCTCCCTGACGAAATTTTGTGGAGGCAGAAAGAACAATTCAGTGATGGTAAACTTGTTTGGTTATATCTTGAGAAAGTGGCAGTATTTCTTCGAATGTATTTGCTGCTCACACACTGCTTACTTGCGTTTTCCTTGCTGTGTAGGTGTCGGATACGGATGGGTGGACCATCTCAAGGACGTTGCGGAAAAAGAAATTTCTGACCAAATGTTTGCCAATGCTGCCAACCGATTCCCCCACAATACTCCAACCACCAAAGAGGGCTACCGTTATCGTATGATTTTCGAGGAATTATTTCCTGGTGAGGCTGCAGAGAAGACTGTTCCTGGAGGAAAATCGATTGCTTGCTCTACAGAGCGAGCCATGGCCTGGGATGCTTCCTTCAGTCAACGTGCTGATCCCAGTGGTCGTTCTGCTGGTGTTCACGACTCTGCGTACGATGCTGCTTTCGAGGCTGATGACAATGTCGATGTCAGTGGAGGACCCGCTTCCAAAAAGGCAAAGAAGTAGAGACAAATTTTACAATATCAGCATTCTATGATGAGCGGCAATGGTGGCCTAGTTTGATTGGACGCACCGAGATTGATGCAGCGAATTATTGGAGACCTTTCAGAAGAAAGACTAAGATTTTGAACGACGGAAACTGCGAATGCGACCTAGAATGCTCGTTTCAGTCAAAAACAAGGTTCATCGATGTGAAATAACAGTACGAAACCATTTTGAATATAACTATTTCTCTGTAGCCAAAATTCACCTCAAATCGTGCCCTCGATGACTTCAAGGAATGCATTGACAGCATGACGCCTGCCGACTTTTTTTGTAGTGGTCGCACGATCTTCGCCACATTTCCTATCATTATTACTGATGAGTGGACACGGAAACGCGAGGCATCGCTCACCAAAGAGCGAAGGACAGCTCTACTAAGGCAATTACACAGCGTGAATGTCGCCCTACTGCTGCGTTTTTGATGAGATTGTTTTAAAGTATGAAAAGGGTGCCAACGGTCTATCTCAAGCCATTCCCGAGCCTTGCGAAGCCGCTGCCTAATCAAGGGTGGTAAACGTTGGCTTCTTTGTAATGGCTAAGGCTCGCTTGCAAGGCAGACAGCGAACGGGGCGCCCGGAGGGACCATAGCACGCTTTGCACAGTAGAAGCAGCAAGGTCAATGGGCTCGCGTTTGATCTACTTACATCAAGCTGATAGAAGGAATGAACTCAAACTCTGCCAGACCAGTGCCCCTCCTCTGATGAGGGGCCTATCTCAGTGATGCACAATAATAGCAGCTACAGTACTTCTTGCCAGAGGGTCGTGGATCACTCAGCGATCAGGTGAGCGACACCAGGATTCATGTAGCACGCCGTCGCATCATTTTGTCCGTTTGAGGAGGGGTTATGTACTTAGTAACTTTTGGTAGGTTTTCCTTAACTACAGACCATAAAAAGAAGCTCCGCTCCCCAACTGCATACTTCGTTGAAAGTTGCCTTCGCTTCAAAACGCAACCGCATCAATTACAATATTCAAGACTCCAATCAAGCATGCAACCTTACCACGAACCGTCTAATAATATAATGGATGAAAGTAAAGAAATGGCCAGCATGCCTGATTCGAACTGCATTAACATTGCAACCATCTCTGCTGGATTTGAGAAGGGTGACTTCCTTGTCCGAGAAGAGCAAGGCAACCGCGTTTACTTTGATTTCTTTGAGGAGGTGTGTGAGCACTTGTCTGTTTTTTTCTTGTTTTCGTTGTCGCCGGAGCTGTCTCTAGTTTCGAGCCATGAAGATATAAAATACCGTATGTGCCTTTGTCCTAAAATCTTTAATTTTTTAACATCAACTGTAATTATCAGGCATTTAACTACATTTCCAATAAAGGATACAGCCGCATGGCACGAGAAGATGAAAAGCATTGGGTTGATCTGATGAATGTTATCCACGACAGTGTCAAAGGAGGAATGAAGTACAACACAGGAACTTTGTTGATGGTTCTTTCCAGGCCAGTTGATATGGGAAAGGTCCCTCCCCAAGACAAGACCGAAAAACCAATTGGCAAGACCAAGACACCCTTGTCCAAAGATGCAAAGAACTTAAACCCTTAAAAATGAAGACAAAAAAGTGGTACAGATGGAGGAGAATTTAGCTTGAATGGTACTGTCATTTTCACCGGTCAGTGGTACCAGGTGGTTAAAGAGCACTGGACATCACCCTTGGAGGAGGATTCACAAATTGCAAAAGTGTAATAGGAAGCTGGAGGTTGATGAAAGAAATTGACAAAAAGTCACTGTATGCTGCAACAACATTTTGGATTTGCGCTTTGTACAAAGCGACTAGCAGATACATTTTTATCTGTGATTGGTTGGTTTGGGAACATTTGGCATGTTGCTTTCCAGTTATCGTGGAATGACATTTTATTTGATCCCGCAAGAGCTGCACCTGAATGGAAGTAAAGTTTGACCAATTATTAGTTTAATGTGTTATCTATGTCATCGTCCCTTTGCATACTCGAATACTCTATTTCTTGTTTGCAGATGTTGTTGATGTTCATGCCTTCAGCACCAGTAATCTCATCGATATTTTGAGCCAAGCCGAAACAACCGTTTGGCGTTTTTACATGTACATTAGTCTAGTGAATACTCAAGACGAACTAAATCTGTTGATGTTGCACGAGGGACCGTACATACTTCTCCATCGAGCCAACACATTGAATTTTACTAAATTCGATCGCAATCAAGGTTTCAACCCTGAGGCCTTCCAAGCTTGGGTCTCCCGGAGATTTTCAGCCATGTCACGAATACTCTTGAGGAGCTTCACGTTGAGTGGCATCCCTTTGGACGGTTTGAGCTGGTATGATGTAGACTCTGCATATTCAATGGAACTGGAAACCAATTCAAGGAAGGAGTCTAGTCGATCAATAGAACCGCCCATGTCCTTTAAAATTAATTCCTCCCGGTCAGCCATGGAATTGCACTGTAGACAGTAAGCTAGAACTCGAAGATTTCGGCTCCGTTCGTCATTGCCAAAGGCACCTTCCGTCTTTATTCTCTCTCGAAGAAGTGTCAACAACAGCAACAGCTTTTCGGGTGCTGCATCGGGAATTTTCGGTTTCGCCAGGAAATTTTCTTCTCGCTCCGACTTTTCATATTCTTCTTGTAGAACTTGTTTGATTTTAATGTCCCCAGGGTCGATCGATTCAATCACTTCTCCGTCGTCTCCCCGAGTCAGGTTCCACAGGCCTGAAATGCGATCCTGATCGATCTCAATAGCATTTGAAGGAGAAATTTGTCCACTACTATGGCTGTGTCGGCTGCTGCTGCTGCTGCCAAATTGCTGGTCTACTCTTGTCTCTTGTTCTCGAATGACATCATTTAGATAATCAATCAAGGAATCGTTCAATTCATAAGCATCAAATTCACTGGCAGAATCATCGCTGCTCCTGGACATTGTAGACAAAGTCATATCCAATCCTTCGATGCCTTCCGATACCAACTTATCTAGCAGAAATGTTGTGGTGCTTCGAGCTGCCTTGCGGACCTGGGCCCTACGGTACCCTTCCAGAAAGGCTCGTACTTTGGAGACTTCCCGAAAGTGTCCTCCACCATCTTCTGCGTTGTCTCCGTGCATACCATCTTGTCCGACAGCGTGCAATTCAAATTCACGGAGTACTTCCTGCAAGACTTTACCACGATTTGCACGCAGAGACGCAGATGCCTCAGTCAGAATATGAGTCGGTACTTTAGAAGGATCAAATCCCACAAATGCCCTGTTATTGGGATTCGAGCTGGCGGGAACGTTAAGATTGGAGCGGTATTCCTTGACAGACGATGCAACCATGTCCTCCAGAGCATTCTCGTTACCGTTGGCGCTACTATAGTCCAATTCGTCCGGCATGTCATAATGTGCAAAAGCAGGAGCTCCTGACATGGCCAATAGCACTTGAACTAATTCTATGACCTTTTCTTTGGCCTTTTCCAATTCGTGCGATGTGGCCGACTTTGTTGTCGCGGTTCCTTCCATATCCCATGGTTGTACGGTCGTTCCCAAGGACGACGCGGCTGCCATGGGATCAGTTCCCGAAAGAGCTGCCTGGCCGGGCTGTGCTGCTGCGACTCCCGTCAAATCGTTATGATCTGTTGTAGAATAGACAGTCACGACACGATTCCCATCATCGTCGACAGTAGCCGTTTCCGGAGGCGGAGGTGGTGGAGCCAAGACATCGCTCTGGGTACGATAAATGGCTTGTTTTTGCTTTTTGAGAGGACTAGTAGTGGTGATTGCTGCACCTGTTGTGGATGACTCTTGTCTCGTGGAATTGGAATTCTTGGCAGCCTTACTATTTTTGGTCTCACTGTTCAAATATGTGTCCAAGCCATTGGTGGCCGGTAATTCAAAATAAAAATATCCCTGGTCGTCCTCTTGCGAAATATCCTCCAATGAGTAACCACTGCCACCCACAATTTCGTGTCGTTCCCTTTCATCGTCATTAACACCCTGTTCGACGCGAGCCTTGAGATCGGCACGTCTCCTATCTTCCAATTCAGCCTGTTGGTTGGCATGGGCTCGCAATCGAGCCAGTAATTCTTCTTTTGAACCGTTGCGAGATATGTTCAGTTGATCACACAATTTTTGAAATTGAGCAAGATCTACCGTTTCCAATAATTCTGCATCGTTTTCGAAATCGAATGCATCATCAGTATTCGAATCGGAGGACATGCTGATGCCGAAAGGCTGTAGTATCCGTTTCGTTGTTAGTGGGAGTATGGAATAATGGTGGGTGGTGAATGCTATTCTTCTTTGTGGCGATTGAGGGAGGGAAAATCCCACCACTTCTTTTTCTGCCATCCAAGCAAACGATACCAGCAACAGGCAAGGATAGGAGGTGATGACAGTCATCTTTTTCTTTAACAAAAATGGGTTTTATGATGTTTTCTTCTTTCGGAATGTGATGGATTTGAAAGAACTGTGGAGAATTGAGTTTTGAGTGAGGAGTGGTTGTTTTCGGTGCCTAGTACCAAAACATTAGACGGTTGCAGACAGACGAGAAAAAAGACGGAACTGCCTTCAAATATCAGGGTCATGGATGAAAAAGACTAGCACTCTAGCTCTAGCTACTGGTCAACAGTCAACAGCTCAAGCAAAAAAAAGATTCCGGTAGCAAGCAAGAATGAGTGTGCTTTGGTGCTATTTTATAATTATATGTAGTACTCGTATTTATTACAGTACTATTAATTTTGTTCGGGTTGGTGGACCTCCGTACCGACAGACAAGCTCCATCATCGTCACATTCACGCCATACAAAATCCTGCAAAACCACGTCGTGCTAGGAGCATTACTTTTAGGAACTACTACCCGCGGCGCCAGTCTTTCCTTGATCCTGTTCCGCTTCAATGGCCTTGACAACCTTTTCAATGTCCGCTTCGGACACATTGACCTTGATTCCACCCCGTTGGACGACACAAATTTCCATCGTCTTGGCTCCACTGTCAACAACTTCTAGCAGGGCCTGAACGGCCAACTTGACGCAGTCGTCCTGAGACAAGTCATCGTGGTACTGTTTCTCTAAGAATTCACGAAGCGATTTGGCATTCCGTCCACCAACAACTTGTGCCTTCCAGCGAGAGTGAGTTCCGGCAGGATCGGTCTGATACAGGAGGGGTTTGTCTGGATCTGCCTGATCTCCGGCAACTCCTGCCAAGAGGGAGGCAACTCCAAAGGGCCGAACTCCTCCCTGTTGAGTGTATTGCTGTTGAACACGCGCCAGGTACCGTCCAATGTAGTCCACGGAGGGATCATCTTCCATGGTCAAACGGTACGACTGAGCTTCCACCCGGACCTTGTTGATCAAGACACGAGCATCGGCTGTTAATCCTGCAAAGGCTAAAACAGTGCGATTGTCAACACTGACAATTTTACGAATGGTCCGAGCATCCTGGAGTTTCGCAATTGCCTTTTTTTCTACGGCCAGGACGACACAGTCCTTTCCTTGAACTCCGACCACCGTACTACCACGACGGACAGCCTGATTTTGTGTGTGTGTATGTAGAGTTTTTGGAAACAGCAGGAAGAAGAATAAAAGGGGTGAGACTTGAAGAATATATTCAGTAACACTACTACACATAGAATTTATGCTCCGTCCATTATCTGCATCACTATTGGTAAATTTAATAACGGAAGTGTCTTTTTTCGCGATGAAAATGAAAGTAATTTACATTCCACCCTTCCACTTCCACCATTGATCATCATGATCATGTCGAAAAGACGATTTCCTAGAGTCGGAGAAATGATTACTTTCCCACCAACACTTCAACCAGCAATAGATAGGTTTTTTTCCTTCTTTCCAGCAGGGTAGCCGCTGCTGCAAGTTCTTTGTTGGATACCGAAAACCAACAACAATAAACACAATAACAATCATTACAACATTATACATTACCAGTAACTGACGGAACGAGTAACGAGTACATACGTAATCAAACTGTAACTCACCTCCATACTGTATTCTACCTGAAGAAGATGTCCATCAGGACTAAAAACTGTAATTGCTCGATCGTACGACATGGTATTCCAACTAGAGTATTAATCAATAATAAGTCTATCTTCTGTTGGTTTCAGTTGTTGTTGTTGTCATTTTGCTCACAGTTACTGCTGTAGCTATTGTTGTTATGGTTGTTGTTGCTCTTTGATTAACTTCAACCTTAAAACGTTCTTTGCGTTTCCTTATGGCTCTCTGAAAACTCTAGTGAGGGGGAAGG
>Ga0210036_1002058_pt1 | contig 21840 bp, 18 predicted proteins | sample CryGeymeta201515_FD_185469 | JGI IMG/M metagenome (GOLD analysis project Ga0210036, IMG submission 185469) | Groundwater microbial communities from Crystal Geyser aquifers in Utah, USA - Crystal Geyser metaG 2015-15 (SPAdes) (version 2) | ecosystem: Environmental > Aquatic > Deep subsurface >...
TTTTGCATCTTTGTTTCACCTTTTGGGTTGTTTATTTTTGTTTTTTTATCATTACAAAAGTACTGATTTTACAGTACATAAACACCCAAAAGGTTTTTTTAATGTATGCTAATCGCTCAAGTTAGGTTTTATTAAGATTAAGAAAAAGTTAGATTGACCTTTCATGCTTAGATTGAACGAAAACTGATTACTAATAACTAAAAACTGAAAACTATGCAAATGAACTCACTCGGTTTAATTGAAATGAGCAGTATTGCCGCCGGTATGCAAGCCGCTGATATTATGCTCAAAACCTCTCAAGTAGAATTAATTTTATCCCGTACGATCTGTTCCGGAAAATATATGACTTTGATCGGTGGAGAAGTTGCCGCTGTTTCAGCCGCTGTTGAAGCGGCTGTGGAGACAGTCGGATTTGGAGTGATAGATCATTTTGTTATTCCGAATGTACATCGCGATATTTTTCCGGCAATATCGGGACACACAAACGTTCAACTTTTGGAAGCGCTTGGAATTGTGGAATCGTTTTCCGTCGCTTCGTTAATTGAAGCTGCCGATGCGGCGGTAAAATCAGCTAACATTAAATTGATAGAAGTAAGACTTGCGATGGCGCTTGGCGGTAAAGCATTTTTTACTTGCACGGGAGAAGTTGCAGCCGTAACCGCCGCTGTTGATGCAGGCGCAAAAGTGGTCTCCGAAAGAGGATTACTTGTAAACAAAGTTGTTATCGCACAGCCGAGACAAGAATTACTTAGCGAAATGATCTGAGAAAGGTCATTAGTCAATGGTCATTGGTCAAAAGTCAAATTTGAAATGACTAACTGAAGTTACGCACTTTGTGATTTCTAAGTGTCCTTGTGACTTGGTGGCAAAAGAAAACATAAGAAATTGAGCCACAAAGGCACTAAATCACCAAGTTTCACTAAAAATAATTCACAAAATTCAACTCATGCGTAACTTCAGTGACTACTGACAACTGACCAATGACTTTTTACTATTGTAAATTTTAAAAGAAGAATTAAGTAACGAATGATCACTAAACCTGAACTTATGGCTCCCGCGGGAGATTGGACAATGCTGAGAACCGCAGTAAACAATGGTGCTAACGCTGTTTACTTTGGTGTTGATAAATTAAATATGAGAGCGAAAGCAAAAAATTTTTTGCTCGACGAACTGAACGACATTGTTTCTTTCTGTAAAGAACACAAAGTAAAAACTTACCTTACGTTAAACACCATCCTCTTTGAAGAAGAACTTTCGGTACTTGACCAGATAATTCCTGTTGTTAAAAATGCCGGTGTTGATATGGTTATCTGCTGGGATTTTGGAATAATTGAAAAATGTAACCAATATGAAATGCCTTTTGCGGTTTCTACCCAAGCCTCTATTTCCAATTCTTCATCCGCAAAAACTTTTGAACGGCTTGGCGCTAAAAGAATTGTTCTTGCGCGCGAATGTTCTCTTGAAGAAATAAAAAAGATAAGAACGAATACTGATCTTGAAATTGAAGTGTTTGTGCACGGGGCAATGTGTGTTGCTGTTAGCGGAAGATGTTTTATGAGTCACGAGATATTCGGACAAAGTGCAAACCGCGGCGAATGCGTTCAGCCGTGCAGACGCGAGTATAAAATCTATGACGGAACAAAAGATACCTCGCTTCTTCTTGGCGAAGATTATGTTATGTCTGCAAAAGACCTATGCACTATTGAATTTCTTGACGAACTTATTGAAGCGGGGATAAATTCTTTTAAAATTGAAGGACGAAAAAGAAGTCCCGAGTATGTTGCAAAAGTAGTTTCTGTATACCGCCGGGCGATCGATCTTTATTTTGAAAAGAAACTAACTGATGAAGTAAAGCAAAAATTCTTAACTGAACTAACTTCCGTTTATAACCGGGGATTTTCTTCTGGATTTTATTTTGATAAACCTGATGGCAAAGACATTATCAATGTTCATGGAAGTGTTGCCACCACGCGAAAAGAATACGTCGGGAAAGTGTTAAATTATTACAAAGCTCCTCAAATTGTTCACGTTGCAATTGAAATGGGGAGTTTGAAAATTGGGGATACTGTGCTATTTATAGGGGAAACTACGGGCGTGATTGAATCTACCGTTGCAAAAATCTTAAATGAAGAAGTTGAAGTAAACGAAGCGCTTAAGGGGGATAAAGTTACTTTTTATTGCGAAGCCTTGGTTAGACCCCGCGACAAAGTTTATTTAGTTAAAAACATTGCTTGAATTAAGAAAATTTTCGTTTTATAGATTTAGGGAAAGGAATTTCTAATAACGAAAGTCTGTTTCATCCTTTCGATTTTGAGCTACAACTTTTGAGCATGAAGCATTACTTTTACATGCATGAATTTCACTTTTAGGCAGGAGTTTTAACTTTGCAGTAGGCAATTAGAAAATCGTTATCACGAACAACACACACTAATTAATTTCGAATACTGAACAATGAATTTCGAATGTTGAACGAAAAAATCATTCCATTAAATTGAGACGATTTTATTTGGCATTCCGCTTTAGCGGAATTTGTTCGCGTAGCAAAAACCATTTATGGTTGTGCGGAATTAGAAATGCGTTATTCCTATTCAATTATCGTTAACAGGTAAGAGAGAGTGATTTTCTAAGTGCCCCCCGGTTATCAAAGCCCATTTGTGAGGTTGAAACGTTTTGGGAAATAGTAGTTACGTTCCGGCTGGATGGGAAGAATTTTTAGAATTAGCTCTTCTTCCTTGAATCTTTCTAGTGCTGGTTTGAATGTTAATGAGTTTAACGAAAAGTTTTGTAAGGATCGGCCAAGGAAAAGAAAAATCAATTTGAAACTTATTTGGAGAACGTATTTCTTACCAACAAAAACAATCTGCTTTTGTTAACTCCCAAAGGCTACCTGGTTTGCGATGAAATAATTGCGAATCTTATTTCGTAAGAGAGATTAAATCTTTTTTTGAACTTTTCGAAACCAACATTTCTATTAACGCGAGCAAAAAAGCAAGCAGCACAAAATATTTCCAAAGCTCTGTTCCAAAGCGGGCTTGCTTAATAATCGTTTCAGGTTTTTCATCTTTGTTAATGAAAGTCAACCTGGCAGATGATTTAATTTTTAAAAAATATTCTTTTATATCGGATTGTTCAGCGTAATCCGTTTTTGATTCAAGCGGGTTTGCATTTACTGAAACAGCCCGAATAATTTTGTTTAGAGATGAAAAATAGTAAATACCGAATCGGTCTGTATTTACGTAAAGTAATTCGTTTGCTTTCTCATCAACAGGAAAAAACTCTTTCTCGTTTCCCGGTTTAACAACAGTAACTTGACTGGAAACATTACCCAAAAGATTAACGGTAAGTTTATCCCCGGTAAGGATATCAACATTATCTTTTTGAATTGATGAAAGATAGAGAACGGATTCATAAAGAAGCGGTGCGAATATTCCTTTTAACGGAAAGTTTGTTTGCGTCATCACCGGTGCTGTCGAAGCGACAAATATTTTGCCTTTATCTATTGTAAATTCACTTAAAAAAGAAATGTTATTTGAAATGGTAATAAGTGATTTCCCTTTCCCTTCCGTGCGTTGAAGAAAAGCAGAATAAATTTCCGGCGACTCAATTGATTTTTTCTGCTTGGACTCAAAAAGCCTTGAGAATAAAGGATGTTCGTAATCAACCGAAACAAACCGGAATGGAACTCCACCTGCGGAAAGATTATTTGCTTTCGGAATTTGAAACGCTGCGCAGAAACTTTGATAACTTTGAATTGATGTTGTACTTCCCGGGAAAAAGAATAACCCGTTTCCCGCTTGAACAAATTGTACAAGAGGTGAAATATTTTCTCCGGCAGTTCCAATTAAAATAACCGACGAATATTTCTTTAAGTCAATGGACAAAAGCTGGTTTAATAGTTTTACATCAATTTGCAATTGCTGATTTGTATTTGCCGCCTGCAAACCATATTGCACAAAAGTTGCATCGCTTAATTCCTCTGTAAGAATTAAAACGGGGATTTTTTCGGGGACATAAATTTGTGTAAACCGTTTATTGTCTTGCAGAATTTCGTCATCCTCAATCGTCGCAGCAATTTCTTGATAACCGGATTTTTTTAGAACCCCTTCCAAAATAATTTCTTTTGTTTCATTTGCTTTGAGAGAAAAACTCTTTTGCGATGTTCGCTCACCGTTGATAAATAAAGAGACAACACTGTTCTCAACATTTTGTTTCGCGTAATTAGATATGAAAGCAGAAACCTGGAGAGGTTTGTCTTTTTCAAATATTTGAGAGTTCACGGTTATTTTATCAATGGCAATAGTAAACACTACTTTATCCCCGAGAGGAAAAGCGTAAATTCTTATTTCTTCTTTCATTACTTCGCTTAAATTAGGGAACTGATTTCCGTCTGCCATTCTACTTTTTTGAAAATCGGAAAGAAGATAAAGTTCTTTGTTGTAATTGGGGGATTCGTCGAGCAGCTTTGCGGCTTTTATTAAAGCGGTTTGCAACGATCCGCTGATGTTTGAAATGGAAAGCGACTCAACACTTTTTTTTAATAGAGAAAAATCGGTAGTAACTGCGGATTGATTATTTACATCCGAAACTAAAATCAGAGCAACTTCATCTCCATCATGCAATTGTGAAAGTAAATGCAGAGCAATTTCTTTTTCTTGATTAAGATAAGAACCTTTTGCATCAACGACCCCCATACTAAATGTATCATCTATAATAAAAACCGCCGTGGTCTTTGCCGTGGAAGAGTTGCCTATGAACATACTTTTTAATGTCGGTCTTGCAAATCCAAAAACTAAAAACAAAATGATAAGTGTGCGGAGAAGAAGGAGCAGCCACTGCTTCAACTTCACTTTTCTTATTTTATTTTTTTGTAACTCTTTTAAAAAGATGAGTGTGCTGAATTCAACTTTTTTCAGTTTACGTAAATTGAAAAGATGGATCAGCACCGGGATGGATGCTGCAAGAAGTCCAAATAAAATAGCCGGGTTAAGAAAGGTCATTTATTAAATAAGCTCTTTTAATTCTTCGATAGTCAATTCTACTTTCTTCAAAATACTGTTTAAGGTTCCCTTTTTCAGTTCTTTGTGGTTTGGAATAACAACACTCATGTTCTTTTCAAGATTATAGAGAAAAATATGACTTCCTCTCTGATGATCAACATAATAACCCAATCTCCTTAATGCCTTTAAGACATCTTTTCCGGAAAAAGTTTTACTCAAAGAAGAACCTCTAACTCTTTTACAGTTACGTCAGGAGAAGACTTTATTTGATTTATTTTTTCCAAACCTTCTAAATAACAGACTATTGCTTCTTTGGCATTGGTCATCGCTTCTTCTTCTGTATCTCCCTGTGTAAAACAACCATCGAGAGCGGGAACTTTAACGTTGAACCCGCCCTCTTCAGCTTTTTCTATAATGATGTTGAATTTCATAGTGTTCCTTTAAAGTTTATTTTTTTTGTAGAATAAAGTTTAGGCATAAACTTTATCTTTGCCTAAAATTATTGATTGAATTTCCGAGAACTCGAACATTTCATTTTCAAAAAACAATTCGACTGCTTCTTTCAAGTTTGAAATAGCTTCTTCAATAGTTTCTCCAAAAGAAGATACTTCAACGTTCAAACATTTTGAAATGTAGTATTTATCTTCTTTCCACACAACATAACTTATTTCTTTCATAATATTCTCACAGTTTAAATTAGAGTTCTCTTGCAATTAAGTTTAGCGCGCTGCCTGCTTTGAACCAATCAAACTGCCGTATGTTGAACGTCTGATTTAGTAAGCATTTTTCAACGGTGCCGTCGCTATGTTTTATTTCCAATGTAAAAGGTTTTCCTTCCGCAAATTCCGTTAACCCTTTTATGCTAACTTTATCGTCTTCGCGAATTTTATCATAATCGGAAGGATTCGCAAGCGTAAGAGGCAGCATTCCTTGTTTCTTTAAATTTGTTTCGTGGATGCGCGCAAAACTTTTTACAATTATTGCTCTTCCGCCAAGATGACGCGGCTCCAACGCTGCGTGTTCGCGGCTTGAACCTTCGCCGTAATTTTCATCGCCGATAACAACCCAATTGTGTTTATGTTTTTTATATTCACGCGCAACTTCGGGAGTTGATTTTGTTTCGCCGGTAAAAATATTTTTTACTTTACCTGCTTCACCGGTAAAAGCATTGATTGCGCCGATGAACATATTGTTGGAGATGTTATCGAGATGTCCGCGGTACTTTAACCACGGTCCAGCCATAGAAATATGGTCGGTTGTGCATTTCCCTTTTGCTTTTAAAAGAATTTGTAAATTTTCTAAATCTTTTCCATCCCAGGGAGAAAAAGGTTCAAGCAACTGCAAACGGTTACTTGCCGGACTAACTTTTACTTCAACATTATTTCCGTTTGAGCTTGGAGCGATATACACATTTGCTCCTTTATCAAAGCCTCTTAAAGGAAGTTCATCTCCAACCGGTGGATCGAGTTTTACTTTTTCTCCAGCTGCATTTACAAGTTCATCGGTTGCAGGATTAAACGTAATTGTTCCGGCAATGGCAAGCGCGGTGGTCAATTCCGGACTTGCAACAAACGCTAATGTTTGCGGATTGCCATCGTTTCGTTTTGCAAAATTTCTATTGAATGAAGTTACAATAGAATTTTTTTCACCGGTTTTATTATCCATTCTTTTCCACATCCCGATGCACGGACCGCACGCATTTGCAAGCACTACCCCGCCGAAATCTTCGAATGTTTTCAACTGTCCATCGCGGGCAATTGTTGCGCGGACTTGCTCGCTTCCCGGTGTAATAGTGAATAGTGATTTTGCTTTCAATCCTTTTGCAAGAGCTTGTTTTGCAATGCTTGCAGAGCGATCAATATCTTCGTAGCTGGAGTTTGTGCAGCTTCCGATTAGTCCAACGCTTAATTTTTCCGGGTAACCTTTTTCTTTTGCGACTTGTTTCATTTTAGAAATCGGAACTGCTAAATCCGGTGAGAACGGACCATTCAACATTGGTTCAAGTTCGTTTAAATTGATTTCAACAATTTGGTCAAAATATTTTGCCGGGTTTGCATAAACTTCAGGGTCATCGGTTAAAAGATTTTTTATTGACTCCGCAAGTTCCGCAACATCAGCTCGATCGGTTGAGCGCAAATATCTTCCCATACTTTCATCGAACGGAAAGAGCGAAGTTGTTGCACCGATCTCCGCTCCCATATTGCAAATAGTTCCTTTGCCGGTGCAGGAAAGAGACGTGGCTCCTTCACCAAAATATTGAACGATTGCGCCGGTTCCGCCTTTAACGGTAAGGATTCCCGCAACTTTTAAAATAACATCTTTTGCAGAAACCCAGCCGGACAATTTTCCCGTTAGATGAATTCCAATAAGTTTCGGCCATTTCAATTCCCACGGCATTCCCGCCATAACATCAACCGCATCTGCGCCGCCAACGCCAATAGCGATCATTCCCAATCCGCCGGCGTTTGGTGTGTGCGAATCAGTTCCGATCATCATTCCGCCGGGGAATGCGTAATTTTCTAAAACAACTTGATGAATAATTCCGGCGCCCGGCTTCCAAAAACCGATTCCATATTTTTGCGAAACACTTTGTAAAAAATCATAAACTTCTTTGTTCTCGGTTGTTGCGCGGTCTAAATCTTCTTTTGCCCCGACCTGCGCTTGAATTAAATGGTCGCAATGAACAGTGGAGGGAACCGCTGTCGTTTTTTTACCGGCAGACATAAACTGAAGCAGCGCCATTTGTGCGGTGGCATCCTGCATTGCAACTCTGTCCGGTGCAAAATCAGCAAAGTCTTTTCCGCGTGTTAATGTGCTGGTAGGTTGTTCCCAAAGATGCGTGTAAAGAATCTTTTCGGCGTAGGTTAAAGGTCTTCCAACAATTTTTCGGATCACTTCAATTTTATTGTGAAAATTTCCATAAACTTTTTTAATCATATCAATATTAGCGGTCATAACATTCCTCATAAATTTTTGTAATTAATTGATTCAAAATTACAAAAAAAAATAGATATTTGTGAAGTTGATTTTGTGGGATGAAGAAAACGTATTATCCAAAAAGGAAATTAGGTTTGATAGTAAAAACAATTCAAGACGAAATACAAAATTTTTTTGTAGATGCTTCCAACTTTCACGGGAACTGTGATGCGGTTTATTTCCCTGAAAATGCCGAAGAAGTCGCACAGATTTTGGAAACGGCGAACACTTCCAAGACAAAAGTAACCGTTGCCGGAAACCATACCGGGCTTACGGGAAGCGGTATTCCTCAAGGTGGGATTGTAATTTCAACTGAAAAATTAAATCATCTAGTCGAAATCAACACAAAAGAAAATTTTGCAACAGTTGAACCGGGTGTTTTACTCAAAGATTTTCAAAATGAATTAAAGCGGCCCGGATTTTTCTATCCTCCCGATCCAACGGAGACAAACTGCTTTATCGGCGGAACGATTGCAACCAATGCAAGCGGAGCGAAAACTTTCAAATACGGCGCAACAAGAAATTTTGTTTTAGAACTCGAAATAATTTTACCTGACGGTGATAAACTTTCTCTAAAACGAGGTGAAGTGTTCGCCGAAAAAAACGTTTTGTCTTTGCAAACAGATAATGGAAACGTGTTTTCTCTTCAACTTCCGAATTACAAAATGCCGAATGTAAAAAACGCTTCCGGTTATTTTGTTAGTGAAACGATGGATGCAATTGATCTCTTCATCGGTTCGGAAGGAACGCTTGGAATAATTACGAAAGCTAAATTAAGAATTCTTCCGCTTCCGTTTGATGTCCTCTCCTGTGTGGCGTTTTTCCCGGACGAAAAAGAGGGATTAGCTTTTATTGAAGAGGCGCGGACACTCTCTTATTCTTCAAGAAGTTCAAATTCTTTTGAAAGTATAAATGCGCGGGCTTTGGAATTTTTCGATTCGCGTACTTTAGAATTTCTACGCAAAGATTATTCGCAAGTTGATGAAAAAGCTGCATGCGCAGTCTGGTTTGAGCAAGAATTAACAACTCAAAACGAAGACACCGCAGCGGAACTTTGGCTTGAATTAATTATGAAACATTCCGGTGATGTTGACAAAGCCTGGATTGGGGTAGATGAAAAAGACAAAGCGTTGCTTCACGAATTCCGTCACGCTATTTCCTCCAAAGTGAATGAATATATTTCGAAAAACAATCTTAAAAAATTGGGGACTGACACCGCTGTTCCCGATGAAGTTTTTTCAAATTATTATTCCTATTGTAAAACATTGGTTGAAAAAGAAAAGATAGATTACGTTGCTTACGGACATTTCGGCAACTCGCATTTACATTTAAATATGCTTCCGAAAAACGAAGATGAATTTCAGAAGGGTAAAATAATTTACAAAATGATCTGTCAAAAAGCGGTTGAACTTGGCGGAACTGTTTCGGCAGAACATGGAATTGGAAAAAGCAAACGTGAATTTTTACTAACGATGTATGGCGATGAAGCAATTCAAGGGATGATTAAATTGAAAAAAGTTTTAGACCCGAATATGATTTTAGGCAGTGGCAATCTCTTTGAAACAAGCACCAAAGGACATAATGCAAACCCCAAACAACAAATCCCAAATCCCAAAAACACAAAACACAAATAACAATTCGCTACAGCGAATTGGATTTTGAAATTTATTTGGAATTTGTTTTTTGTCTTTTGGAATTTCACTTCCAGTATTTCAACAGAGTAGCTTTTGTAAACATCGGAGGTTCTTCGATGAGTACTACCACTTCGTTTTTGTCCCAGGCTTTTTCTTTACTGTCTTTATATTTATGGAATGCTAAATTAACAAACCGGACTTCCTGCATTTCTTTTTCGTTATTAAAAATTACATAGCAAATAAAAATGGGAATTGAAAATTTCTTCGCCCAATTCTGATAGGAAACCGCCGCACGTTTATTCATCAGCCATTTTTCGGAATGCTTCCCTTTCCAATCGAGAAAAGCCTCTTTACCCTGATAAGAAATGATAACATCCGGTTTATCCGTTCCCTTTTCCCACACACGGGTAAAACGGTTATCTTCTCCGAAAGGCTTAAAATCAATCCCCCATTGCACGAGCAAGTTTTTTCCGACGGCTTCGGCTAAATCATGAAGTTTATAGTTGGATCGAAATTTTTCTTTTGATTTATACGGTTTAAAATTTAATTCTTCCATTTGGTATTAAATATTTTACAGCTGGTAAAAAAGACTTTTTTATTTGAAATTATAAAGAAAACCGGACAAACTTGCAACCGGAATGCAAATTTGTCCACTTCACTTACGGTAAATCTCAAATGGACTAATTCAGAAATTCCAAGTAATTTGTTTGGTGAAAACAAAAGTATAATTATTTTATAGAACAAAAGTAGAGAGTTTCTCTCAAAATCTAAAGAATTTAAGCCAGGAACAGGAATAATTTGAAGTCGTTACTAGTGATCTTATTTTTTTTAGCGCATTTTCAGGTTTCCGGGAATAGTGACAAAGCCCAAATAGATGCGATCAATAAACAACCGCGAAGTGATATTATTTCCAACATTCAGGAATCAATTAAGATTTTTGAAAAAAATGTAGAAGATGCCCGATCCATAAATTACAAATACGGAGAAGCCGCATCTCTGTTTAACCTTGGAGTTGTAACTTATCTTAACGGGAAGTATGAAGAAAGTACGGAGATATTTTTAAAAGCGATCAACTTATTTGAAGAGTTAAAGTTAGATAAAGAATTAGCGTTAGCTTACGGAGAATTTGGCTACCAGATCAAACGGAGAAATCTTAAAAAAGCTATGGAATATATGGGGATGGGGATTAGCATTGCCGAAAAACATAATTACAAATTTGAACTTTCCTCGATGTACAATAATTTCGGGGTACTGCATGAATTGAACAACAATTTAGACAGCACTGCCTTTTATTACCGGAAAGCGCTAAAGTTGAAAAAAGAAGTTGGTGACTTTGAAGGAATTCCGTACACGTTAAATGATCTATCCGGACTAGAAGCGATGAGGGGAAATTTCAACGAAGCCTTCAACCTTCTCCGGCAATCAGATGAATATAGACAGAAAGAGAAAACAGACTATGGCAGGGTGGACAATTTAGTCCGTTGGGGAGACACTTATTTTCAACAAGGAAACATTGACTCTGCAATTGCTAAATATTCCCGCGCAATAAATTCCCCCGGTGCCGGGGAACAAAATTATCTGCTCAGGTATTGTTTAGAGCAATTAGCCGCCGGGTATGAATTAAAAAAAGATTTCCGGAACGCATTTCTTAATCAGCGTAAACTTTCCGCGCTAAAAGATTCTGTGCTGAATTTTGAAACAAACGCAAAGATAGCTGAACTTGAAATTCGCTTTGATACTGAAAAGAAAGATCACCAGATTTCAAACAGCAATTTGGAATTGCAAAAGAAATCGAACCAGTTATTAATTTTACTCGGATTTGTAGTAACGCTCATGTTCATCACTTTTGGAAATTATCTTTATCAAAAGCAGAAAAGGGAAAGAATAAAAAGAGAACTTGAACTGAAAAATCAGTTGAATAGATCTGAGTTGGAGAAAAAAGCCTCCGAAGAAAAACTAAGAATTGCCCGCGAACTTCATGATAACATTGGTTCTCACTTAACTTTTATTATCAGTTCGCTTGATAATGTTACGTATGGAGCAAAAGAAGATAAAGTGCTTGAAAAATTAACCGGTTTATGTTCATTCAGCAGGGAGACGCTTAATGAATTGCGGAACACTATTTGGGCTATGAAAGAGGAGGATTCCTCGTTACAGCAATTACTCTTAAAACTTAGCGACTTGAAGCACCGGCTCAATAATCAAATTGATAATCTGAACTTGCAAGTTACAAGCGATGTTTCAAGATCGGTCAGTCTTACCTCTGCACAACTTTTGAATTTATACCGGATCGTTCAGGAAGCCGTCCAAAACAGCATTAAATATGCTCAAGCTGAAAACATATCTGTAACTTTTCAAGAAAAAGAAGCGGGATTTCAAATGCAAATTAAAGACGATGGAAAGGGTTTCGATTTACAAAATGCAGAACCTGGAAACGGGCTTAAAAACATGGAGTCGCGTTGTAAAGAAGCCGGCGGCAAATTTGAGATTGAAAGTGATGGTGGCGGTACAACAATAATCTGTTTGATGACGATAAAATAAGTCATCTGCCTTATTTTTTACTACTGTGATATCAGATAATTTTGACCATGAAAATAAAAGTAGCAACCGCAGAAGATAATAACTTATTAGCCGGCTCAATACGTGAAAAGTTGAATTTGTTCCCGCATGATATCGAATTTAAGTACCGCGCGGTGAACGGCTCAGATCTTTTGAAGAAATTGAATACGGATCCCTCTGTTGATACTATTTTGATGGATATTGAAATGCCGGTAATGGACGGCATAGAAGCGACACACCAAATCTCGCAACTTTTCCCGCAGATAAAAATAATTATGTTAACGGTTTTTGACGATGAAGATAAAATCTTTCAATCCATCCAAGCCGGTGCGATGGGCTATTTGTTAAAGGATGAAACGCCGGATAAGATTTGCGAAAGCATTAAAGAAATTATGAAAGGCGGCGCTCCGATGTCTCCTGCTATTGCAGCGAAATCTTTAGCGCTGTTAAGAAATCCTACTAAATTAGTTCCTTCAGAAAATGAAGAAGATTACGCGTTAACGAAAAGAGAAATAGAAGTTCTAAACAAACTCAGCCTGGGGTTAGACTATCTTGAAATTTCCGAAGCGCTATTTGTTTCTCCCTTCACCGTAAGAAAACATATCGAAAACATTTACCGGAAACTTCAAGTACACAACAAGATGACGGCTGTAAAGAAAGCTATTCAGCATAAAATAATTTAAGAGCTTTTCTCATTACTCTCCTCCCTGTTACAAAATACGGCATTTGCCTTATTTATACTTTCTACCTTTTCCTCTAAATTTATTTCGAAAATAAAATTATTGTTTTAATGTAGGTATGTCTGATATGTACATAAGGCATCGCTAGCCTGGTTATTTAAACTACTAATAATAAACATTTCATTCAACCAAATTGAATGATCGTATTCAAATAAGGAGACAAAATGAAGAGTGTAGCTTTGATATTGTTTTTTGTGATGATTGCCTCGGTAGCAAAACTTACTGCTCAATGGGAAAAAATATATACAAATAGTACCTGGCCTAATTATAACGCATTATATTCACATAAAAATGTATTATTTCTATCTGGTAATTACGGTGAGCAAATTCTAAGAACCAGTGACAACGGAACAAGCTGGACAGATATCTCATCCTCTTTTCGTAATGATATCGATGTGAATATTTACCATATGCTAAGTTTTGGTAACATTGTTTTTGCTGTAACAGATTCCCTGGGAGGGCCTAATGACTATTTTATTTACGCTTCAACAGATGATGGAGTTACATGGTCTGTAAAATCAATAATTGACCGTGGACCTAATAACGGAGCAATATTAAGTTTGGCTGCAGATGGAAATAATCTTTTTGCAATATCAAACAAAAGGTCAATATACAAATCAACAGATGGTGGCAGTACCTGGGTTGAAACTGTTATTAATTATACTGGCACATCTGGAATATTAAGTTTTGCTGCTTCAGGCAATACATACCTTGCAGTTTTGGAAGGCGTTGGAGCTATTCTATCAACTGATGCCGGGCTTAATTGGACACTTAAAAACAGCACAAGCAGTATAGATTGGATTTATAAAATAAATAATGATATATGGGGTTTTACTCTTTTTGCAGGAATTTACAAATATAATCTGTCTACAAACGAGTGGGAAAATAATTTTTTGCCTGGTTCATTTTATAAGCCGATAAGTATTGCGACAAACGGTACACAATTAATTTCATCCTTCTTGGGTTTTTTAACAAGTGATACAAGATATTATTCTTCCAATAACAATGGAACAAGCTGGAGTGAATTAACTACTGAGACAATAGGTATAGACAACAAAATTCTTTCTCGTTATGCGCTGGCAGTTAATAGTTCATATTATTTTGCTGCTTATTGGAAATTTGCAAACAGTGTAGTCACAGCCGGAGTTTATAGACTTCCATTAACAACAACATCATTAACATCTGAAAAAAGTATTCCGAATTCATATCATTTAAGTCAAAATTATCCAAATCCATTTAATCCAAGCACAACAATTAGCTGGCAGTTGGCAGCAAGCAGTTTCGTAACATTAAAAGTACACAATGTGCTCGGTAAAGAAGTTGCAGCCCTTGTGAACGAAGAAGTACAAGCCGGAATGCATTCGGTTAATTTTGATGCGTCTCATCTTTCAAGCGGAATTTATTTCTACACCTTGAAGACAAATAGTTTTATGCAAACCAAGAAAATGATTCTGCTGAGATAAGAAGATGTTGAGAAGGTCGGGATGAAAGTCTCGACCTTTCTTTTTGTTTCTCCCTTCACCGTAAGAAAACATATCGAAAACATTTACCGGAAACTTCAAGTACACAATAAAATGACAGCGGTTAAAAAAGCTATCCAGTATAGGATTATTTAATTGCATTTCTAATTTTTAACCCGGTAAACCAGAACCAAACAGCTTCAAATCATGGGCAACGATTGAATGGCTGAATGGAAAACATTCAACCATTCATTTTCATTCATCCCTTCTCCCGTTTTTTTTTGCAAATATTTTCGCCACTCAGTTCGGATATGTTTCTGCAAAAACAGAAGTGTAGTATGCTGAACAAAAATTCTTAGATCATCAAACAAATAAATTAAAACAACAGAGAATAACTCTCCGGAGACTCGAATTTGCTCTAAAGTCAGCGGTTAAATTACAACTAAAAGTAAGCACCACTATTTTTCGCATTTGAAAACCCCAAAATTGAGATTGCAAGATACCGTTCAAAACTTTTTAGGCATTTAGAGAATCACTATTGCTAACATGTTAACGATAATTAAATATCAAATAATGAACAAGGGATAATGAATTTCGAAGTGAATGCAGATTGTCTTACAACTTCATCATTCGAAATTGCTTGTTCGAGATTCATTATTCGTTTTTTCCTTTAGCCTTTTTCCCAAGTATCGTCCCGGGAAAAATGTAGAAACTATTGGTTTAGCTTCTCCTTTAAAGTTTATTTTGTGCTAAAGAATTTTTGCCGTTAATATACAATCTTGTCTCAATAAGCTCTTTGTTCATAATAAAAAAAACCGGCGTAATTTAGGATTAAATTAAACCGGTTTACCTATTGTCCCTAAAGAATACTTGCATATTTTTTTCTCCCACGCCCACTTTAGCAAGTGAACATTTTTTGTTCTCCCAAATAAAAGCTATTTCAACCGGAAAAAACAGTAGGGTAAACCCTAATAATTTGTAGGGTTTACCCTACAAATTTCTTTTTTAACCAAATTCTTTACTATTTTTCACTCACACTAATTTAGAATTTAAAATGGAACAAAATACAAATGAGTATGGGAAAATATTTTCCCTTTCAGATGTAGTACATCTTTTTGGAGAAGTAAAAACTTCGTTTCCGGTCAATTCAAAGGAACTGCTCACCCTTTGTTCAAAAACAGACTCAGTAATTATGTTTGGTGTTGAAAATGCGACGCTATTTATTGCAGGAAAAGGGCGAAATGTTCTACAGCCGGTTGGAGGAACGTTATTTCCGGAGTTCATCATGCGGGTTTTTCAGATACTAAAAGTAGAAGAATTGTTAAAATTAGGGAATAGTGAGATTACGGAAATTGAGTTACGCGATGAAGTCCTTGATTTAAAGAACGGAGAATTTATTTTAGAATTAGGAACGCCATGTCCTCCCTATTGTGATTAAACCAATATAAAATGAAGTTTCTAAGTCCAATTTCGCAAATCTTGCTTTTTCTCTCGCTTTTCTTGTTTCTTTTTAATAAAATTGAGATAGAAAAAGAAAAAAAACTTTTTGTTCTCTATATCGTTCTTTCTTTTCTCTCGGAAGCAATATCGGTTGCGACTTACATTTATAAGATTAGAAATGTATGGCTTGCACACCTCTTTCTCCCTGTCGAATTTATTCTTTTCTTCTTGATATTGCTCCAATGGGAAAACAGGTATCGGAAGTACTGGATAGCGGGAGGGATTACAATTGGGGCATACATTTTTGCAGATTATTTTTTCTTAACCGATTTTTCTCATTATGCGACTATGGCGATGAGTCTGCAAAACCTTTTTTTCTTTTTGTTTTCGGCGCGGATACTTATAGAAATAACTACTAGAAATTTTATCCCGTTTTATAAAGATGAACGGTTCTATGTTGTTGCGGGTATATTTATCTATACCAGCTTAACTTCATTAATGTACTTGTTTTATAATTTTTTTCAAGTGCTTCTGCCATTTTATATCGTTACTTTTGCCGGAGTTAGTTTAAATTTAATGTTTACAGGATCAATGTTGTGCTATTACAGATACAGGAAAATATTGTCTCAAATTTAAGCTTTATCGCACTTACTATACTTATTATTTTGGTGCTGATATTTCTTCTTTTTTATTTCATCATCCGGGACCGCAAACGGCGCGATGAAATACATGATCTAAAGAATCAATTAAATACTTTGCTCTTACAGCGAGAACTGGAAAATGAAGAAAAAAATTCTCATAGCTGAAGATGAACAACTTCACCGTTTTTATCTTAAACGAGATATTGAGAGAGAACGGACTGAAGCATATCAAGTTGTTGGCGAAGCGGCTAACGGGCTTGAATTGTTAAAACTGTGGAAACACTTTTCCCCTGATATTATTATCTGTGATCTGAAAATGCCGATTTTAACTGGTGGAGAAGCTATTAAAGAAATCCGCAGAACCGATTCAACTGTGAAAATAATCGTTCTCACCAGCCAGGAAGAAAAATATCTGCTTGAAGCGATAAATCCTTTTGTTGACGCCTATTTGTTTAAATCAAAAGAAAAACCGGAGGATTTTCTAGAAAAACTTGATGAAGTTGCCGGATTTAAACAACATCAAACAAGGGATTATGTTACTTCATTACTAAGAGAAGATGAATCCCGGTGTGTTGAATTATCCTGCAAGATACTTGAAAAGTTAAAAAACGGGGCTTTAAATAAAGAAATCGCTTTGGACTTAAATATCTCCCTCAAATATGTGGAGAGACTAATATCTGATCTTTTCAAAAAGTACAATGTAAAAAATCGAGTTCAACTGATCATAAAAATTAGTGAACTAAAAGAGGGTTAACCCTGACCTTTTCTTAATCGTGAAGTCGAAACATTAGTATTGGCATTCTTGCGGAAGTAAAAGCAAAAGATATTAATTTCTTGCTAATTCTTAAAATAAATGGTAACTTTGGCAAGTAATTTTTCGCCCGTATAGGGCGATTTTTGTTTGTATGCAGTTAGTAGAAAAAAAAATAGTAAACATAACCAAAGCAATAATAGACCAAAATGGTTTGTTGTTGATTGATTTTATTTTCCGCGGATTTCACAATTCTACGGTAATTGAGGTGTATGTTGATGGAGAAAAAGGTGTTTCGGTAGAAGACTGCGCTAAGGTTAGCAGAGAAATAAACGAGCTCATTGAAGCTGAAAACCTCATCGAATCGGCTTACCGGCTTGAAGTATCTTCCCCCGGTGTAGATAAACCGCTCGTTTTTCTTAAGCAGTTTACTAAACACATCAACCGGAATTTTGATCTTCAACTGGCAGAGGAATCTGGAACAAACAAAAAAGTAGTCGGCAAACTCCTTGCTGTTGAAGGGGAAAATTTGATTTTTCTTATTCATCAAAAGGAAGTTGTTGTTCCCTTTAACAAAATTAAAAAAGCAAAAGTAATTATTAGTTTTTCATGACGGAGATAGCGTAATATGAATGCAGTGATAGTTGAATCGTTCGCCCAAATGGTAAGAGAAAAAGGAATTGATAAAGATATCCTTGTCGGGATTATTTCTGAAATATTCGGACTTTTGGTCAAGAAAAAATATGGCGAAGAAGTTAATTTTGATATTGTTACCAATATGGATAGAGGCGATATCGAAATTTATTTGATCCGCGAGGTTGTTGAGGCTGTTGAAGACCCGACCCATCAAATTAGTTTGGAGGAAGTAAATCAACGCGGTAATGTGGAAGAATTAGAAATTGGCGAAGATTATGTTGAGCGGCTTAAACTTGAATCTTTCGGAAGAAGATTAATAAATTTTGCTAAACAAAGTCTCAATCAGCGCATTCGCGAATTAGAAAAAGATATCATTTATAATGAGTACAAAGAACTTCTCGGAGAGATCGTTATCGGGGATATCTATCAACTTAGAAAAACCGATATTTTGGTTAATCATAATAAAAACGAACTGCTCATGCCTCGAAGCGAACAAATTCCGTTTGAACGCTATCGCAAAGGAGAAACCGTTCGCGCTATTGTTAAAGAAGTTAAAAAAACCACCAGCGGTCCTCAAATAATAATTTCTCGGGCAGACAACTTGTTCCTCCGCAGATTATTTGAAATTGAAATTCCTGAAATTTATGACGGCATTATTGATATTAAAGGAATTGCACGCGAACCAGGAGAAAGAGCAAAAGTATTTGTTGAATCTTCAGACAGAAGGATTGATGCCGTCGGCGCTTGCGTTGGAATGAAAGGCGTGCGTATTCATGCAATTGTAAGAGAATTACACAACGAAAATATTGATGTCATTAATTATTCAGAAGATCCTGAAACGCAGATTACACGCGCATTGGCTCCCGGAAAACTGAAACAGATTGAAATTAATCAGCAAGAGAAAAAAGTAACGGTTCATGCCGATAGCGATCAAGCCTCATTGATCGTAGGAAGAAACGGAGTGAATATCCGCCTTGCTATGAAATTAACCGGCTATCAGATTGACCTTATCCGCGAAGAAAAACCGCTTGAAGAATATGAAGATGATATAGAATTAATTGATCTTCGTGAAGAACTTACCGAGGAAGTTTACCAGATATTGATTAACAATCGCTTCGACACCGCTGTTGAAGTGCTTCAAGCCGGAGAAGAGAAACTAAAAGAAATTCCTGAAATCAGCGAAGAAAAAGCAAAAGAGATTATCGAGATCATTAAATCACAATTTGAAGAAGAGTAGTTAAAGACAGGTTATTCGTTCCATGGAAGAAGAAAAAAGTAAAAAAATCCGGATCTATAAGTTAGCCGCGGAATACAACCTGGCTGCAGATTCTATCGTTGAATTCTTAAAGAAAAAAGGATACACGGTAAAGACGCACATGACGCTCGTTTCTGATGAAATGATGGCAGATATTCAAAATCATTTTAAAAAAGATTTAGAAAAAGTAGAAAAACATCAAAAAAAACTTGCCGAATTTTCTAAAAAAATGAGCGATAAAGCTCATAAAGAAAAAGAGGTAAAGATTGATGAAGAACCGCTTCCCCAACATTTCGAAGAGGTTCCCAAAGCGGAACCGGTAAAAGAATTGAAACCTGTTGTTGAAGAAAAACCTATTGAAGTTGAGCCTGCAGCAAAATCGAAATCACAAGAAAAGATAGTTGAAAGTACCGTTCCCCAGGCGAAATCTGTTAAGGTAAAACAAGTTGACAAAGTTGAAACCACTCCGGTAGCGGCGCCACAAACCGCAGAAGAACCGGAAGTTGCGGTTGAAGAACCAACTAAACGAAAAGGTTTAACCGTTCTTGGCAAAATGGACTTGAGAACGGGGAAAGAAATAATTTCCGGGCAAGAAGTTGTTAAGAAAACAGAAACTGCACAAACTACCATTAAGAAGAAGAAAAAGAAACCGAAACCTAAAAAGAAGGGTGAAGCTGCCCCAGAAGAAAATATTGCAGCTAAAAAAGTTAAAAAAGTTAAGAAATTTGAGATTGATGATAAGGAAGTAAAAGATACTATCCGTAAAACTTTACTCAGTATGGATGATGCCGGCGCTTCGGGCAGGGCTTTGAGCAGAAAGAAAAAGAAAAGAGAACGGGAAGAATTAGAAATTCAGAAACAAGAATCCATTGCTCTCGATAAAAACAAAATAAAAGTAACTGAATTTATTGCAGTTAGTGAACTTGCCAATTTAATGGGTGTCCCGGTTGGCGATGTTATTTCAAAATGTATTTCTCTCGGGCTAATGGTCTCCATAAATCAACGTTTAGAAATTGATAATATTACGCTCGTTGCTGATGAGTTCGGTTTTGAGGTAGAAATTGCAAAAGAATTTACTTCCGAAATTTTAGAAGATACTCCTGACGCGGCAGAAACTTTACTTTTTCGTTCTCCGGTTGTAACAATAATGGGACACGTTGATCACGGGAAAACATCATTGCTAGATTATATTCGAAGGGCAAATGTAGTAGCAGGTGAAGCCGGTGGAATCACCCAGCATATCGGCGCATATAAAGTTGATGTCGGTTCCGGGAAAACAATTTCATTTTTAGATACTCCCGGGCATGAAGCGTTTACAGCGATGCGTGCGCGAGGCGCTCAAATTACGGATATTGTTGTGCTTGTTGTTGCTGCGGATGATGCCGTAATGCCGCAAACTATCGAAGCAATTAACCACGCTCAAGCAGCTAATGTTTCAATGATTGTTGCCATCAACAAGATAGATAAACCGGGCGCTAACCCTGAAAGAATTAAACAACAATTATCCGATAGAAAAATTTTAGTTGAAGATTGGGGAGGAAAATATCAATGTGTTGAACTCTCGGCTAAAACAGGGAAAAATGTTGATGTTCTGCTTGAAAAAATTCTCCTCGAATCAGAAATGCTTGATCTTAAAGCTAATCCGAATCGCGCTGCCCGCGGAGTAATTATTGAGTCGGAACTTGATAAAGGACGCGGTATAACGGCAACCGTCTTAGTTCAAAAAGGAACGCTAAAGATCGGCGATCCATTTGTTGCCGGCATTCATCATGGGCGCGTAAGAGCGATGTTCGATGAAAGAAATAGAAAGGTTCAAGAAGCCACTCCTTCAACGCCGGTTCTTGTTATTGGTATGGAGGGGGCGCCTCAAGCCGGTGATCTTTTTATCGCGGTTGAAAGCGAACGCGCGGCAAGAGAAATTTCAATCAAACGCCAGCAGTTAAAACGTGAACAGGATCAGAAGCAAGTTCATCATGTAACGCTGGATGAAATTTCGCGTCAAATAAGTATTGGCGGTGTAAAAGAACTTCCTATGATTGTGAAGGGTGATGTTGATGGTTCGGTAGAAGCTTTGGCTGATTCGTTAATGAAACTTTCTCGGGAAGAAGTGCTTGTAAAAGTTATTCACCGCGGAGTTGGAGCAATTTCTGAAGGCGACGTGCTTCTTGCAGCCGCATCAAACGCCATCATTATAGGCTTTCACGTTCGTCCGAACTTAAACGCAAGAAAATTGGCGGAAAATCAAAAAGTTGATATTCGTTTATACAGCATTATTTATGATGCAATCAACGAAGTTAAATTAGCGCTTGAAGGATTACTTGCCCCTGTTATTTCTGAGGAGGTTACAGCTACTGTTGAGATTCGCGAAGTATTCAAAATTTCAAAAATCGGCACCGTTGCCGGTTGCCGTGTACAAGAAGGAAAAATCCAGCGGAATAATAAAGTCAGATTGGTGAGAGACGGAATCGTTATTTTTGAAGGCGATATTTTAACGCTGAAAAGATTTAAGGACGATGTCCGCGATGTTGATGCCGGTTTTGAATGTGGTATCAGTCTTGCAAATTATAACGATTTAAAAGTTGGTGATATTATTGAAGCTTATAAAGTAGTTGAGACAAAAAAGAAATTTGTCTGAACTGGTTTAGGGTTTTAGGCTCTTAGATTCTTGTTAGCGCTAACATGTTAACGATAATTGAATAACGAATAATGAACAAGAAATAATGAATTTCGAAGTGAATGCAATCCGTATTT
>Ga0210036_1002068_pt1 | contig 21785 bp, 13 predicted proteins | sample CryGeymeta201515_FD_185469 | JGI IMG/M metagenome (GOLD analysis project Ga0210036, IMG submission 185469) | Groundwater microbial communities from Crystal Geyser aquifers in Utah, USA - Crystal Geyser metaG 2015-15 (SPAdes) (version 2) | ecosystem: Environmental > Aquatic > Deep subsurface >...
ATTTGTGATACGGTATTTGACGCAAAATCGAGTCACCGGGGATAAGGCTGCGCTAGCGCATGATAGCCAGAGAGCAATACTTTTATACGCTACCGGTACCCGAGAGTCAGAATAATAATTGATCGTTTGCAACGAGAGAGGAGGCCAGAAGCAACAATGCTAGGAAAAAGGTCCGCAGCTCCTGTGGTCCATCACGGTCTGAGCAACTTGTCTTTATCAATAATGTATCTACGTAGTAGATAGATCTCAGAACGTAACTCGCTTTGAAATCAGACACACAATTTATCTACAGTAGCTCGTAGATTTAACCGCCCAACCTGCCAGCTGCAACAACCGAACCTTTGTGCTTTGGGGCAAGCCCGCCAGAGCATAGTGATAAAGATATATTAATAGCTGTTTGCTAGTAGTTGATAATGCACGTGTGCTTCCACGGCAGCTTAAATGTGTGGCAACTACCTTACGCCGATCTAGCTATACCTTCCCGCTGTTCGGTTCCGACCCCCTGACTTGCATTGCTGGACGTGCAACAGTCACCTTGGATGTAACATTAAGGTTTAATCTCGTCCTTAGAAACACGGCGGCGAGCGCGTCTAGGGGCTCGCGTAGTTTTGGAGTGGCTACATTTGCGCCATACATTGTCTGTTGAAGGCTGACGTTCAATCTTTTTGGCATTTCCACGGCTCAACTTTTTAACCAGATTTCTGGAGGCAGTAAAGACAACTTCTTCATCGACGACATTTTCTCTAATGGCGGCTTCATCTGCGATGCCAAATTTTCTAGCCAAGATCTGAGCGTCGCTGGAAAGTTCTCGCGACCGACGGGCGATGTGCTCGCTGAGTTCGTTGGGGCTTGCCCCTTGCCTCTTGAGATTCTTTTGCGAGTTAAGAACAGCGCGCATAACCAAGTCCTTGGCAACGCGCCGAACTTCATCGTGTTGACTCGATATATACCGTTCAAGACCACGGCAACCGGGAGATTGCACAAACGCATTGAGATTATGCTGAATGTCTGTGCTATTGCCACTATCCCAAACGCTACCACGCAACAGGACACCGTAGCCCTCATTTCTTAATTCGCGTGCTTGTTCCATCACTTTCTCCTGTTGCATCCGCCTCCGACTGCGACAAGAAGATCTTGCGAGTACTGCAGTGGTGGTTCGTCCCTCAGCGAATGAAACTTGTTTCACAAATGTAACTCGTTTGGATACCATGATACTTTTTATTAGTTTGAGAATTTGTGGACAGGCGAGGATAGCAAGAAGCGTATAAAGATTCACCGTTTGCTTCGCGGCTTCAGCAAAATAGACTGGCGGCTACCTGGTACCATATGATTTTGTTAATACCAGTGAACTTGCTGCATTAAATAGTCATCTATTTTTACTTTCTACTGTACAAGAAATAATGAACAAACTGGTCTTTGTGGCTCCCATCATTATTTATTTAAAAACACCTGTGCAGTTTTCACGAGAACTGTTTCTCTCCTCTAATATCCGATTAAATAAATTTGATTTTATGATTTAACATGGGCGTTAAAAAATACACTTCAATTTCGAGAGCTCCTAAAAAGACCGGCAGAAATGTCACAATCGAAAGCGAATGCGAATATTTTCTTCTCCCAATCCCGCTGCCACGCCTTGCGGTAAGCCATTATTCTTACCTGGCACTTTGCCATTCTTACTTTAACGACTACCGGTACCACGTACAGTACTGGGCATCTACTGGCTGTAGTACAAACTACTCCGAATATGATATTTGTTATTAGTACCGGTACCAGTTACAGTACAGTACATGCTCGGATTGCGAAGAATCCTTTATTTCTACTATAATTTATTAGAGGCTGAGAAAACCGGCACCAGTTGTTGTACTGTAGTACGGTAGTGGTAGCACTAGACTACTGTAGTACCAGGGTACCAGTTTGAACAAATATCAGTAGTAGTAGGTCTTTTGACATTCTCATGTGAAAAAGTGGAATGCGAACTGCAAGGTGTCTACTCGATCAAGATCAAGCTTTACATCAGTATGTATTGCTTGCCTCAAGACTTGTAAATAAAGAGTGCGAAAATGTACAAGTAACCAGGATGAGAAGTTGACACGTTCAAAACTGACGCTCGCCATTGCCAAAGCGACAAGAGATTCTCGCTCAGCTCTCCTTCCTTTCGATCTTTTTTTTATTTGTCATACCTTTGTTCTTTGTTGCGTTTGTTTGAACGTATTCCTCTTATCGTTGGATTGGCGGATATCTCAAGCACAACTGATACCTGCCGTGTAAGCAACAGTACTAATTTGTTGCTACTAAATGGCGAATTTTGCTCTTTCAGCAACGTGGCTGCCATTTTTGTTTCTGTTTGCATTGTTGATACGTCGACAAAGAAAAAACTTTAGTAGTGACAACGATACTATGCTGCGTACGTAGAATTTCAAAACCTGGAGGGAAGCCTGATGATCGATAACTACAGCAGTTGCAAAAAAGAACACAAAGAAAGAAGCCAATTTGTTTTGTTTTTTCAGGACAGTAGTTAAGTCTTTATCGGACAAGTAGTACGGTGCGATGAGTTACTAATTTTACGTGGACCACAAATTTCATATCTTCAGCGGACAAGTACGCTTTGATGAGCTCCTAATTTTACGTAGACCACAAATTTCAAGCGACAACAATTGATGTAAAAATAAATTTTGCATAATTTTGGTGAGTCATCTTCTTTCTGCAGCGTTTTCAGGAATAACCAGCAAGAGCAAGCTAAGGGAAGGGGACTTGCAAGAGTGAATTGTTGCAGGAAGGAGCTCCGTCTTACTGCCTTCAGCTCGTTGAGTGAGGTGCATGCAACATTTCGTCCTACTGTTGTGCACAGCAGAACAAGACACCTTTTTGAATCGTCTCCAAAATTAAATGCAATTTTTGGAATGTAAATTGCCAAAAATGCTGCGCCTTTCTCTCCCAACTAAACATTACCACCTGTTTTGCACAAAACAATCGCCGCAAGCTCCAATCGTTCCGACTTTCATGTTACATTCTGTACAATAGTGATCGCTTTGCTTCGTCTGATGTGAATATATGGTGTTGGTTATATAATTCAAGTGGATTTCGAATTTCGAGAGAATCCAAAAGGTTAGAGGTACCAAAAACCAAAAACAACAGAACAGAGAGCGTTTCACCGTACTTACCTTGGTCAAAACAAGGGGAACCCAGCAGAGTGGCCAGAAAACAAAAAAAATAAGTATGCACATTGTCCATGTTACCCAGTTGGGAAAAGTGACAACTCGTGTCCTGCACCTGGCCTGGCAGCAGGGACAATGATCCATTTGACAGGGAAGCCTCGTCAGAAAGACGCTGGGAATTTCATCAACGTGTTGCGATATCGTCGGCTTTTCTTGAATACTCATAGTCATTGGAAAGGAGGCAGCAGCCGCAGAAGGGGGTGTCACAGAAGTAGATGTCACAGGTGCGTCTTCATTCGCCACAGCCATTGCAACTGGCAAATTGGCATTGTCGTCCGGAATGACATAGTCTTTGGCATCTTTGTTGCTTTTCTTGCCGAAAAACCTCATTGTTTGACTGTTTACCTTGGCTGGTCTCGGTTATATGTTCGATTAAACTCAGTTGCATTCAGCTCAGCTTGTAACAATTTCGGCTGTCATTGTTCAAAGTGCAACTATTCAATATTTCTGTGGAAAAATAAAACTGATGAAGCTGATTAAGTTTTGGCGATGCTGCAACAGGGTTGGTGTTATTTAGACACTCTGACCTCTGACCTGCTGTAAACGAGTTTTCCTACTACTAGACTAGTAGTAGAGTGTATTCAAAATAAAGGAAGAGAAGATCACCATAAAACTGGTCATTCGTGCCGCCGAAGAACAACACTGTTTAAAACCTCCATGTGTCGAACTGGTCATTCGGGCTGCGGAGCAACCTTATTTCAGGCCGAGTCAAGTCCATGTCCATGCAAACACCTGGAAAATGAAATACGAAATACTAGGCCTTGGAAAAACTGGATACATATGCGATGCAGTGAACTCTATTATTCAACGTTTAAAGTTCTAACGAAAACCATGCTTGCGCCAATTCTTCATGCCGAAAGGTAATTATTTAAGAAAATTCCCCCTCAGTGTCGGTAAGGCCAACAGAATTGTCTTCCATGGCCTGTCTCTTGTCGATGGGCATGTATTCCGCCATTATTCCTCGGACTTCATTGCGCATTGCCAGCTGCTGTCTTCTGTACTGGCAAGCAGCAAATACTAAAAAGATAGCGACTAGGATTGCAAGTGTCGCGCTGAATACAGGAAAAGATACACCGCCAGTACCCGTCCCTCCAGATGTGCACTTTCCTTTGGTGACACAGTGGTACTCATCGTTACAATTGGCGCACTTCTTACAGACGCCTGGTTCCGTTCCTTTTTCATAACCAGCACAGACCGCTTTGAAAACAGTGGCAAACTCTAGCTCCCCTCGAATAGCAGCAGTGTTCACATACATGGATGGCACGATGACCACACCGATGGCTTCTCTTTCGCCCAACTGAGTATCGAGAACCTGATTTGGGACGTCACCCTCTAGACCACCTGAATCCACCATACAGGCATCAATTTCCGACTTCTTCACTCCAGCATGATCGTAAGCATCTTGCACGCAGGCATCGCTCGCGAAAAAATCTTCCTCCTGGCATCGGTACATGAACTCTTCCACATAGGTCCACCATACTTCTCCGATACCATCCGTCCCATAAATGTTCCAAATACAAGCGCGCCGCAAAGATTCAGTCACAACATCAGCACCCGAAATTCCCCTGTCGAGATCGTCATCGGGGTCAGTGGCACAATACCGTCCATTGTTCGTGCATAAATTGTAGCATTGATTGTCGCCATCAAATCCCTGGCATCCAGCTTTGACGCCGTCGTATATATACATGTGAGGAGTAAAGGACGCGTGCTTTCCAAGAGCCAAGGCAGCCGCCTTGAATTGATCCTGGAAGGGTCGGCTGATAATATCAGTTGGTGTGGTAAACAAATCATATTCAACTCTGTCATCTGGTGTCGGAATGGCCCACTGCATTTCCATGCGAACCAATTTATTACTTTTGAGGACATCACGAACTGGATCTGCATCCTCCTTGAACATTAAGAACGATGGGATGGAAATGTCGGATCCACTTCCGTCATCCGCCATAATTGGTTCCTTCATTTCACAAACATCTTCACCCTGAGTCTTGCAGGTTTCCTCGCGGCTACAGAGACATTTGTTGTCGGCAATAATCACACCAGCTGCACCAGAGCGCTGCGCATTTCGCACTTTCTTGACAAATGTACAACCTCCGCGATCGATCATGAGAATGTAAGGAGAAGGCCAGGGCGATCCGTCCTTGCGTTCAGGAAACCCTTTGGATGTGTCTACATTGGGTTCACACATATCCTGGTCGGCGTAGTATACGTTTTGCTGAATACCTCCCCCGTAAGGTGGGACTCCAAACAAGGCTTCCCGATGGTCGTATCCTGTACCCGGTCGGACCAATTCTTTGGGAATCTGATGTTGGAATATTTATAACATTGAATATCAATTGTAAAAAAAATAGGGTGCAAATGAAATGAAAAAAATTGATAACATGCAAGAGAAGCGAAGAATTGTGTGAGCTTAGGTCAAAGCGGACAAGGCAGAGTTAAATTATTTCAAAGATTGAGGTCCGTCTATGTCTCGCAGACTCGTTCTCTGGGGGGTCTCTAAAAAATAATGACCCCCATTGGCAAAGCAAGAGGTAAAACGATAAAACCCGACGAAGAAATCTCAAAATATTTGTTGTCCAACACCTTATCGTCAACTTAAAATCTTACATGAACCTGAAGCTTACTGGTGACACCACCAGCTTCGCTCTGTGCAACCATGGAGATGATGACAAAGGCCAAGCAGGCCATCCCGGATGCAAAATTGCTCAACATGTTTTCTCTTTTGAATATTATTCTCTTAATTTTCTTGAGATGGAACTGATCCTTACACACAGATCAAAAGTACCAACAGCAATGATGGTATACAGTACTTGTTCTGAAACTCTTTTCAAATATAAGGCAGCACCTGGCAACTTTACAGTGTTATAGTTTAAAGTGTTGACCGGATAGTTGGTTATTATTCTTTGATCTGCGACGGCGGCACTGGCAACTGGGTCATCAGTACGGGCGACCTGCAGCGCATATCATGCTGCTCTTGTAGAAGATCCATGAACGCCGGCAAGGTCATATGGAGGCACACTTCTTCCACTGCCCGCCGATGGGCTTTTACGTACATTTCGAAACAATAATAACTATTATTACTGGAGTGGCAAACTTCTTCCTTTAGAGCCAGCAAGCCCACGTAGTAAAATGCTATGGAAGTCTCATGATCAATTATTTAGGTCGTGCAGAATTTTTCTTAGATCATAATACTGGCTTAAGTGATAATGTGCATGTCTATAGTGCGATCCATCCTGTTCGGCGTACAAAATTGTGGAGAACAGTTACATGCTGCCCGCAAAATTAGCGTGGTCTTTGCTGGAAGCATCCCCCGCTGCGGCTTCAAGGGACCTCTTGCGACTTTGCGTAATGGGCCATTTGCTGGTTACTTTGATGCGGTTGGAAAAGAATTCCATAGCGGCATCTCCAGTGATGTCCGTGTCACCAAACTTGCTCCTGGTTCCGTACAGTCCTCCGAAGCTGAAGGGTTCCCGAGGCACTGGAATTCCAATATTGACTCCTAACATTCCGGCACGGAAGCGTTCCAAGAACCATTCTGCGTTGCCTCCACTGGTAGTGTAAATTGAAGCAGCATTTCCAAAAGGACTCGAATTTTCAATTGCGATCGCCTCCTCCCATGAATTAGCAAAGTATACAGAAAGCACTGGACCAAAAACTTCTTCCTTCATGGTTTTGTCCGAGGCTTGCCTGTGTTTGATAATGGTAGGTCCGATCCAGTTGCCCTTGCATCCGTCCATGGAAGCCCATGGTCGTCCATCTAGAAGAATTTCGGCGCCATCACTTTCGGCAGTTTCAATGTATGACATAATCTTCTTGTAGGACGCGCTGTCGATTACAGGTCCCATGTGACCTGCGTTGCTGCCTGGTTCAATTTTGGAAGCTAATTCCACAATATTGGACAGGAGATGTTCCTGGGGTTCGCCGCCAACCAACAGTAGAACTGATGCCGCCATGCACCTTTGGCCAGCACATCCCGCAAAGCTGACACAAATATCTGCTGCCGCTGTTTCAGGTTCACAGTCAGGTAGCGCGATCAAATGATTCTTAGCTCCGCCAAGAGCTGTACATCGCTTGTTCAATGCTCGGCATCGAGTACTCACCATTTCTGCCACTGGACTGGATCCTACAAAGGTGACCGCTTTCACATCGGGGTGGTCAATCAAAGCCTCGACCGATTCCTTGACACCATTTACCAGATTAAAGACACCAGGAGGGAAGCCGGCTTCTTGAACCAATGCAGCCACACGGTGCATGGTCAGTGGAACCTTTTCACTCGGCTTGCAAATGACGGTATTGCCCATGACCAAGGCAATAGGTAACGTCCACATTGGGACCATAACTGCATTCCACATGATTGAGAGGTGTACAATGAGGATTTAGCATCTCGACTCTAAGTTCTGGCATCGCTCCAAGTCGTGGCAAAAGACAATTTTATTGGAATGTTGTAAACTTACGTGGAAAATTAAATGGCACAATGCTTGCCACGACACCTAGAGGAGTCCGCCTATCCTGACAAGTCACTTGATTGGAAACACGCAGAGTTGTACCCTGTGCCAACTGAGGTAACGAACATGCATACTCCACAGTTTCGTTTCCCTTGGCCACTACAATGCGTACAGCAGAAAGGAAAGAAGCGTTTGATGAATCAAATAGACTTGCAAATATTGAAAATATTCCAGACAGAAAAAAAAAGACACCTCCCTGCACAAACAAATAAAATCCAAATAAAAATGCAAAGCATCATCTTATGACAAGTCGCTCGTACCATCAGCTAATGCTTCTGTTATATTTTTTCCGTTTTCCAGGACAATGAGTTTGGCCAATTCTTCTGCTTCTCGGTCAATCAAGGAATGAAATTTCATCATGATTGCAGCCCGAGCTTTGATGGTCATCTTGCTCCAGGCAGGAAACGCTTTGTTGGCCGCTTCGACGGCAATGCTCGCGTCCTTTGTGGTCGAGACGGCACATTTACCAATCACTTTGTTTGGAATGGCTGGATTGAGCACGTCCAGGTATTTTTTACTGGAAGGTGGAACGAAATGGCCACCGATGTAGTTGTCAACGGTCGTCACTGTCATTGTTTTCCTGGATCTGTGTATCTGTTCTGTAACCTGTAACCTGTAATAACAGTAAATTTATGGAAAATCGATTGCTATTTATTTTGGCCTTTCGAGTTGGAACTGGTGACAGCAGTGATAAAGCTGATGCTTGTGTAGCTCTTCTTTCTTGTTTGGAACCCCAAAAAAAATGTCGAGTATCTATTCTAGTCGAAACATCAAGATCAACCTGCATCAGACAGTACCGTACTACAGTACTAGTAGTAGCAAATACGCTACTAGTCGTCTACTAGTAGAGGTCTACTCTACTACCCCGAAGTAGACTACTTAAAACATGTTCGACCGGTGGCATCAGCAATCAGCTTCCATGCAAAGAATCTTCGGGCGACTTCTGTTGTTGCTATTTTACCTGATCGCACACTTGTTTCGACAAAAAATTGATTGTTCGGGCAAAATATATTTACTGGACTCCTCTACTGCTATGTCGGATAATAAGTACTGTACGAATTGGCCTCCGAATTTTTTTTCTTCTACTCTAAAAGTAGCAAACATAAAATTATGAACAACACAGCTAGGTTTAAATGCATGTTATGAAGTACTTGAAACGTAATTGTGCGAAAGTAATATGCAGATCTTTGTTGAACACCCAGGCTCCCGATGGAATTTTCCCCGCTATTGAATCGGTTTGTTTGCTTTCTGCCGTCACGATGACTGACTGGATTAAACTTTTTTTGGAGGTTGCACAAAACTGATATAGAAAACGAGAAAGCATGCCACCAACACTAACGCTCCGATAATACTGCCGACAACGATACCAGCAATGGGCAAATCTGATCCCTCTTCGTCTTCCATGCTTTGGATATACATTTCATAGGTCTCGTAGGGCGCGTTCTCGAGGAAGCCCAAATTCTCTTGCAAATGATCACCTGCAAGTGGAACGTAGCCAATCATTTTATTCAATTCAGGTTGAGAGAACCCAAACTTGATCAGTGGCACGGCGGCTTTGAGAGTTTCGGCTTCATTGAGCACGTTGACAAAGATACTTCTGACCAGCGGGTAGGCTCTGTTGACAATCGTCTCTGTGGACATAGAAACAAAAGGTTCTCCAGCATTGACTGCTAAGGGAGCTGCCCAGAACAAGTCCAGATGCTCGTGAAAGTAATGATAGCTGACGTAGGAAACTGCATCAACATCATTGCCAATCAGAAATTTCAACGCATCAAAGCCATAAACCTCCGTGTAAGGTTTGCTGCGCTGATCGGCAATGTGTTCACCATTTTCAAAGTCAACAAAAACCCTTTGCGAGAAACTTGTAAAGGAGCCATCACCCCAGTAGTCACCAGACAAATGAATTTCTTCATTGGAACAGCGCGCATCGATCTCGTTCCAAAGATGTGTGCTCGAGTTAAAGTCATTGTTCTTCAAACTTGTTGGGTCCCAACCCGTCTCCTCCAACTCGGAGTCGGAGTAGCTTGAGTACATCCAGCGCAATTGGTCCATGGTTAGGCCACCAAGAAGACGGATACATTTTTCGCCGTCACTTCCGATTGCAAACAGCACGGCGATACCGTCCAAGGCGACATCAACTTGAATAGATGTGCGGACATCCTGTCCCTCCTCAACGATACAATCATGTATGAAATGTTTATCTTCTCGTGCAACTGCTTCTTCCAGTTGATTGAAGTCTCTGGACATTAATCCAATGTCAACAGATCTACCGGATTCCGTGCTGGCACAAAGACGGGAAGCTCCAACGCTACTTCCTCCTCCGCTCAATTCAAAATCAGAAGGACAAGCCATTTGAAAAATTTCTGACCACACATTAACAATGGGAAGGACTGTGTCGCTGCCTCCCAATTTAAGATGCTTTCCCTGGAGGGCTCCACAGTACTGTCGAATATTGTCGACGCTCATTCCAAGTTGGGAGCCAAGGCGAGTGTACATGATGAGCTTTTCCCAGTCTTGAATTGGCCAGTAACCAGAGTCTTTGAGAAGTGCGGTACCTTCATCAGAATACGCATATTCCATGAATGGTCTCGTGAAGTTCAAAGCTTGAGGTTCATTGACCAAGCCAACGTACATCTTATCCATGAAAGGGTACGAATTGTCGGAAAAGGTCTTGTCAGAAGGTAATACAGAATTTCCCCTTCGGTCTTTGATTGCAACAGTATAATAGTCACGCTTGCGATACGCGGAGCCAAAGACGTCAACCAAGTGAAAGATTGCAATTGCGGCCCCATTGGCATGAACGTACTCGTCCATCTCCGTGTGGTCGTGGATGTTCTTAGAGTTCGCGAAGAAGTCCCTAATGGTCTCCCCTCGAGCGGTCAAAATATGATCGAAAATATAATCCTCAGCACCTCCAAACTTGTCGACGGCCAGTAAAATTTCTGTAGTCGAACAATTCTCGTGCAGCTCGCTCCATAGATGGGTACTGTCGTCGTCGTCCAAAAAGGGAACAGATGCTTTCTTCCATCCGTTCTCCGCGAGATCATTGATACTGAAACTGGAAATTATCCAGCGAATTTGATCTTTCGTTAGTGCTCCGCCGAGTAGTTCCAGGCAGGACTCAGCGACGCCGTGTCTAGTGGATCCCAAAGCAACGCCTTGGTGTCCAATTTGGAGCTTTGGCAGAAATACAGGACAGAGAGAGACAAAAAAACGAGTGGTCGTAAGTTGATGTCGATTAAGAGCGAAACGTTTGAATGAGAAGGCAACACGTCTGAATAGCTTACCAAAATAGTTTCGCGTTCCAACTGGGAGTTCTTGCATTGAAACTTCCAGCCATTTTCGGTGTAAGCTTGGGGCTGAAAGAAGGGGCCCTGCATGCTCGCCATATCAATCGGTCCGTACAGCAATGAGCTTGCACAGACTCGAGCTGCTCCAGCATCCCAGCTGTTGGTTTCGAAAGTAATTTTGAAGTCAGGACAATGCATCGCACTGTAAGCTTCCATCCAGACTTCGGTGAGATACATTCCAGACTCTGCACCGGCCATGGATAGCGTAACATGGTCAGGGGGGCACGCTACCATAGAAGTGTTCGCCGGGGACTCAGCCCTTGTCGACACGACAAGAAATAGACTGAGAGTTAATGCTTGCAATGTGTATGGAATCATCGTTGAGTTTTCTGTTAGTGTTATTTTGGGTTTGCTTTTTGGCTCTTTATGACCCTAGCAGTGGAGGATGCCGAACGTAAGGTGCCATAACCGAACCAGCGAAAGTGTCATACCGTACCTGGTACCCAGTAATATTTCCCCTGCTGCTGCTGTACTGGTACGAGGTACGAGGAGCTGTTGTTGAGGTACCAGGTACCAGGTAAACAGTAACGTTAATGTCTCAAACTAGTACGAATGCTCCAGCAGGTTCGCATTTTGGGTTTGGGTGGTGGCCGCCTCTACAAAAAAAGAACAATTAACTTAACAATGCTGTGTTAGTACAGTACAGTACCATATATGTAGAAGGACATAATAATGTCCAGTGCCAAAATGACAAACCCTTGATTTCAGATTTGACGGAGGGCTTCGAAGAAACGGGTCGTGAAGTGTTGGTTTTACAGCAACAATCTGATTGATTCTACGAAATCACTAATAATGAAACAACGGTCAAATCATGAAAGGGGTGAAAGCATAAAAAGCTAGTGTGGAGACACCCATCATTGGAGCGCTGCAGGGGCCATATTTGGCCCCCCAACATATAAAATCAACGACATCTTAAAAATAACATAAACTTAATAATTAACTAAAGCTATTATAGAATAAGTTGTTTGTTATGATTAGAAGAATAAGTGTGTGAAATTAAGTTGTTATTAGATATTTTGTTATTGAGTTACAGAGTTCTAAAAATTGAATCGTAAAACTCGCACATGTTCACTGGAACCGACCATGGCGCTTCAGATCCTCTTCTTAACGCTGTTTCGCGCTTCTTTCTGGTCTTTAGAAGCCTCATGGATTGCCTGGAGCTCATTGCCGATGCGTTTTTTGGCCATTAGAAGGTCTGGCTCAGTGTGAAAAGTTGCAAAACAGCGCACGCACAAGTGGATCTTGCAGTACATACAAGCCACGATGTTCTTTCGCTCTTCCAATCCGCTGGCATAACGATGCAGTGCACACTTGGGTCTCTTACCGGAAGGTTCTTCAGGGAAGTGATCAAAGAATCGATTTAGCCGATTGGAATACGGCCCATGTTGTGCCATGATTGTTGAGTCATGAAGTGGTGGAGCCACAGCTGGCTTTACTGATTGCGAGGATTGCAATCGTGTTCTTGGTGTAGGTGTCTCTTTTTGCTTCTTTGTCTGGCGCCGAGAATATCCTCCAGTGGTAGGTGGAGAGGATCTTTTTGTGGATGTGGTAGGTGTGTTCATGTTGGCTGTTGTTGTTTTTTGTGTATTCATGTTGCGTCTTTCCTTTATTGTGGGCTCGTCCATTTGAATCCAAGCCATCGCAATGGCTTCACGGAACTGGTAATGTGTCAACCATTCTTTCTTGGGAACCCTCTCCTCCTCCATGACAGTCTTGTAAAACACATAAGCATTAACTGTTAAAACACCCAAAGCCCAAAGAAGCACACTCCACCACCATTTGTAGTTTCGCTTCCAGTGATCAAATCGGTACTGGTTTCGAAGTTGATCTGCCACATCAACATGTCCCATGTCGTTGTTGTAGTCATCGTTGACATTGAGCCTGAGGAACTTAACTATCTCTGTCGTGTTTGTCAGTGGGTTGTAGACCTTTCTCTCCTTTGTGATCCATTCAATACGTTCGGCAACCATTGTGAGGAAGTGGACGGGCTTTGTGTCATACACACTCACTGCCAGAAGATCCGGACACATTGGATCACCCTTCAATACTGCTGCTTTCACTGTACCTTTTACCTTCAGCTGATCCGACTTGTTGATCTTCTCTTCCTGTACGACACTGCTTGGTAGTCCTCTTCCAGATTTCCGAGTCACTCCAGCAATGAGGACTTTGCGATTGTGACTGTAGGCTGAACGACAAAACTTTGCGGATAGATAAAGATTGTCCATGAAGACACGGTGATAGTTGTCGCGTAGCTGATCAAACAGCCAAAGCACTCGTGCATGAAGTGGAGAGAGTCCAGCATTCGTGTATTTGGTGGGAGCCGGCTCCATTCGAAAGTAGCAGGAGTAAGTGTAGCCATTGTCACATATGACATCAACAAGAAAACCATCGCCTTCCTTCTTGAAAGTGATCCGCGCCTTGTCCGGATGACGACCCTGCATACCCAGTGTCTGCTCATCAACAGATAGGGTAATACCAAGATCAACAGCAGACTGACTGATGAAATTGAGCCACTTCACAAGCCGAGACACCTTGAAGAGTGGCGACTTCTTTCGTTCCGGTGGATCTTTTCGCGGATCCTGAAGAGTCAAGAACGCACGGAAATGACGATGTTTCCTTGCTGCGTTTTGACCCATGTGGAAGGCAACAAAGTCATTACCCTGAGTTCGAAACTTTTGAGACAGCTGAGGGGAAGGATTCAATCCATTCAGCACATACAAACCCAGATGTTGTCGTATTTCCTTCACTGTGAAGGGCTTAAAATCCTGGTAGCACGTCCCTCCCTTCCCTGCATTCGCAACGCTTGCTTTCAAGTTTGTGTATGTTGTTATTTGCGCAAAGCTGAAAGCGTTCGCGTCGTATGGGTTTTGAATTGGAAAGAAAGCGTCCATGAACTCAACTGGATCAGAATGCTTTGTAAGATGATGCTTCCTCAAAAAATCTCGTCGTGCCGACAGTTTCTTTTGGGGTAAGCAATCGTCGGAACTCATGGGCACCATCTTTGTTAAGTTTTTTCCTTCCATTTCGTTGGTACAGGAACTCAAGCTTCTTGCCAAGAAACACCGGACGATCGAAGATCTCATCAAAGTTGTGCTTCACCGGAGTTGGCTCGCCTTCTCCTTGCGTTGGAGCTCGTGCATTTGGAAAAGTATTGACAGGCTCTTTGGCAACAGCTCCGGGGTTCAAGACTTCCCAGTAAGTAGATGGATGGAAGCCAACCAAGTCATCATGCTTCTTCCTGTTGTTCTTTGACGAGTTGTTGTTTGATGTGGATCCGAAGATTCTCACCTTCACTTCAGCATCCAATGCCTCTTTCAATCGATCCAGGAGATCGCTTTTCTTTGACTGACCCCGGAACTGTACGCCGCGAATGAAGAGCTCGTGCTTGATCCTTGCAACAGTTAGACTTGCAAGAGCATCAGCTGGAATAGGTATGTGTCGTGGTGTTGTTGTGTCCACATCACTTTCTTCCATCTGCTCGTCTCCTTCTTCGCCCAAAAGTATTGGCTCCTCAGGGTCTCTCTCCATTACAACTTCCTCCTCAAAATCTATATTGTCGTCTTCTTCTGGAGGGGCAAGGCCATCGCTGTCATAGCCGCCTTCGGCATGACCTTCCAGTGCTTCCACGTTTAGAAGCTTTCGCACACAAGGAGACGACATTTGATCCTCTTCCCCTCGTCTCCCCACTCGCAAGGGACTCTCAAATTCAACAGCAGGAACAGAAACACGTGTCCCTCCCTCACCATCTGCATCCTCAAAACCACTCGTTGGGGTGCCATTGTCCCCGTTATCTTCGTTCATTTGGCCATCTTGATGAGAGATTTCATTCGCACTTGGGGATTGATCATTACTAGTCGAAGGAAGAATGGAACCACCCACTGCCAAAAGGGGACTACTTTCATTGTTTTCGTGCTCCCTGTTGGTAGTACCTAATGTCTCTAATAGGTCGTTCGCACAAAGATTGCCGTCGTTAAAAGCAGGAGAATCTTCCATTTTTCAATGTTGTGGGGCCATGGTCAATATCGATGCACTCCACGCGATCTTCAACTACACGTTACTCCATGAATATTAGGAATTTAACAGCGCTATTAAGTGCTACTTGTAAAGCTTATTAATAGTTGAAAAGTATTCTAGTTTATAAAAGATGTTAAAATGTATTCTTAACTTGATGTCATTGGTTGTTGGATGCACATCGGAGGGCCAAATATGGCCCCGCTCCGATGATGGGATACACGCGAGGATATTAAAAAATTTAATAATAATAGTACGGGTAATTGATAGTAGAGATATAGACCCCCAATCAGACCAAAACAAAATTCCACAATCATCATCCCGTAGACATATTCGGCATCAGCCAGCTCATATTGTTCAGTGCAAAAGTAGCATAACTTACGTAGAAGGAGCGTGAAAGAACGTACATCTTTGTTTTATGTCAAAATGAAATTGAAGCTGGGCAGCAGCAATCACTTGAATTTTCAGCTTCTCCTTGGAATCCTCTCTCCTTGTACAACATTATTTGGCAAGGAGACACACACTTTTTTCAGCCAATTTAACATCATTGGGTAATTGCAGTCAAAAGAAAGCTGGCGTTATTGCTTGAGACTTCCGCTGATTTTTTATTTTTCTTTGCATTAAATAATTTACAAATCATCTGTCGTTTTTTGTCCACCCCCCAAGACAAAAAACAAGCAAAGCACAGAATTATCCTCTTTTTAAAAGCAAAAACCAGTCAAGTTTATCTAGCATAGAGTAGACGCGATGTTCAGATTTTTCCTGGTGCAGTGAGCCTCTTTATGAGACCTTGGGATGGAGGAGGATGCGGTTTTTGTACCGGAATCAGACTAAATGATGGCAGCTCTGTTTATTCGAGATGGAAAAAAATGCAATAAGACTAATTTAGATAATGAAAGAAGATGGCATTGCGCAGAAAAATTCCAAGCTCACACAGTCCAACCATACCTGCACCTCCACTGGGAAATCCACCTCGTTCCTTGGGTCGGATATTGGGATCGATTCCCTGCCAAGCTTGGACGGTATCGTAAATGCTCTTTTCCATACCCAGTGTCAAAAAAGGCAAGGCAAACAAGCCATACACTCCCACCGGTGATTTCACCACTGCCTGAATCACTTTGACCGTAGCACCTCGTTGATGGCCATAGCAAAATGCCGTAAAGGGGACCATGGCCGCAGCAAAACTGTACATCCATGCCTCGTTGCTACGATGATCGTAATCGGAGACACTTTCGGGTCTTTCTTGTTCCTTCTTATTATCCGTACTGTCCGTCATGGTGAGACTACTTTTTAAATCGTTAATGTTGGATTGCTTAATAATACTGGTATAACCGTGGCTTATTTCGAGTGTTCAACTCTTGTTGTGAAATTATTACAGTAACGAATGTCTCCCTTTCGGACAAAGTTTGATTTATTAATTCGTTAATGGAAATAGAGGGAAAGTCCTGTGCAACGTATTTGAACCATAGCCATGACATCATCGTCTCATTCGTGCCAAGCTGACCTCAGAATTGGATGGCATTGAAGCACGGAAGCAAGTCCCCCAAATAGTCTCAGATCGCTGTTGCATGTATATTGCACGTTCTTCCAATGAGGGGGTATCTGTTCAAAATGGGGGCTCCTGTATCTTTCTTCCAACAACCTCTTCTAATAATTATTTACAGTAATGAAGAATCAGCATTTCTTTGATTTCTTTATCGGACAAACCATTTTTATTCATCGTTGTTGCGACGAAGTTTAAGAACTGCATCAGAGAATAAGCTCAATTAAAACAAGACATACAGAGAAAATAATGAATTCTATGATTGGACGATCGGCACGAAAGCTAGCGGTCTCTCGTCTCCAGCGAAGAACAGCACTGCGCCGCACCTTTCATGCCACCTCTGCTTTGAGCGGTGATGCCTTGGATATGGTCGATACCTTTGCTCGACGCCACCGTAAGTCATGACAATTTTTTTTGTTTCTTTCGATTACTTGTAACTGATGTGAGAATGAGCAATATCATTAATTTGCAATATCTTGGAACTTACAAAATTGTACACGTATGGTTGAATGTTGAATCGAATTTAACTCATGTTGCGTTCCTCCCACGCTCCATTCCGAAGTTGGTCCCTCCCCAACTGACGCCAAGAATATGCTAGCTACCATTGGATTTCAAGATTTTGATGGCTTGGCTAAATCCACGGTTCCACCAAATATTTTATCGGATAAAATGTTGGACTTGGAACCCGCTTTGACGGAAAGTGAAGCTATTAATCGATTAAAGTCTTTCACGGACAAGAATAAAGTTATGAAATCCTACATTGGAGCGGGTTATTACGATACGATTGTCCCTCCCGTGGTTCAGCGGAATGTTCTAGAAAATCCTGGGTGGTACACGGCGTACACTCCCTACCAGGCTGAAATTTCCCAGGGTCGTCTCGAAATGCTCTTGAACTTCCAGACCATGGTTGTGGATTTGACGGGACTTCCCATGGCCGTGGCATCTCTTCTTGACGAATCAACTGCTGCTGCCGAAGCAATGCAAATGACGTTTGCCTTGAAAGGAAAGAAAGCAAAAAAGGACAAGTTTTTTGTTTCGGAAGATGTCCATCCTCAGACCATTGCTCTGATCAATACTCGGGCCGGGGCCATTGGCATTAAGGTCGTTCACGGCAAGCACAGCGAAATTGATTTTTCTGCCGGAGACTTTTGTGGAGCTTTGATTCAATACCCCAACACTTATGGGTCTGTGGAATCTCCCGGTGAATCGTACAAGGATTTCACAGCTCGCGCACACGACGGCAATGCTATGGTGGTGGCTGCTACGGATCTCATGGCCTTGACCAAAATGGCTCCTCCTTCGACCTGGGGAGCTGATATTGCTGTTGGATCTGCTCAGCGTTTTGGTGTTCCCATGGGATTCGGTGGTCCGCATGCTGGATTCCTCTCGACTTCTGATCAATATTCTCGAAAAATGCCTGGACGCGTGATTGGTGTAACAGTAGATACAGCCGGAAAACCTTGCCTTCGCATGGCAATGCAGACGCGGGAACAGCACATTCGCCGTGACAAAGCTACTAGTAACATTTGCACTGCTCAGGCGCTCCTCGCAAACATGGCTGCATCTTATGCTATCTATCACGGACCCAAAGGGCTTCAAGATATTGGAGGGCGTATCCATGCTCTGGCCTGTGTTGCTCACAGAGAAATTGGCAAGGCAGGATTCAAAGTTACAGAAGAGCCGTTTTACGACACGTTCACTGTGGATGCTTCTTCCAAGGGAATGACTGCTGCCGACATTCAAGCTGGGGCTGTCAGCGTTGGTGCCAATGTGCGCCTGATTGACGACAACACTGTTGGTGTCTCTATGGGCGAGGGAATCACTCGTGATGATGTTACGGCATTATTAAAAGGTGCCTTTGGTATTGCTGATCCAGACTTGAGTGCTGATGATTCCTTGAAAGAAATGGATCCATCCTGCGCACGTGAAGGTGAAATTCTGACCCATCCTATATTCCACATGCATCACTCTGAGACCCAAATGCTCCGTTATCTGAAGGCGCTGGAGAACCGCGACCTAGCCCTGAATCATTCGATGATTTCTCTTGGATCGTGTACCATGAAACTGAACGCCACAAGTGAAATGGTTCCCGTCACTTGGCCTGAGATATGCAATATCCATCCTTTTGCTCCCCATGATCAGGTGCAAGGGTACCATGAAATGATTGAGGATCTCAACAAGGATTTATCGGAAATTACTGGATTCGAGGCAGTTAGTTCTCAACCAAATTCTGGCGCTACCGGAGAATATGCTGGACTTCTCGCCATTAAGGACTACTTGTCGTCCATTGGCCAGGGACATCGCAACATTTGCCTAATTCCAAAGAGCGCCCATGGAACCAATCCTGCCAGTGCCGTCATGGCCGGTATGAAGGTAGTAGTCATTGAAAATGACGACATGGGAAATATCGACTACGAAGACCTCCTGGGAAAGATCGCCAAGCACAAGGACGATATTGCCGCTTTCATGGTGACCTACCCCTCCACGTTTGGTGTGTTCGAGGAAAAGATTGTCGAAATTATTGACTCTATCCACGAAGCAGGCGGGCAAGTTTACATGGACGGAGCCAACATGAATGCTCAGTGCGGGTTGACCAGCCCTGGTCTGATCGGTGCCGATGTTTGCCATTTGAATCTTCACAAGACTTTCTGCATCCCACATGGAGGAGGTGGACCAGGTAAGCGGATGTCTTATTGCGTCTGACACTAGGATAGTACATTATTAACGAGTGATATTCTAAACCAGTCAACTTCACATTGCTACATCCTCAGGTGTTGGATCCATTGGAGTTGCCAAACACTTGGCACCTTTCCTCCCCGGGCACGTTTTTGACGCCGAGGCCTCTGGGAAACTATGCGGTTCCGATGCTTGCGTTCCCAAATTAGAGGGAGCAATCGCCGCGGCTCCTTTCGGCTCTGCGGCAATCCTTCCTATCTCCTGGATGTACATTAAGATGCTTGGACCTGATGGTCTGAAGGCTGCAACCGGTCATGCAATTCTAAATGCCAACTATATGGCTGCTCGTTTGAATGGTGCCTATGATGTTTTGTTTACTGGCAAAAACGGGCAATGTGCCCACGAATTTATTTTGGATCTGCGTCCATTGAAGGCTGCCACTGGTATCACCGAGGAAGATGTGGCGAAGAGATTACAAGACTACGGATTCCACTCTCCCACAATGTCATGGCCCGTCTCTGGAACTCTTATGGTGGAGCCAACTGAGTCTGAAGATTTGGCTGAACTCGACCGTTTCTGCGATGCAATGCTTTCCATTCGAGCCGAGATTGATGAAATCGGAAAGGGCAATATTGCTTTGGAAGATTCTCCACTTCGGAATGCCCCTCACACCATGGAAACCCTTCTATCTGAAAGCTGGGATAAGCCTTACTCCCGCGAAGTTGCAGCTTACCCTGCACCATGGATCAAGCCAAACAAATTCTGGCCTTCCTGTGGCCGCGTTGACAACGTCTACGGTGACAGAAATCTCATTTGCACTTGTCCTCCTTTGGAAGCTTACGAGGACGAAGACGATATCAAGAAGGTCGCATAAACAGCCGGCAAGTTTTGCATACTACTAGAAATTTTAAAATTGATTGCGCGGGCTTGTTTCATAATTGGTTCATGGTTTGATTCTCATACCTGCTTAATATGTGATAATGCAAACTAGTCTTATTTTAATCCATGCTAAACTCAAATTATAACTAATGATCGGAATACTTGACACAAGCAAATGGCAGAACAAGAGCAATTTGTGAGCAGCAAAGCAAAGCGGAAAAGGTGGCTCTGATAGACGACAACTCTTATCAAACATGCCTTTCCTACCTATTCAGTACCGACCATCGACGTATTTGAAAGCCTTTGTCGAAAGATCGACAGAATGAGATATATTGTTTAGGCTGAACTGCCGTGGCTGCTGCCTATGTTTTCTGCAAACCAGACATGAGACGAAGGTTACAGGCAAGCTTTGTCGGCCCAGACTTGCCAGCTTCTCCAGTAGTAGGCCGTTGCAATCGAATTCTCTCTGAGGTGCTACTGCTTCGTCCTGGTAAAGATCGGATGCGCTACTCCTATGCATGGAACTATTATTTTTCATCCGACTAAGTAGAAACCAGTGTCGGATTACGTACGCGGTTCGGTTCAGCAAAGACCAGTCGACAAAAGTCATAGACTTATTATTATAACCTATGACAAGCCAATGACCTTAACGGAGATACGATCGAGGCTACGAAAGCGAATAATTTTTTTTTTCCCTCTCATTCTCAAATAACCCGACTATCGACTAGTATCATAGCTTTGTTGTCAGCCACAAAAGTAACTCAATTTTCTACTCGAATATCCCGACAAGACTTCTGTTGAAGTATTGTTATCCTGGAAGATTCATTGGGCGAGCTAACTCTCTGATTAATCGGCCCATGGTTGAGCAATCAGGTGTTAACCAGTGTTCCCGTTAGAATCCAGGACTGTGAGACTGTTGGCTGTCTAGGGGCCTTGTTCATCATCCTGCATTTTCTTGTATAAAGGACTGAAGATCCAAATGGAGACTCCTACAGGGAAAATAACGACTTCCGGAGGGATCAAAGATGCCACCTCCGATGTAAAGATAACGTCCGCTCATTTCGCCAACGAGGAGTATGTAGTTCTTCAAAAAAGCCAAGGCCATTTTGTATCGCCGCAGACCTACCAGAGCGATCCCAACACGCGATATTTGGTCAATCGTCCCTACCTGGTAGACTGGCTCGGTCATATTGGTGAATTCTTTCACTTGCAAGAGACGACCGTTCATGTAAGCGTCTTGTTTTTGGACAAGATTCTTCGGTCTAAACCGGATTTTCCAGGGGGAAATTCGTACCTGATGGCGGCTGTATGTTTGTCCGTGGCTGCAAAATACGAAGAAGCCGAAAGAAATTGTCCGCGCTTATCAGAATTGCTCAAGGTTCCCAACTTGCATAACTGTGGATTTACACCCGCCTCCTTTCGGAAGAGCGAACTTCAGATCTTGAACATGCTGCAGTGGAAGCTCCGGGCCATTTCTCCACTGCACGTGCTGCAGTTTTGGCTCACCGATTCGTCAGGGTTTTTGCACCCCAAAGATCGGCCTATCTCAAAGCGTCAAAGAGTGGGAAAATCTTTACGCAAATTTGCCTCGTTCTTTTCCAATATCTGT